>Ga0209522_1000018_pt1 | contig 11065 bp, 7 predicted proteins | sample TexAe_OM1H0_O2_FD_187935 | JGI IMG/M metagenome (GOLD analysis project Ga0209522, IMG submission 187935) | Forest soil microbial communities from Davy Crockett National Forest, Groveton, Texas, USA - Texas A ecozone_OM1H0_O2 (SPAdes) (version 2) | ecosystem: Environmental > Terrestrial > Soil >... | reverse complement strand
TTTGATTTTGGAAATCACAAAACTACCATTATTCTAAACTCTTTATTTTTTTATTTTTTTTTTTTATTTATTTCTTTTAAAATATAATATATATTTTTAATTTATTAAAATAAAAATATATATTCGCCTCGCCTTTGGTCTCCGTAGGCCTTAGCCTGTACTAGAATTAGTGTTGCTCTCATATAGGCTCGTACCGTCACTTTATATAATAAATAATACTAGTATTATTTATATTCTACCTCAGCCTAAGCTTTTTTTTAATGCACTAGTCTTCGATGTGACGTAAGTGTGATTTATACTTTCCGCCTGAAACGCGAACGAAAGCAAAACACTTCACCACGGGGTTAAATATATTTATAAGAATAAATAAGAAATTTAATTGAACCTTATTTAAAATTATTGCTGATAGTGCTAGATAATAAAGCATCTGAATTAAATATGTTATATAGTTCATAAGATACTGAAGTATGTAAGTCATTTAATATAATATTAGGTGAGACACCTAAAAAGATAGTAGCTAATAATAAAGGTAATAATAAGAAAAATTCTCTTCTATTAATATCTTTCATAATACCAGATAAGTATTCTATACTGCTACTATACGATCCGTAAGATATTTTTGTAAATAACCAAATTGAATAACCAGCACTAAATACAATACCACTAGCACCTAATACTGCAATAAATGGTGATTGTAAATATACCCCTGTTAATGATAAGAATTCTCCTATATAATTTAAACTTAAAGGTATTGCTGTATTAAATAGAGTAAATACAAAAAATAAAGTAACAAATAAAGGCATTCTATTAACTAAACCTTTAAAATAAATTATAATTCTAGTATGAAATCTTGAATATATAATTCCACCCACGCAAATAAATAGTGCAGGCGAAACAAAACCGTGAGAAATACCTAATAAAATACCACCTTCTATACCTTGAATATTATTTGAAAATATTGCTAGTATTACAACACCCATGTGAGCAACCGATGACATAGCTACTAATTGTTTACTATCTATTTGTCGAAGTGTTGATAATGAAGCGTAAATTATAGTTAAAGCTGCTACTGTTTGTACTAAAGGTAAAAAATATAAACAAGCATCTGAAAACAATGGAATAGAAACTCTTAAAAACCCATAAGTAGCTAATTTTAGTATTACAGCAGCTAATATAATAGATCCTGCTAAAGGAGCTTCAGCATGAGCTCTAAATAGCCATATGTGAAAAGGGAATAAAGGTGTTTTAACTGCAAAACTTATAAAAAATGCCAACCATAAAATTTTTTGATAATCTAAATTAAAATCATATAAAGATAAAACTAAAAAATCAGTTGATCCTGTATTTTGGTAGATAAATAATATAGCTAATAGCATAAATAAACTACCTGCCAAAGTATATAAAAATAATAAAAATGCAGCTCTATATTTCTTTTCACTACCTCCCCAAATTATAACAATAAAGAATAAAGGTATTAAAACAGATTCAAAAAATATATAAAACAAGAATAAATCTAATACTACAAATACAGCTATTTGTAATGTTTCTAAAACTAAAAATGAGATTAAAAAATATTTTAACTTAATTTGAATATCTGTTCAATTTGATAAGATACATATAGGAGTTATAAAAGTTGTTAATAAGACAAAATATAATGAAATTCCATCTATACCTACATGAAAATGGCAAAAATTTAAAGAATCAGAATAGGATATCATTGATCCAAAATCACTTACAAATTGATAATTTGCAGAATTAGGATCAAATTGAAACCATAAAATAATTGAAATGAAAAAATTTATTAAGGAAGCTAGTAATGCTATTCTTTTTATTCTTTCTTTACTGCCGGTAGACGATGCTTCTCTCGGAACACTTGAAATTAAAGTACTTTCATTATAACTAGTATTGTATTGAGAAAATGAAGGTTCTAATAATAATAATAATACACCTATTAAAGGTACAATTAATAACAAAAATATCATAATAAAACAAAATATATATAATCATTAATTAATATTTTTTTAAATTTTACCGAGTGCCTGGCATAAATATTTAAATGTTTTATATTTAAGTTATTTAAGCTTGCTACACTTAATCTTTGCTTATTCTTGAACGAAAGCAAGAGAGAAGATTAAATACTAGATTAAGTGCCCAATTTATTTTGGACCCGGAACGTTGAAGAAAATTATTCTTTTTTTACTAAAAAAAAATTTATTTTTTTATTAATTTTTAGTAAAACTACTTATTTTTAAAGCACCTGACCCAATTTCCATAATAAATCCTATAGTTAAAACTATGAAAAATATTAAAGCAATTGATAAACCATATATACCTACTTGACTTAAAGAAACAGTTATAGGGAAAAGTAAAAGAATTTCTAAATCAAAAATTAAGAAAAACATAGCAACAATATAAAAATTAATATGGAATGTTGATCGTGTTTGTCCATATACACTACTAAAACCACACTCATATATACTCAATTTTTCAGAATCCGGATTAGAAGGAGCCAATAAAAAATTTAGGCTTAGTAGAACAGCAACTAATATAGGTATAAATATTAATAATATTAAGAAATTATTCATTTTTAAATTTTTATTTTTAGGCTAATTAATATAGCAATACAATATTGTATAAGTAAAGGCAAGCCAAGAAACATGCAAATAAGGCCTCCAGAGTTGCTTCGCGTATGTATACACAAGTACCGCACTTGCTCACGTTCCGCAAAACAAAGCAGCCGAAGGGCCAAAATATAATATAATTGATAAGGCGAATATTCCAATTATATTATTTCATTTTTATATTATTTCAAATTTTAACCAGATTAGGGAGAAAATTAATATTACTATAATATGTTTAATTACAAGCGTTCCTTGCACTTGTTGCTTTGCTTTGCGTACGCAGAGCACTGTGTAAACAAGCACTGCGGAAGGTAGCACTAATACTGCAGTATAATAAGCTATAAATATGTATTTATATATTTAAGATTAAATTAGTAATTATAGTTATACAGTTTAGAATTAGTTCAGGATTAAATATAAATAAAGTAATAGATAGTGTTAAAAATCCTATTACAAAAGCATGAATTGATGTAAAATACTTATAAGATTCTTCTGCTGCTAATATGCTGATTGACGCACTACGAACGGTAGCACTGGCATTCACCACTTGTTCTTTTATATTTTGCGAAATTACTTCACTTGCTTTTGCAGCTGCAACCTCTGCTTTCGCACTACTTGTTAAATTGTTAGGGTAAGAGTGTATAACTTTAATTATTTTTAAATAATAAGAAGCACTAATAACACTAACTAATATAGCTATTATAGATAAAAAATAAAACCCTGCAGAATTAGATGAATATAATATTTGTTGTTTTGCAAAGAATCCAATTAGTGGTGGAACACCCGCAAAAGAAAATAAACAGATAGAAAAGCTAATACTTAATAATGGATTTTTATAAAAAATTCCTTTTAAATTATTTATATATTCTACATCTGTTAAATTTATTTTTACTTTATGATTAGCCACTATATCACTTGACAAAGAATTGCTATATTTTACTTTAAATATATAACCAAAAGCTAATATGATTAAAAAAATATCTAAATTAGTAATTGTATATTGTATTATATAAAATATAAAAGCTTCTATTGAAGATTTAGAAAATACAGATAAAGCTAATAATAAAAATCCTATGTGACTTATAGTACTATATGCTAGTAGTCTTTTTATTCGAATTTGGCTCAATCCTACAATAGAACCTATAATTAAAGAAAGTAATGAACTTAATATTAATAAATTAGTTAGTATTTCTAATAAATCAAAATTTACTTTTAATCCTATTGCTTCTGTAGTTCCAGCCGCTATTGCAAATGTAGCACCGATTTGTGGAGCACCTGCTGAATATATCATTAGTTCTAATAATAGTATTAGAATAGATATTTTAGGCATAATTGTTAACCAAACTGTTACTAAAGTAGGGCTATCATCATAAACATCAGGTGCCCAATTATGAAAGGGAGAAGCTGCTATTTTAAATAAAAACCCTGAAAATATTAATATTATACCTAAACTTATACCTCTAAATACATCTAAATTATAAACTTCTTCTAAAGTTAATGAAGAAAGAGAGCCTGCAGCCACGTGTTGCGTAAGCAAGAGCGAAGGATAGTTAAAGAAGTAAACAGAAATCATTGAATATATTGATTCTAAGTTAGTTAACCCTATATATGAATAAATTATACCACATCCTAATAATATAATACAAGAAGACAATCCTCCAAGTAAAAAATATTTTAAACCTGCTGAAGTAGAAGAATATTTTTCTTTGTATAATGTAGCTAAAATATATAAACCAAAAGACTGTAATTCTATGCTTAAATACATTGATATTAAATCTAATGAACTTATTAAAAATAATGCTCCTAATATATTAAATAACACTATTAAACAGTATTCATTTGATTTTGATTCATTTTCTATGTGATTATAAAATGTTAAGTTTTTTTCGGTTATATTAGGCCAAATTAATATTATGATGCTGCTAATTAATAATATAAATACCGCAATGAAATTTGATAGAAAACTTATTTTTAATAAACCACTATATAACCCTATGCCTGATCCAATTGACTGAATATCAAGTGTATTTAAAGCTAATACACCAGCATACGTAAAAGATATAGCGCTTATTCTTCTGAACATAATAGCATCTAAATTGTTTTTAATGAAATCGAAGGAATAAAATATAATCAAAAAGAATATAGTTATTATAACCAATATTATCTACTGGAATCGAACCAGTTCTTATAAAAATAAATAAGATCTACCATTAAAGATAATGAAAAAAAAAAAAACAAGTGAACTGATTGCTTTTCGCTTAAACAATTACACAGTAAATCAATACTAGATTTTCTTTTCTTTGAATTAGAATAATAACCTTAATTACAAGACAAACCACTTAAAAGTTATCTTATTCTAGTAAAATTTTAATTGATTGCATGATATTTGCAAGCCATGTGTACATGAGCACTTTATTGTTCTCTTGCATTTGCATTCGTCATATGACAGCCCGGACACTCTTGCTTCCTATACTATATTTCTGCAATAATGCCAGAGGCACTTAAACTTCTTGCTTTTTTTTGCAACGTTATACTTGCTTTTGCACTTGTTGCAGGCTTGGGCTTAAAAATTTTATGGGGTTAAATATTTAAATATATAATTTTTATTAAGTACTAAGTACAATGCTAGTAGTTACTAATGTAGCGTTCATGCAAAGCTACTAATTTGTAAATTTAGATTACTGTTTACCGCTACAATAATTCTTTTATAATATACTCAACTATGTTGCTAATTTCAGTATTAAGTTCATCTTTAGCTTCAAGAAATACATCCAAAATGTAATTCCCATCTCGTCCTTCTTGCAAATAATTTTTAAAATTATTAAGCAACATCCAATTTGTTTTTTCCTCTTGAGTCGCATCTAAAGCCGGCCTTGGAGGTAACGGTGTATTTACAGCCTCATCAAAAGAAATTCCTGTAAGATCAGATAGTTCAGAAAATATTAGATCTCTTTTAATATCAATATCCTCTACTTCATCAGTAGAATCTTTAAAGGACTTTAGTGCATCATCTAATTTTTCTCTTTTTTCCTGTAAAACACTATTTATTGTAGATGCTTTTTCAGGCGCTATTTTTTCTACAAGACTTATTATTTCGGCTAAAATTTCATCTTTTTCTTTAGGTTCAAGGTGTTCAAATGGTTTATCACTTTTAATTGAAAAAAATTTTACCCCTAATTCATGTAATCTATCTTTCAATTTATTTAGATCAACCGGAACCGTATTTAGATTTAGATCAGTCGCGACCGTGTTTTGATTTTGATCAGTGGGAACCATTATTCTATTTCTAAATACAATAAAAGTGAAAACCCCTACAACACTTAAAGTAATAACAATTGCTAAATTGTTATTTAAAACATCCATCATTGTGTTCATTTTTCCTAAATAATATTAGATTGCTCTTTAGAACCTGAGATTTTAACCTCGGCTTTTAGAGCGTGTGTTTCATTTTCACCTAATATTGGTAAATTATTATATACGTGAGTAGGAATAGGACTATTCACTGTAAATTCTAAAGTATTACCGAAAGGTGTATTTGAGAATAAAGTTTCATGTGATGCAAAGAATGGTGCATCTAGCCAAGGATTTTTATTTATAAATTCTTGTTCATTTTCTTGTTTAATTTCATCTATTAAAGTATTTGTATTTGTGAATAATTTGTATATTATAACTACAAAAATTAAAGTAGCTATAACAGAAATAATAGAACCAATTGAAGAAATGTAATTCCAACCGTGATAAGCATCCGGATAATCAGGTATTCTTCGAGGCATACCAGCTAACCCTAAAAAATGTTGTGGAAAGAAAGTTAAATTAACCCCAACAAACATAGTCCAAAAATGTAACTTTCCTAAAAATTCATCATATTTTTTACCCATTATTTTAGGAGCCCAGAAGTAAAATGCCGCAAATATTGCAAATACTGCTCCCATTGAAAGAACATAGTGGAAATGAGCTACAACATAGTATGTATCGTGTAGAGCTAAATCAAGACTAGCATTAGATAAAACTATACCTGTTAACCCACCAATAGTGAATAATGCAATGAATCCTAAAGCAAATAACATGGGAGTATTAAGTCGTATGCTTCCACCATAAGCTGTAGCTAGCCATGAAAATATTTTTATTCCTGTAGGAACAGCAATTATCATTGTAGCTGCAGTAAAATATGCTCTTGTATCTACATCAAGACCAACTGCAAACATATGATGAGACCATACAATGAATCCTAAAACTCCAATTGAGAACATAGCATAAACCATACCTATGTAACCGAAGATAGGTTTATTTGAAAATACTGAAACAACATGACTAACAATACCAAATCCAGGTATAATTAGAATATAAACTTCAGGGTGACCAAAGAACCAGAAAAGGTGTTGATAAAGTATAGGATCACCTCCACCAGAAGGATCATAAAAATTAGTATTAAAATTTCTGTCAGTTAGTAGCATAGTTATTGCACCGGCAAGAACAGGTAACGATAATAATAATAATATAGCTGTAACATATATAGCCCAAACAAATAATGGTACTCTATGGTAAGCCATTCCAACAGTTTTCATATTTATAAGAGTAGATATAAAATTCATTGCACCTAGTAATGAAGAAACTCCAGCAAGATGTAATGAAAAGATTGTTAAATCTACAGCTGCACCTGAATGTGATTGAATGCTAGCTAAAGGTGGATAAACTGTCCAACCTGTTCCAGCACCTGATTCAGCTAAAGACCCTACTAATAATAAAATTAATGAAGGTGGTAATAACCAAAATGAAATATTGTTTAATCTAGGGAAAGCCATATCAGGCCCACCTATTTGAACTGGTAAAAAATAGTTACCGAATCCTCCAACTAGTGCAGGCATAACCATAAAAAAAATCATAATAAAAGCGTGGCTTGTTATTATAACATTAAATAGTTGATGATCACCTTGAAGAATTTGTGCTCCTGGACCTGCTAGTTCTAATCGAATTAAAACAGATAAAGCTGTACCTACCATACCTGCAAATATAGCAAATATTAGATATAGTGTTCCAATATCTTTAGCATTGGTAGAAAATAATCACCTATTTAAATAATTTGAACTCAAAAATATTTAAAAGAGACTAGTTATAATTGTATACTGCTGCTTTTTATCGCGTTCCGATGCACATTTAGCACTTGTTTTTTTTTTGTTTACTTAGTGCTCCGTATATCTTACGCGGTTTTTGCAAAAGCAGGCCAGCACTTATAACTGTTTTTTTTTAGTTTACTTAAAACTTTTTTTTATTTTTATTAACGAAATATTAATTTTTCTTGATCTCGTTCCGCGGAACGATGCACACTAGCGATACGCAGCAATTTTTTGCTACTTTGCCTAGCTTTGTTAGGAATCAAGGCAGACTAGATTGCTTGTTTATTATTACATAAAACTTTTATTTATATTAAGTATTTACTTGATACAAAAGGAGTACTGCTTGCTGGTTTTACACAGCATTGGTAACTTCTTATTTAGTTTACAATATAAGCACTTAATAAATTAACTTCTGATATCGATGATCAGAATCATTATATTAAGTTATCTTTTATCACCAAAAAGATAAATAATTTGGGATTTACATTTTTAATTCTTAAATTAGTTTTTTTTTTGAACGGGAGCAAATGTTATGGAGACTTGAAAACTATGTCACCTTCTTCTTTAATTCAGCTTGTATAGGCATACCTGTTTATATAAATAAAGTACATGCTACCGCTAACAAATTTATAATATAGTAGAAGTTGTCTTGCTACGCACTCCTCAACAGTCCTCGTTCCGCTTGCCTCCGGTCTGCTGCTTGTTCGCCTCGCCTTCGGTATCCGAAGGCGAGACCTTGCAAGTGGAGGACTTTAGCTGTTTTCAAATGTGATTTAATAGTCACACCTGAGGGCACAGTAAACTTCATAAAAGGCTTAAATTTTTATAGTCATAGAAAAAACATTATCAGTTACATTATCAGTTTATTTTTATAATAAAAAGTTCTTATAATTTGCCAATCAAGAATAAGATGAAATTGATTACATTTATATAAATTTTTATTTCTAATTTGCCTCGTCATTGAAGGGTCGAAGGCGAAGCATAGGAAAAAAAATAAATTTAGCTATTTGTGCTTTAGTAACTGTAGTACTTAAAGGATTTCATAAATAATAGTATAGCTTAATAGACTATTCAACTGCTTACGCTAGTATTAATCGTATTGTCATTAAGCACGGTTAAAGGGTAAAAACTTAGTATTATTTAGTTTAGTAGCTACCCTAAAGTAACTTTTTTGATAGATAGCAGTAATCCTCATATCACATATTAGGGAAAAGCGTATACCAATTTATTTACAGGTTTACAGAAAATAAACTAGCACTAATATAATATTAGTTTAATTTTATTGCCCTGGGAGAGTATTGAACTCCCTGCCCTACTTCTTCAGAGTAATGCTTTAACCATTTAAGCGACCAAGGCTATTTTCTTATTACACTATAAGTGCTGTGTTTTGCTTTGCGTAAGCAAAGCAGAGCAGGTCAAAAACAAGTGTACTTCTTAATTCATAAAATATTATAAATTTAATAAAGTTTTATTTTTTTTATTAAAAAAAGTGTAGTGCTTTCGAGTGTAGTGCCAATCGTTCCGTAGATCTCCGACAGACCGACCAGAGGCGAGGTGAGTTGAGGCGAGGCAAGAAACAAGGCGATATTAATTAAGCGGAATAATAGTGTTTAATAGTAAAATTAAACCTCTTTTTTTTTTATGTTGAGTGCTATCTTGCTGTGCTGTGCTTTGCACAGCAATCAAAGCACTTGCAAATGCAGCCGTAAGCAGTATAAACCTTAAATATTTTTTTATGGAGAAAGATAGATTCGAACTATCATACTTGTGGTGCAAACACAATTGATTACCATTATCAGATATCCCCTCTAAATATTATTTCTATTATAAAAAAGAGCAGGTATTAAAACTATCATTTAATTTATTTTTAGATAACATCTTATTGGAGTCGAACCAATAATCCTTTGTTCCGAAGACAAATGCTGTACCAATTCAGCTAAAGATGTAAAATTTAGTAAGAAGTACACTTTAAATGCTGTGCTTTGCTTTGCTTAAGCAAAGCAAAGCAGAGCAAAGCAATGCAGAACAATGCACAGCAAAAGCAAATGTATTTAATAAAAGAAATATATTAATATTTAATTTACAGAACGCTTGCTTTTCTCGCTTCGCACTACCAGCTGCCTACGGAAGTGCTACCTCAAGTACGGAACGCTAATACATGCTTTCGCAAAGCAAGGCACTTGTTCGTACTTCGAAGGTCAGACACTAGCATCCATAAGCACTTAAGATTGGTAATATATTATTAAATAAAAATTAATATTTAACTTTTATTAAGTACACTTGCATTGCACTAGCTGTTGCCTAGCACTAGCTGTTGTCTACGAAACGCTTGGCACCTGCAAAGCAAAACAAAGCAAAATGTGCGTAGCAATAGGTGTACTTATTAGTTAACAAAACAATTTTATTATTTTTGTTTGTTTTTATATTCTTTAATACGAGTAAAGAGACTTGAACTCTTACATTCTAAAGAACACCAAATCCTAAGTTTGGCCTGACTACCAATTTCAGCATACTCGTTTATATTTATTTAATACTAGCAGTGCTCTTGCGTATTACATACACACTCAGACGGTAGCACTACGCACAGCAAACCCTTGGGAATTCTGCAACCACCGCCTACAGGTGATTGTTGATCAATAAAACAAGTATTATGATAAAAATTTTACTCTATAATTTTTTGACGAGTTTGTTTTTAGAGAAAAAATTGAAAATAAATGGTTCTAAAAATGAATTATTGATAAGGGGTAGAGTAATCGAAACTCTGTCTATAAAGTGTAAATTTATTGCTAAACCACTCAGCTAACCCCTTTATAAAATATATTTAATCTTATACTGCTTATAGATGCTAGCGTCTGATCTTCAAAATACGAACAAGTATCAAAGGCGGAAGCAACTTAATATTTTTATCTTTTTTCGCGCTTGCTTTGCTGTGCTTTGCAAAGCACAGCAAAGCACAGCAGAGCAAAGCAAAGCAAAGCACAGGACCCGCAGTCGGCTGCTTTTAATCTATTGCACAGCGTTTTGGACTGTGATGCTTTTGGTAAAAAAGCAAAGCATTAAATTTAAGGGGTTTAAAAATTTTATTTTCCAGCAGCACTTTCCAGTACGGCTACCTTGCTATGACTTTTGAGATGTTACCTAAACGCCTTAACGACAACTGCACTTATTAATAATAGTTGTTTTTTTATAAAAAACTTTTAATAAAATAATATTTTTATATTATTTTATTAAGTCCTATAATTTAATTTAAAGAAACAATCACCGTTTCCAACAATTTAAATTCCTTCCCAGCGACAGACAGTTAGTTCATCAAGAATTAAAAACTTCACC
>Ga0209522_1000017_pt1 | contig 11222 bp, 4 predicted proteins | sample TexAe_OM1H0_O2_FD_187935 | JGI IMG/M metagenome (GOLD analysis project Ga0209522, IMG submission 187935) | Forest soil microbial communities from Davy Crockett National Forest, Groveton, Texas, USA - Texas A ecozone_OM1H0_O2 (SPAdes) (version 2) | ecosystem: Environmental > Terrestrial > Soil >... | reverse complement strand
TAGTTTTATATAATAATAGAATTTTTTTAATTATTGTATTGTTATACAGGTTTAATTAAATTATTTAATTTATTATGTGGTTAATTTATAAAGATGTTAGTTTAAATTGACCTAGTTTAGGTCTTTAAAGTTTAAATTGGTATGTGGTGTAATTTTATAATTATAGCGAGTGAATTTAGAGAGACGAGAGAAAAAGGATAATATTATCTTTTTTGATATGGCTATACTATTGATATAATTTTGTTTTAATAAATTGAGGCATATTGTTTAAATTTTTTATTTATTAAATAGAGATCTAAAGGAATTTCTATTTTTTTTTAATTTTATCAAAGGTGTAAATAATAAGAAAATTTTATGGTCAAGATTAATTATTATTAGTTAATTTTTAATATTTTATTTTGAATATTTATTTTGATAGAAATTGTTCCTTTTTTAATAATTTTTTACATACAAAATGACAAATAATTTAATTTATGTACCAAATTTTAGTATTAAAAATAATTTTGTTGATGATTCAATAAATAATATTAATACTTTAATTTCACATATAGATGTTTTTGATGTGAGTTTAAGTAGCAGTAGAAATTGCGTAGTATTATTAGATGACCCTTTAATTACTATTTTTGGAATAGTTTTATCTATTATCATAGTAGGAAGAGCTGTCATTATTCTAAAGTCTGGTAAAGCTGTAAAAGAAATTTTACAAGTTGCAGCTAATGTAGCAACTATAGCAGCTACTGGTTTTATAGCATATGATAGAAGTGTCGGTAATAGTAGCAATGATAAAGATAAAAATAAGAAAGAAAATAAAAAAGATAATACAAATGAAACTACAAATAAAGATACAACTACAAAAACTACTTCATAAACTATATCAAGTGAAAGATAAAGCATCTTTTACTTATTCATTTTCTTTCCCTTTAATTTTATCTAAATTAGATATTCAATTGGATGATACTGATAGTACTTTAATTCATTATTCTTATGCGATATTCGTATTAAGTATGATAGGTTTACTTTGTTTTATAAATATTATAGGTTATATGATAGTTTATATTATAATACAAAAAGGTGATTATGAAGCAAAGATAAAAGAAAAATATCCTAGATTAAGTAAATATATTACCTATTATAAAAATAGTAATTTAGTATATGCAGGTATAGAAGTATTAACGTGTTTAGTTTGTTTATTAATAATAGTATCTAGTTCTTTTTTAATGTTATATAATAAAATCTTTGTATAATATCTTATGTATAGTTGAAAGTGAAACTTAAAATAAATAAATTTAAATTCACATCTCGCTAACGCGTACGCGAGCGTACGCGACGCGCTTCTTTTTTTTGGTTTATTATGAAAAAAACCATCTACTTCAATAGTTATTAATTAATCTATGAAATATGATATATATGAAGAGTCTAATAGTAAATTTTATTTTTATTTATTGTTCTATGTTTAATAGAAAATAAAATGAATAGTTTAATACTTATCATACTGGTATAGCTGGAAACTCCAACTCATACTCCTATTTCACTCTCACTCCAACTACTACTGGTATAGTCACTAAACCTGAAAAAAATCTAGAACTGTGAGGTACTAGTGATTAGAATATTAAGAATCAAAACTTATTTTTATAGTTCTTATTTCTTATTTTTAAAAAAAAAAAACTAATTTAAATTAAATATTTTAGATGTGAGTTGTCTAAATATATTTAAGCAAAAAGAATAATTGATTAATATGTCTCAGTTATATCTTTTTTTTGAGTTTATCTATTTTATAGAGTGTATCTATTTTATAGATAAACTATTTTTTTTTAGTAATACTTAAGTTTAAATAATTACTAAACTAAAGAGGTTTGGAGAGTCTTTTAATAAGAAAACTTTTTTTTAATATTTAAATAGATTTATTTATTAAAAATTAAAAAAAGGATATTCAACAATAAAGTCCGTTTATTTCATTAAATGGAAAGGTTTTAATGTTATTTAGAAGTATAATAAATAAAAAAAGATTAAAAACAGAGAAAGGTCAATCAGTTGCAATTTCAAGTGAAAACAAGATCAAATTTTATATTTTCATATTTTATCCTTTTTTTTAGTAGATGTTATTATAATAAATTTATACAAATTATTTATTGGTTTTATAAATACTTAAAGGTTTTTTTAATCTATTCATAGTCCTTTTTCATTAAATAATTATACTATCTTGTGATAAGTATCATGTTTTATTGAAATTTCTGGTTATTCGTCTAATAATGATATTTTTATAGTTATTTACTGTATTACTTTTAAGAGTTTTAACATTTTCATTAAAAAAATCCAAATTTTCAAGTCTTTTAATGTGAATTTATTATTTATAACTCATTTAGCTTTAATAATTACTAAAAAAAAACCAAGTAATATGTTTAAAGCCATCTATCTAATAAATAGAGACAATAATTACTTGGCTAACAAAAAACTAACTTAATAGTTTATTTATTTTTTGATATGTTTGGCTAAACATATGATTATATGACTCATTGAATATGAGTCATTGAGTATAAGTCAATGAGTATACTTGCTAAGATTAAATTAGAAAAATGTTCATTTATAAAAGATTCTTGTCTTTGTGAAGTATGAAAAGACTTATATTGTTGAAAGTTTACTTCTTTTTTTTTTTAATAACCTTCATAATCAATTTTATTTCTATGCTAGATTACCCTAATCTAGTGTATTCATATGTCAGTTTAAGGAGATATTATTTTAATTTATAATATATGCACTATCTTTAAGTAAATTAATATCAAAATCCTCACTTAATACTTTATGAATATCTGGAAATTTAAATGGTTTTTGTTTATATAGATTTATAATAAGTGTTTCTTCATCAAAATCATTACCTATGTGATTCTTTATATGATTAATAATTTCATTATTTAATTTTAATAAATAACCTTTATTAGAATATAATGATATGTAAATCATCTTTAAGTTATTTATTATAAAATCTACATTTTTAGCTGTCACTGCAAAGCAATCATGTATTGCATAAATATTTTTATATTCATATTCAGCCTCCTTTTGAATAAAATAGTTATTTATTAACATAACTAATGTAGCTGAATCCAATGAATGAATTAAGTTAGGCATAAATGCTCTTATTTGTTTATCTTTATCTAATTTATTTTTATCTGCTACTTTTAATTTGAAAGTGTAGTTACTATAATTTAAAGGTTTTATTCTAACATCTTTTAATTTCATATAACTTTGATTAGCAACAAGACCAGTTGGTAATCTTCATGGTATAGAAATTTCTAATTTACTACAGATATAGGCAATATCTTTAAGATATTGAGTTAATAAATTTAAAGTTGGAAATACATCATTTAAGACAAAAATTAAACCTCGATATAAATTAAGAAAATCTAATGATTTTAATTTAATATTATGATCCTGTTTATGTCTAAACCAAACTATTTTGTTATAATTTTCAGGCTTTATATGTTTTTTTTGACTACTAGTACTTATTAAAGCTGTTTTCATATTAAAATTTTCTACTTCTAAGGCATCTAAGGTGAATAAACTTTTATTTTCTTTATGATTAGGCACAAGAGATACCAAATTTGGCATATTGATATTTTCTCTATCGCTCTCTAATAATCCTAAATTATTTTCGTTTTCTGTTAGTAATTCATATTCTTTCTGTAAATTTTTTACTTTATCATTTGTATAATCTTTATCAAATTCAAATGATTCTGTAAGATATTTTATTCCTTGAATTGATGAGGCATTGTAAGGAATAGTCATAATAGTTTTTTTAATGACACTTCTTTGTATTTGTAATGATTTTAGTCTTTTAAAACTTTCTCTATTGATCTCACTAATATCTTCTTTTAATTTTTTTTCATAATATCCATATAGAAAACTAGAAATAAATGTATAAAAGTCATCAGGATTATCTTCTTTACTACTTTTCTTTAAATTTAAATGATTAGCTAAACTTGTATTAAGACCAAGCATAGCTAAATGTTGATAACCATTACATGTAGCATCTAATTGTATAGGTAAAGCACTATAAAAATAAGTAGATTCAGAATTATCTAAGCAATCTAACCATCTATTATATTCAAAACAAAATGCAAGAAATAATATTTTAGACTCAGCTTTAGATAAGAGATTTCCATTATAAAAATTTCTAATATTTTCTGTATTATCATCAATTCATTTAACTCTTTCTACGAATGATTTTTTGTCTAATTTATTTCCAAAACAGTTAGCACCAAATATTTTTAAATAGTTTATAGCATTTAAATCTGTTTTTAAAATTTTCTCGCTTTTACTAAATAATAATAAACCTTTAGCTAAGTCATTTCCTTGATAATTTAAATATTCTGTCATACAATAGATTCTACCTCTATAGTCCATTCTTACTGGTATAAAAAATTCTGGTACATTTTCAAATAAATCAGCTAATGCTAAAATATTATCTTCAACATATTTTTTACTTTGATAACTTTCTAATTCTATTCTTTCTCATTTGTATAACTTATTTTTAAAGTTATAATGACTATAATTTGTCTTATAAGAATGATTAGATTTTAATTCTTCAGACGGCATACTTAATTTATTTAAAATATTTTTTACTGTTTCATTCATACGTAAAGTTAAATGAAACTTTGAATCATATAATCTGATAAAATTTAAAACATCCTTATTTATTTTATAACCTACACTTGATATATTATTTACTGCCTTATATACTTGATTTAACTCTTCTATCTTTGAATTTTGTTTTAGTCTTCAATTAGGTATTATTAATTCATCTTGAGTTAATTCTTTATTTAATAAAAATCCTCCATATTCTTCTATAATTTCTTCTTTATTATTAAGTCTAATGTATTGATTAGGTACAACTATCATAGGGATTTTGTTTGGTATATTTAATGGTTTTAATTTTCTTACTAATAATTTTTCAATTCTATCAGTCACTTTAAAGATATTTATATTTTTTCTATAATCTTCATAAGACTGTACTAATTTTATTTCTAATAAATCAATTTCTCTAAGTCAATCCATAGCTAAACCACCCATTTTATGTATTAAATCATTATCATATATCTCTATTATATGCGAGTTATCTTTTTTTCAAGAACTCATACTATAATTTTTTTCTATGTCGGATATATTTTGATTATTATTTAATCGCTTTTGTTCTTTTTTATACAAGCTAAAAAAGTAAAACTGTATAATTTGTTTACCAACAATACCAAAAATATCTACACAGTTATTAGATTCTTCTGTTGGATTATTAATAATAATTAAAATTTTACCTAAGAGTAGACTAACTAAAAAATCAATAGGGATCTCTTTTAAAATAACACTTAAATAAAAATAAGGAGTATCCTTTTTCTTTAATTTAGTTTCGTTTAAATGTAAATCTAAGTCTCTTTTCATGAAATTTTTAATTAAAACCAGTAATTCTTTCTCACTTTCAATGAATATATTTTTTAAAGATTTATTTAATCTTCCAATGGCCTCAAAAATATTAATACTTTTATCAGTATTTAAACTATAATTATATAAAAATTCTTCAATCTTCAATTGTGTGTCATGATTAATAGGATTATTTTCTATTAATTTTCTAATTTCATTAAATAATATAAAATTATTCGCTCTCATCTTTTCTTGCAAAGCACGCAAAGCACGCAAAGCACTCTCATCTATAGAAAGAGATTGACTAATTGAATGGCTATTTTGTGTCGTCCCATAATTATTATCTGAATCTTCTATGAAAGACACCTTATGAGAGGTACAAAATCTTCTGCCTCCAAATAAAATTTGATTATTATTAGAATTGGTTATTGAGATATCATTCTTATTCACTATATAGGTACTAAGACTATAATTTCTTAAAAATTTTCGTTCTAAGCTACGATATTTATTAAAAACTGGAGATTTTTTGTTAATAAGAAGAGAATTCTTGTCTTTTATTTTAGACCCCAGACCTTCATATTGTTGAAATAATTCACCGAAACTTCACTTTTTAAAATTATCTATTTTTTTATTTAATTCTTCTGTCTTTAAAGCTTTTTTATTTTCTAAGTTAGATATTTCTAAATGAATTTTATTTATTTTTTCGGAAAGAATGTCAGGTTTTAAACCTTTTTTAAGAAGTTCCGTTCTTTCTTTTTTCAATCTTTTTTTATTTTTATTTGACATCCCTTTAGTACTAGTTTCAAATTTTTTTAAATCATCTCTTAAACTATAAAGTTTATTATTTTTTTGTGTTAATTGTTCATTAATATAAGCCATTAAATCTTTCTTATTATGTAAGATCAATTTTTGAATTATAATATCTCTACTTATTAATAAATTTTCAGCAATTATTTTTATAAATTTTTCATCACTAGAAGAAGTACTAGCAGAAGAAGTACAAGAATCAGAAGAATCATTATTAGACGAATTTATTAATAATTTTAGCTTATTAATAATATCATTCGCAGTACCACTTAATTTATATATTTCTTTCATTTTATCTAAATAAGATCTATAAAAATTTAAAGGTATTTGACTAGACATTATTACCTTTTCATTTTTATAAGTATTAAAACCTAGTTTTGCTATATAGTCAGAATCAAAGTTAAAAAATATATTTAAATAATTTCCTAAAATTATATCCGAACTACTTAAAATATGTCGCGTAGTTGTACCTCCACCACTAATATCTATACCATTCAATTTAAATTTAAAAACTATATTACTTCATGTTATATTATGAAATATAAATAAACATTGTGTATATATTTGATCTTTAGATTTAGTTTCAGTATAATCATAAAAAAATAAATCTCTAAAATCTATTTCAAGATCTGGTTTTTTTAATATTCTATTAAAACTTAATCTTGCATAAACATAGTTTTCTTTTTCAATTAAATAAGAATTAGGCTCATAAATATCTTCTTCTATTGAACTATCTAAAATAATTTCTTCATTTTTATCAAAAACTTCAAATATAATAAATTTTCTACTTGTATTACTTTTTTTAATATAATTTCTAAAATTTTCATAATTTATAGAATCTCTAACTAAAATAGTTGAAGCAATTAAATGTAAATTATTACTGTCATGATATTTATCATAACTTCTTGTAAAACAAGCGAGTATTTTAAATTCGTTATTCATTTTGTTGTTATGTTAATTTTATAAGAGATTTTTTTTAACTAAGGCGAAGAGTATCTCTTGAAATCTTATCTAATATTTTCTATTTCATTCAAAGGCATTTGCGCAAAAGACCGCCAAGGCCAGCCACCTTTGGATGGTAGAAAATTTCCCGCTACGCGTACGTGACGCGCTTAGTGTCATTTACCCTACACAAAAAATCCTACGGCGTTTTCGTCTTCTTATGTGTTTAAGAAATTTCATTCTTATTTAGTTTCCACCTAAAAGATCACTAAACGAGAAAAGTGACATAAATTGACAAAGAGACCAAAGGAGGTAGGGCTTTCTTTTTTGACACTATTTTATCTTTATCCTAAAGATAGATAATCTTGTTTTCTTTTCTGATAATAACTTAGCTATTTGTCTTCTCTTATATCTTACTTTTATTACCAGTTATAATCTCTTTCTTTTTTATAAGTATAAATATAAATATAACTATAAAATAAAGAAAAGATCAATTAAAGTTAGTCCATTACTGTTATAGGTTTAGTATCTATCCATAAACCTTCATTATTATAAATTTTCATTCTTTTATTGTAAGCATCATGTCTTAGTAAAGCTTGTTTATTTTTAATATTAACAGTACCTTTTTTATAATCTATTTTTGTGTCACCTTTCATTGCAAATACATTTTGTTTATGTAAATACATATTTTCATAATTATTTAATGTTAAACTATCGCTAAACACACCTTTTGCTTTTTTAATTATTTGTCCATTTTCAAGTTCTAAACAATAGGTTTTACTTGAAATAAAGTATGCCTTTTTGATCTTATGTTCTAATTTGAATTGTCCTAAATTTTTTCCTAAGTAATGTGTAGGTAATTCCATATTAGTAACTAAACTATCTGTATCCATATAATAAATATTTCCACCTTTCTCCATAATTTCTAATTTCATTTTATTCATGAAAATTCTAGCATAAGCTGTAATAGCCGCTGCTGTAGATATACTGACATCCTCAAATCTAATATTATTTTCAATATCTTTTTTATTCTTATTTAGAATTTTAATATAATCTAGTTCATACTTATTACATATATTTTTAGAAATTTCACTATCATAAGTAATTAAAAATCTATTTTCATTTAATTCAAGTAAAGATTTCACTTCATGAGTAGATAATATAAAATCTAATTCATTTTTATTAACAATTTTAGTTATTGGTTTATCTATAGACATTCCTAATCGACCAAATGGAGAATTTAAAAGTAATTTTGTAATTGTTTTAACAAGACCTGTACTATTTCTTCGTGTATTATATAGTGTATCTACAAAATTATTGAATGTATTTTCTACTTTATTAAAATTATAGCCTTTTAATGGAGTTATTTCATAACCATTTTCTTTAGCTAATTTTAATTCTTCACTAAACCATTTTCCACTAAACTGACCATGAGGTAAAATTAAACTACCATTTATATGTAATGGTAATAATCCAAAATACTTATTATTTGTCTTCACTTTACAATAAAAATATCCAAATAATTCCTCTAAGTTTAGTCCTTTACCTGTAAAATCTTCTACATATGTCACCCTATTTCCTGGCATAGGATTTTTTGCACAAAATGGATATTCTGAATTCACATCATAATAAAACAGATTTTCACCATAAGGTATATAAACTTCTGTTATTCCACCGTAATATCCTTCTTTAATGAAGCTAAATACCTCTTTTTTATTTATTAAAGGTAATTTAGAATCACCATCCTTTTCTAAATAATTTTTAAGTAATATCTCTATACCTAGTCTAGAAATAGTGAGACATTTAGTTATTTGAATATCATAAGTTCTAAATATATATTTATTAAATTTATCAATTATTTCCATTAAACTATTTAAATCTTTACTTAAATAGTTTATAGTTTCTTCTTTTAAATTTCAGTCAGATTTAGTTATTAACTTATATTCTTCTTGTGTTATCTCACCCTTAGGATAATAGTCTAAAGATGGAGTATTACCAATATAATCCAATGTATTTGAAGTGACAAAATCATAAGGAAAAAATCCTTTAACTACTTCACAATCAAAGTCTATACATAATTTTTTAATACTACTTTGTAATAAATTATATGAATCCACAAAAGTTATTTTTATATTTTTCTTTTTTACTTTTATACTAATAGTTAATCTAATAATTCTATTATCTCTAAAAATAGTATCTATTTTATAATAATCGTTATTATAGATATTATAAGTATTAATAGCATCTAATATAAATATGATATCAAAACCACCTAGATTATGTACATAAAATATAAAGCCATTATACTTTTCAATTAACATAGAATTAATACACTCTAAAATGAGATATATACTACTCTTATTTTTAGATAAATAAAATATTTTTTCTTGACCATTTAATATTTTATAACCTAATGCATAAACAAAAGATTTATTATACTCACTTGAAAAGTATGTTTCAATATCTAAAACCCCAATCTTACTATTACTAACAGACTTTAATTCGACATCTTGTCTTTTCAATATTTTTTTATCTCACTCTGTCTCTTTTTCTTTGTGTGTCTCTTTCGCTTGCTCTAAAATTGTTTTACCTAAATTGACATTTGCATTAATAACTCGATTTTCTCTTGATTGAATTGTTGTAAACTTATACTCAACTTCATAACTTAAAACTCTATTAGGTCTAATATTATCACTCTTACTTTGACTTGAATCGATAGTTATACTTGTATTACCTATTTTTCTCTTAAAAATAGATCGATTGTCTGTATTAGTTTCATCATAGGCCACAATAATTTTGAGACCAGATAATGTAAAAACTTCTTTCATTTCTCCATTAGTCACTATTACATACTGTTGTTTTTTAATATTTGTATATAAAAAAAATTGAATATTTAGATGATTTATATTATCCTTTAAAAATAAACTAGTCTCTTTAATAAGATCTATAAAATTATTATCATCTATCATTACTTTAATTAATTTACCATTTTCAAATTGTCTTTCTAATTTTTTTCCGTAATAAAAAGTTTGTTCAGTTAATGGAAGAATGAAACTATTAAAATTTCTTTTGCTAAGACTTATTTTATCAAAATCCTTATGTAACTTTATATTATTAATATTTTTTAATTTTAGATCCTGAAATGTAGCCATTTGAATAAACATAAGCATAACATATAAAATTTCACAATCATTATATTCTGATATAAATATATTTATAACCTCTACTATATCTTTGTAAAGCTGATAAAATTTATATTCAAAATTTTCTTCATTAGCTAAAAATGGAATATGTTTACTTCCCATACCTATACCTTCATCCTCTCTTTTAATTTTAATTAAAAAAGCATAATGTATATTAGGTTTAATTAAATTACTTACAACTAACTCATCTTTAAATTTATCAAAGTCCATATTATAAAAATCAAAATAAATATTATTAATATTTTTCTTAGTAAAACCTAATATTTTTCTACTACATGTCATTTTTTTATTACTAATGTGTATATTTTCATTTAAACTATAAAATCTTATCGCTCCTTGCTTTCTATAATATAAAAGATTTTTATTTTTAAGATCTTGAATAAAATCATTTTTTAGAATAAAAATTGTTGTAGTCTTCTTCTTAAAATCATTAATAGTGAATGGTGAGATAGGTCTATAATAAATTCGAGTCCCTAATTCGTTCTTTTTAGAAAAATAATTTATATGAGATAAAAAACTATCTATGAAATTAAATAAAGACTCATTCTTAATAGAAAGGTCTCTATTTAACAAAAAAATCGACATGTTTCATATGATGCTCCATATGTCAGATAATGCGGCTATTCTAGGGTAAATAGATGATAAAAAATAAAATAATTGTTCCTTCATTTGTAAGGTCGAAGGTAAAAGACTCCTTAACTTATTTACATTATAAAAAAAATAAAATTTGTTCATAAGATTATTAGAAATTTGCATTCTATATACTTTTAAAATACACCGAAATATTTTCGACATATTCTATTCGTATAAAACTAATATAATCTTTAAATAATTTAATTAAACCTGTATAACAATACAATAATT
>Ga0209522_1000016_pt1 | contig 11296 bp, 14 predicted proteins | sample TexAe_OM1H0_O2_FD_187935 | JGI IMG/M metagenome (GOLD analysis project Ga0209522, IMG submission 187935) | Forest soil microbial communities from Davy Crockett National Forest, Groveton, Texas, USA - Texas A ecozone_OM1H0_O2 (SPAdes) (version 2) | ecosystem: Environmental > Terrestrial > Soil >... | reverse complement strand
CAGAATTCAGTTTAAAACAAAAAAGGCAACCGACCACACCCCTCTGTGCGATTGCTATTTATCGATCCTTGCCTTGGCTAGGTAAGCAAGCGCCCGCCTACGCGCCTAAAAAGAAAAGGGCGGTGATAAGCTTCAGCTGCGAAGGGGGCTAGCACAAGGGCATAGCCAGGCAAGGTGGGTCTTTTCCGCCCCCAGTCTTTGCAGTGGGGTATAAGGAAGGAGGTAGGTTAGGTGCTTAAGTTTGCTGCACCCTAGGCAAAGGGTTATTTACAGCAGGTTTGGCTCTGCCTTTTTAGAATCGCTAGTTTAAAGATTATTACCGGGCCTACTTTAGTTGGCCAGCCCTTTACCTGCAAGACCGCGTAAACCTACTGGAGATAAGCTATGATTTGATACTTTTAAATTACCAGCTAAGATTTCAATTACATAACCTATAGTTAAAATAATAAAGAAAATTAAAGCAATAACTAACCCAAAAGTTCCTAATTGAGGTAATGAAACACTTATAGGGAAGAATAATAATATTTCTAAATCTAATATTAAAAAGGCTAAAGCAATTAAAAAAAATGAAATATGAAAAGTATTTCTAGTTTGTCCTAAAATAGGACTAAATCCACATTCATAAGTTAAAACTTTTTCAGAATCAGGCCTATTTGGTGATAATAATAAATTTAACATTAATAAAATTAATGCTAATATAGGTATAAATATAAAAATTATCAATAATGAATTCATTATAAATTAAATATAGTTAAAGAAATTAACTGTGTGACGTTTAATAAAATAGAAGGGTCAAGAAAAAAAAATAAGATTAAAAATGTTAATATTGCTATTGTATAACTATGGAAATTAGTTAAATACAATTTACCCCTTTCACCATTAGGCATAGCAGACGTAATTCACGATTTCCCGTCCAAGTGAAGCAGCTCTTGACTCCCTCACCCAGCTACAGATCGCGTAGCGGCAGCAGAGGTAGGGTAGGCCTGATCCGGCGTAAGCAGGTCCTGACCTGCACCTGATCTTTGAGTGGCTACATTGTTAGGCAAGAGACTGGCGCTCCCTTCCCCGCTTTGCAAGTAAAAGGCTGTGCCTACCACATCAAAAAAAGTTATTTTAATTAATCTTAAATAATAAGAGGCACTAATAACACTAACTAAAATTGCAACAATAGATAAGAAATTATTACCATTTTCGATAGATGAGAATAATACAAACTGTTTTGAAAAAAAACCTATTAAAGGAGGGATCCCTGCCATAGAAAATAAACAAATAGCCAAACTTATACTTAAAACAGGGTTTTTATATAATTGACCTTTTAATTCTATTAAATAATTAATATCAGCTTCCTCTCCCACCATGGGTGAAGGAGCAGCATCCCCTTGCTTTTTTAAAAAACCAAGCGACTGCCTTAGGGTAGGGGAGGGCTTGTTATGAATGTAATTAGACGGTAAATTTTTAGGCGCTGCACCCGTACGAGGGTCCGCTGGGCTGGTCTCCGGCCCTTGCTGAAGGGCGTAGGCGCCGTAGGCAGATGGATAAAGTAAATACCCAAAAGCCAATAAAATTAAAAATATATTTAAACTCGTAATAGAATATTGAACTAAGTAAAAAATGAAGGAATCTACAGATTTTTGTGTATAAATTCCTAAAGCTAATAATAAAAATCCTACATGTGATATAGAGCTAAAGGCTAACAATCTTTTTACTTTAATTTGTGACAGTCCTGCTATTGTTCCTATTAATAGAGATAGTAAAGAACTTATTAATAATAAGTTTTTGATTTGTATCCCTCCAATTGTTTGCGCTAGCGCATTAGCTATGCTCCCTGACGCTTCTCCCTGCCCGCCCCAGATGTTTGCGTTTTTAAAAGACTGGGTGTGGCTTAGCCCTCCGAAATCGGGTAGGCTGAGCCAGGGGTCATTTAACTCTATTAACCCTAGTAAAAATATTAATATAGTTAATTTAACTACTATTGTAAGTCAAACCGTGACTATCGTAGGTGTACCATCATACACATCAGGAGCCCATTGATAAAACGGTGCTGCGGAAATTTTAAATAAAAAACCAATAATAATAATTATTATACCTATAGTAAATGCTTTGTTTATATCTAACATTTCTATTAGCCCCTCTCCCACTGTGGAGACAGACCCACCGCCGGGTACATCTAGCGAAGCTTGCCCTCCCTCTGGGAAGGGAGGTACAGACAATAAAGTATTAATAGCTTCGAATTGAGTTAAACCTGTATAGCTATATATTATAGCTGAACCTAATAAAATAAAACAAGAAGATAAACTACCTAATAAAAAATATTTTAAACCGGCTGATGTTGAAGATAATCTCTCTTTATTTAAAGTAGCTAAAATATATAGTGCAAAAGATTGAAGTTCTATGCTTAAGTACATAGATAACAAATCTAGACTAGACATTAAAAGTGAACCTCCTAAAATACTAAATATAGCTATTAAAGAATATTGATCAGATTTACTAATACTTATGCTCTCCCCTTCACTCGCCGACAGGTGGCCGGGCTGGTTAAACCCGGCCAGCCCTCTTTTAATTAAAAAATCAGGGAGAACAACCACCCCCTGCCCTACCGTAGTTGGGCTGGCATTGCCTTCTGCTAATGGAGAAGCAGGGCCAGACGAGGCTAAATAGGGTCAACCTAATAAAATAGAAATACCTACTATTAATAATAGTATTTCTACAATATGAGATTGTACAGTTGTTTGATAAAGCCCACTGTATAGACTGATTCCTTTTCCAATTGACTGAAAGTAAAGGGTATTAAACGTAAATAAAATAGAAATTAATAAAGTAATTATAGTTATTCTATTTATGTATGTAGAATGTATGTTTTTTTGTAAATGATTTATTGAATTAGTAAACATAAGAATAAAAATATATAATACTAACATAGCTATTGCTTATTTTTATTACCCTGCTCCCCGCCCCTTTTTCCGCTCCGGGTACGAAAGCTGCTGCTTTTTTTATTAAAAAGCTTCGATCTGTAGTTTTTACAAAAAAGAAAAAGCAACCGTTGTTTTGTTAGGCGCAAGGGAAAGACCTGCTCTTTATTTGAAATAAACTGCTGCTATGCATTTAAAAGCCCTGGTCTTTTTATTCAAAATAGCGAAGCTTGTCCTGCCCCCAGCCGTAGGCAGCTGCTTCTTTCCCAAGGCAGGGACCGCAAGGTTACCCCGTCCCAATGGCCTACAGGGACCGATACCCGGCTGGGCCTACTAGGCGAAGCGTTGGCCAGGCCAGAGGAAAAGAAAAAAGGGATCCGCGACCAGGAGGCGGGTTTAAGCATTCGTTTACCGAGGTTAAGGTTGTTCGTGATAAGCCTTTAATCCGCATGCTGTGCGTTTTTATAAAGCAACCCCCCTGGCTTTAGCAACCTAACGGAGGGTGCGCTAGGCGCAAGCGCAGAGGGGAGGAAAGGAGTGTAGTTAAATTAAAGGGGTTAAAATTAAAATATATATATTTTTTTCCCGCTCTGCCTACTGTTTTCCCGATGGCTCCTCCCTTAGTACAAACCGTTACCCTCCATTTTAGGGTAGAGAAGGGGCAGCATCGCACAGCTACTGCGTTTTTTTTTATTATTTTTATTTTTTATTTTAAACAAAAAAAAAGAGCAAGAGACATACCTGGGCAGGACAAGCTTCGCTATTTTTAATAAAAAGACGAGGGATGCGGACGTGGGAAAGGTAAGGCTCAGTACGTGTCCTTCGCTTTGGGTAATCTCCCAAATAAAGGCGCTAGCGTTAAACAGAAAGGGCGGATGCTGTTTTCTTTTTTTCTAATAAAAACAAGCCTTCGCTAAGCGCAGGATCTCTTATTTGATCCGCCACCAACTTATCGCTTTCGCTTGCGCTAGGTAGTAGAGGGTAAAAGAGGAAAAGAAGCATAGCTTTTTATTTTTATTTAAAGGCGCAAGCGAAAGGCGCAAGCGATAAAAGGATCGAAGCTATAGCAAGAGGGGTAGACATGCTGGCTATTTTATTAAGATTGTGCAGGTACTTCTTCATAAGAATGAAATGGTATAGGAGAATCCACTGTTCATTCTAATGTTTCAGAAGGTTGATTTAAGCTTTCAGGAGTGTTTGCTATACTTGTACTTGTAAAGAATACCGGAACTAATCAAGGATTTTTACCTACTTCTTTACCATTTACGAATAAATCGTATATTATATATATAAATAATAATGTTGCTACTACTGAAACAATAGACCCGAAACTAGATATAGCGTTTCAACCTTCAAAAGCATCGGGATAATCAGGAATTCTTCTGGGTAGACCTTGTAAACCTAAGAAGTGTTGAGGGAAGAAAGTTAAATTACAAATTATATTTATAAAAAAAACTAATTTGGACTATATCTTAACGAATTGCGCGCTGGCATATAACTATTATTTAATTAATCTTTCCTTTTCTAGCCTTACGCTTGTAGCTATTAAAGGGTAAATGCTAAAGTTATAATTCGTTTCTTTCGTGTAGTCTCTGAGGATCCTACTCATATCAATAGCATTTTATTAATATTTTGGTTTCCTGCTGATTGTCTAGATACACTTAAGATTTTTACTATTCATTTTTATTGTGCGCGCTTCAGCCTCCCACCCTTTTTGGCGCATCCCCTTTTTTGGGGTGCTGGCTTCTTTCCCTTCCCCTAAGGGATAGGGGAGGGCCCCCCCACCTGTTAAAAAAAAATAATAAAGTTGGGCAGGTGAGTAGTTGGGCACCAGCAAGATAAAAAGAGGTTTTAAAAAAAAGAAGCTAGGGTAGGCTTAGGCGAAGCCTCCCTCATCTTTGATGGTGGCGAGCGAAGCAGGAAGCAGAAGCAACAGGTGTGTTGACATAGCCAGCAACTTTTTAAAGATACCTGCCCAATAATCCGTAGGCTGCTCCTTCACCTTCGACCCATCTTGCATAGCTACAGCCCTCCCTCCCACCACCTTTGGTGGTGAGGGAAGGGAGGGTGGGGGCAAAAGGGCGAGAGGTTGCTTGCTTTCCGCCGGACCCTTCCTACCTCTTGCCTTCCCTTCCCTATTTTAAGTAAAGGGGGCGGGCGGCAGGGACGCTGCTGCTATGCAGACCCGCCTTGGCTGGAGAGGATGGCTTCCGCCTATTACAGGGGCCGAATAAACATAATAAAAATAAAAAAGTACTTAAGCTTTATAAGAGTTTCCAGCATATAGAAAGATTTTTTAATTGGGGCTAATATTTGTTTATTTTTTCCGAGGTACTGATTGTACTATTCATTCTTCGTTATTAAATTTAAGAGTCTCAGGAGTATCTATAATTTTTTTAATGGTCGCCCATCTTACTTTAAAATATAGTCTAGCGGCATTGATAGAGGGAAATATTAATTCTTTTCCTGCTGCTTCTGCTCCTTGCTCCGCAGCCCCTTTTTCCATTCCAGCAGGGTGATGAGGAGAAGCAGGAGAGGGGAGAAAGGCTGTTTTACTACTGTAACAAAATACAAAAAGACCTCCAATTCCGTATTGTGGAGAAAGTTTACCTTTTTTCCCTTTATGCTTATGAGGATTATTTCTATAAAATTCTTTGATCCCTTCGCTAATAGCCTGCCTAGTTTCAATAGAAGTTATAGTTCCATACTTAGGGTGACTTTCTTTTTCTTGCCTGTTAAAACTGGCCAGCCGCTTTTTCAATTTTTGTATTGTATCTATAGAGTGCTTTAACCCTAATGAACTTCTAGCTATTTTTAATACATTATACGTAGGTTTATAATAATCTATCCATTTTTGTTCTAAATTTGCACAAACTTCCAAATCTGAAGCACAAAATTCCAAAATAGCTAAAGAGAAATTTTCTAAATTGTACTTCTTCATTGCTCTGTACAAGACTTGATTATTGTTAGAAGTAGATGTAGTAGCATAGTGAAAATGAGCAGCCATTCTTCTTGCCAGTGTTATACTACTTCCTACGTAAATATTTAGATTGACATTATTAATAAATAAATAGACTCCTGATTTCCCCTTTAACTGCTTATAAATATCCTTTTTACTAGACTTTATATCTTTAAAATATAAAAGCCAGGCTGGCCTCTGGTCTGATGCTGTATTATCCGCGCAGCCAATGGGCATAATAAACGGAGCTAAATGTTTAATTAAATTTAAACCTTCCCTCTCTAGCATAGCTAGCTCTCCGATTTCCCCTCCTTGCGCTAGTGCAGCGCTACTACACTCCGCGCCGCGCATGAGCCAAAGGGGGGAGGGTATGAAGGCAGTCCAGCCCAACTTTACCTGCTGCTGGTCCGCAAGAAAGCCAAACCCTTTCGAAGTAAATAGGGCAGGAAGAATATAGGATAAAAATATCTTCCCTACAACAATAACCCCAATGAACATTATTCAAAAATGAGTTTGCCCTAACACTTCATTATATTGTTTACCTACTATTTTTCCAGCTCAATAATAGAACCCTGCAAATAAAGCAAATACTGCTCCCATTGATAACACATAGTGAAAATGAGCTACAACGTAATAGGTATCGTGTAATGCTACGTCTAAACTAGCATTCGCAAGCACTACTCCTGTTAATCCTCCGATTGTGAATAGAGCAATAAATCCAAATACAAATAACATAGGTGTAGTTAATCTGATTGAACCACCGTATGCCGTAGCTAACCAACTAAATATTTTAATACCTGTAGGTACTGCTATAACCATTGTAGCAGCTGTGAAATAAGCTCTCGTATCCACATCTAATCCAACAGCGTACATGTGATGACTCCATACAATAAATCCTAATAAACCAATACTAATTATGGCATAAACCATACCTATATAACCAAAGATCGATTTTCCTGAGAAAGTGGAGATCACATGACTTGCTATACCAAATCCTGGTATTATTAAAATATATACTTCTGGATGCTTTAAACATAAGGATTAGATACCCAAGTTTAATTGGACCATATCTTTAACTAAACTCTAACATTAAATATCTTTTTTTTCATACTTTAGCCATTTACAGATGAAGTATTTTCAACTTTTAGCTAATACGCTCCCAGGCTCTAATGCCTTATGCGCTTTTAAGTCTTTTAATTCATAATACTTTGGAACAAGATGAAGTCTATTTTGTTTTGCGGATCTAGAGGGATGCTTTTTAAAGTAGTCTATTAATGTTAATATTGTTTCTCGCTTACTTACATATCATTTAAAAGATTGTGAAGCTCCTTTATCAATGTAAATATTCCCGCCATATATATCAACTAAGGGTACTAACAATTCAGAGGTTTTCTGAGATACACCTAGAGACAATTGCCAATTACCGCTATTTATAGTTATTGTGCCGTCGGCGTCAAAAAAACCAGATAATCAGCCACTATCGAATACTAATTTATTAGGATAAATGAAATCAATATTATACTTATCGCAAATTTTATTTAATTGTACCATCCTATTAGAATTTCGTATATGACCATTTACATCTTGAATTATTTGTAATAAACCAGATTTGTGGTGTAATCTGTATCTTAGTGCATTAGCCCCAGATCTTAATTTAATAGAACCTCCATAAACATTTTTAATTATTTGCAATGCATGTTCATCCCTAATATCCATAGTTATTTCTAGGCTTGCATAACCTTTTTTAGATAATAGAAAACTACCATCTCCATCTATTAAACCAGCTAACCATTCTTTTCAGCCGCTACGCGAGGGAATGGGGGTGCTGTTCCCTTCCGCAATTCTATAAGCAGTATTATTGGTGCTAGCAAACCCACGCCTCTCTGTTTCTAGCAAAGCAGCCCCTTCTACTTTTTGTAGCCCTAGCCAAGGTTCTTGCTTTATAGAAGGTAAAGGGTTAGCCTCGGCGGTCTTGACGGGCGACCACAGGCGCATGCTCATCCCTTCCCCCGGCTTATTTAGCCCTAGGTTGCTCGGGTCCAGCGTAAGCAGGACCGGCCCCTTTAACTTTAAAAAAAGGGGGAGCAGAAGGTCTGCATCGCCTCCTTTGCAGCCGGTAGGGGTGGGGTAAAGATACATGCTTTGCTTTAGCGAACCTGTCCCTACTCCCTTTTTGTAAAAAGGGAAGAGAGGGTTTTCAGGTCCCAGTGTATCTGAAAAAGAATTACTTAATGTTTTATTTTTAGCTAACAAACGTATGGCCTCTGAAGTTCCTACTAGCGAGTTAGACGCTTTGGTTACTTGCGAATTGTTCTTTTTATGTGAAATTTTTACTTTAACGGTGCATCCTTCCCCTTGCCTTGAAAATCCCTTTACACCCTCCGCCAGTTCCTTGGTGGGGAGGCATAGCCACCCCCTTTCCCTGGGGAAGCGAAGCTCCGCCAACCTAAGGGATAGGTTGCTAAAGCCAGGGGACGCATGCGGGTGCGGGCCTTCTGATCCTGGGCCTGCTGAATCTTCATCCGCAGCCGGGGGTATACTAAGCCCCGACCAACCTAGGGATAAATAAGCAGGACCTTGTAAACAAAAAGCGAGGTATTGCGACCCCCTATACCCTACGGACCCTAGACTGGTAAGAGCCGCTGCCCAGTATATTTTTAATATTCTGCAGGGCAAGGGGTTGCTTCGTTTGATTAAAAAAAAAGGGATTCAACTTACAATTAAAGTATTCAATAAATTATAATGCGTGCTCCCTCACTCTTGCATTGCAGTAGCTGCGTTAGGTAAAGTAACCTCCGCTTGGTTCGCTTGCGCAGAAACCGAAGCAGAAGTAAGATGCCATCATCCGTGAGCAAGATATAAGAATTTTTCGCTTATAGTTTGTTGCATTAAATTATATTTAAAGGGCCATTTTTGACCAAAGAACCAGAAAAGATGTTGATATAGAACAGGATCTCCACCTCCTGCGGGGTCATAGAAACTAGTATTGAAATTTCTATCTGTCAGGATCATTGTAATTGCACCAGCTAAAACAGGTAAAGATAATAATAGTAATACAGCTGTAACTACAATTGCCCAACAAAATAAAGGCATTTTATGGTAAGACATACCATGTGTTCTCATATTCATAACAGTAGTAATAAAATTAATTGCACCTAATAAAGAAGAAACCCCTGCTAAGTGTAGTGAAAATATCATTAAATCCACCGCACCTCCAGAGTGGGATTGGATAGAAGAAAGAGGAGGGTATCATGATGTTGCTAATCTCACCTTAATTTATTAATATAAAGTATTAACATAAAAAGGTTATCATTATACTCTCTAATTTACACTAGAGATCGGACTATTCCTTCATCTTAAAAATTATTCTATAATTTGATTATTATTCTTGCCCCCTGTCCCTAGGCATACGAAGTACGAAGTTGGCCTGCCTGATAGCGGTAGCTAAAGCCAGGGAGGGTTTATTTCCCATTTTTAAGGGTTAGTGCCCTACGTACCTAGGCAAGGCAGGAGGTTAACATTCGCAATCGTACATTAGGATTTGATTTCAAACTTACTTTTAATACTTCTAATCCTATTTCTAATATAATTTAAAGCAGTATAGTTACCTTTATATTTATTATAAGCTCTAGACCAAATACGATATTCGAAAGATTTCATCCCTTTCATAGTATTTGTGTAGTATTGTATAATATTTTCTATTGCACGTGAATTGGTACTCACCAAAGAAAAATGACCAGCTTTCTTATAAGAAACGTCTGTTTTAATACCTAAAATATATTTTATAGCTAATAAAACAATATAATCCAGTTTCTGTGTTATTTCAAAAGCATGAACTAATCTAGATTCAGTTTTAGCCACTAAATAAAAGCTGCCTTCAGCTTCCGTAAAACCTATTAATCATGATTTATTCATTACTTTAGATGCAGTTTCCACATCATACACATTATTGTTAACAAGCTGTCAAGCTGGAGAAATATAATCATCAGGGCACTTAGAGATTAAAATATCCTTAATTAAATTATTTTTTACTGTACTTGTTAAATTATCATTAGATAATATTGCATTCGCTTGTTTAAATTTTATATAGTTATAATGTTTACTTGTTAAAAGCGGATACTTATCAAAAATAGGTATTATAACAGATTCTAAAGTTTTCCGGTCTCTAATTCTAAACTGAGCAATAGATCTTTTTTTATCAATATAGATTCTCCCTACGCCTAATTGTCTTTTAATAAAATTTAAGATTCTTAAATTATAAGTACTTTGACCCAACTGATAAATTAAAGTTAATTTATTATTAGATAAAGATATAGTAAAAGTACCATCTCCATCTGTAAACCCTACTAATCACTGATAAAATATCTCTTTATTTTCTATTAAAGTTGTTTTATTAGGAGTGGGTCCAGCCCAACTACGGTAGGGCACAGGTGCGCTTGAATAAAATTTAAGATGTCTTACATTAAGTCTCTGAAAGATATTAAAATAAAAATTAATATCCTGGCGAATTGTCTTCATGTCAAGAGTATTTTTGCTACCACTATATATTAAAAATGATGAGCAACTCCATCCGTATTTTACATTTAAGTCTTTTATCTCATATAAAATATCTAAAGAATATAAAATTGGAAGATTTTCTCGCATCGAGTAAGATTTTATTTTGACTATATCACTATAGTATAACAGCTTACCTAAAACTGTTCAACCCGTTCCTGCTCCACTTTCAACTAAAGCACTTACAAGTAATAATATTAAAGAAGGTGGAAGTAACCAAAAACTTACATTATTTAATCTAGGGAAAGCCATCAATTCTGTTATCAGTAAGTATTTTATTCTTACCTTCTTATTCTCACGAATAAGTTCAGACTATTTCATCTTGTTGACGTAACAAGTTGGGCACTCGTGTCTGGCTTATTATTAGTGTCACTCACCAGTTAGTCGTTGAACTTTCTTAAATACTTTATCGATGCTTTGCAACAGTTACGCGGGATTTCCAACTGCTCTCCTGTTTAATTAAACAAAGCTATTCGACATTTTAGGTATACTCCGTATCCTTTACACTTATTTAAGCTTAGCTTCAAGTTTTCTTCCAATTTTTTTATACTTTTTAGCCCTAGCATCCGCTTCGTTTTTAAGGCTAACCGGATAGGTATACACTTTTAAGTCTATATTAAAAAGACAAAAGAAATCAGAAGAGATTCTTGCAATTTCACCCAATGACCTTATATAAATAATATTATACAAAGGGACTGTTTTTTAAAGATTTAATACAAATTTATCCTCACTACGCTTACCGGGCGGACCCTGGCCCGCTGCTTATTGGTCATTGGTAGATTAAACCTATAGCTACATACTGTAAAGCTGCTAGGGTCTTCCCGTCCAACTAAAGATAAATGGCATCTGCACCACTAATTCAATTTCACTGAGC
>Ga0209522_1000015_pt1 | contig 13458 bp, 9 predicted proteins | sample TexAe_OM1H0_O2_FD_187935 | JGI IMG/M metagenome (GOLD analysis project Ga0209522, IMG submission 187935) | Forest soil microbial communities from Davy Crockett National Forest, Groveton, Texas, USA - Texas A ecozone_OM1H0_O2 (SPAdes) (version 2) | ecosystem: Environmental > Terrestrial > Soil >... | reverse complement strand
CATGGAAGCATAGATTCTGCTTGGACTGCTGATTCTAGAACCAGTTTTGGTTCTACTACAGATCATCTAAACTACATGTGTGGGCATAAAAAACCAACACAAACCTCAACGGCAGAATCCGGTGTGATTACCCTTGATACTTTTTCTGGACCAAATGCTTGGGCAAATGTTGGACTACTCATAGGATAACTAATGGATAAACCGACCCTTCTTGAAATCACCCAAGACATCCTAAACGATATCTCTGGTGATGAAGTCACCTCCATTAATGATACCGTTGAGTCCAATCAGGTAGCTGTGATCGTTAAGGCTACTTGGTTTAATATGATGACCAACAGAGATTGGCCACACACTAAGAAGCTGACTCAGCCCCTCTCTAATGGAACTGCTCCACTCCCGACTCACTTCCTACTTGATGACTCAGTTAAGAAGCTGGTGTCTATGCAGTATGATAAGTCGAAGACCTCTGGTAAGCTTCAGTATGATGATGTTAAGTATCTCTATCCTGATGACTTCCTGAGATGGACTAACAACAGAAACACCCTTGATGAGAATGTGGTTGTTGTCACAGATCCATCTGGTGTTACTCTGAATATTGCTAAGAACTTCTCACCCACATACTGGACTAGCTTTGATGATGTCCAGATTGTTCTAGACTCCTACGACTCTTCTGTTGAGCCTTTCTTGATGAAGGCAAAGTTTCAGATCTATGCTTATATCATTCCTGATTGGACTATGTCGGATGTATTTGTACCTCCGTTACCTGTGGAGGCATTCCCCTCGCTAATTGAGGAAGCTAAGAGCCGATGTGCTCTGGCTCTCAGGCAGCAGGCTGATCAGAAGGCCGAACAGGAATCTCAGAGACAGCGTAGGTTCATGGCTAGACAAGATTGGAAGATGCATGGTGGCATTCGTATGCCGAACTATGGTCGTAACCCAAGACACCTTGAAACATTCCCTCGTCGTGACCCAACCTTTAGGAGAGACAATTGATGGAGTATCGTGGATACATTATTGAGATTGGAGATAACACGGCGAACCATATCATCCGACATACGGGTAAGGGTTCCCTTCCCAAGATGCTTAGTGGTGAATGGACCTCGGTTCGTATTGCCAAGACCATAGTTGATAGATACCTCGCTAGTAAGCTTCCTAAACCGTCAGAACTTTCCTAAGGTGACTTATGCCTCGTAGTTATCAGCCTGTAGAGTTTAACAACTTCGTAGGTGGGTTGGTCACAGAGGCTAGTCCACTAACCTTCCCTAACAATGCTTCCTTGGATGAAGAAAACTTCGTCCTCAATAGGGATGGATCTAGATCTAGACGAAATGGTGTTGGGTATGAGTCTAATTTCTCTATCGTCAATACGGATCAGAACCTAGACCTTAATGGAACAGTTATCACAAGCTCCTATAAGTGGGCTAATGCTGGTGGCCTATCTACTAACACCATCATTGTGGTACAGGTAGGATCTTCTCTTGATTTCTTCAGAGGGACCTCAGAGGTTCTTTCTAGCACTAAGTTCTTCACGTACAACTTCACTGGTCTGTCCGAGATTATCAAGTTCTCGTATGCATCTGTAGATGGACAGCTTGTTGTAGTGAACGGTAGTCAGGATGTTTTCATCTTCGACTTCAATACTAGTGCTGGGGATATTAGCACAGCAATCACGGTAACTTCTAAAAGGCTTCTGATTAGAGATTTGTTTGGAACTGATGACATTACGAGCTCTGGTATTGATCTTAGAACAGGTGGTAACATCTCTCTTAGGCCTCTGCTTAATGCAGAGCCAGCGGCTCCTAATAGTCATTTCTACAACCTTAGAAACCAAGGTTGGGGAGTTCCACACGCTAGGTGGGATGTTGGTGATGATGTTCAGGATACGATCATCACGTTTGAAGGCTTCCACCCTCAGCATGCATTCCCGTCCAATGCAGATAACATCAACTCCTATCTGTATGCTCAGACAGACAATGATGATGGATCGAAGACGGTAAACAGATATGATTACAAGAACCAGATCGCCAATCCTCCTGTAAACACTTACGGACCGATTGGCTACTTCATCATTGATGCTCTCAATAGAGGTGCATCTAGAAGACAGGTTCTTCAAGAACTACAGGACAAGTTTCCTTCGAACCACTCTGGCTTGACGTCTCAGGCAATCGGTTCCATTGTTAATGATCAGACACCAGACGGTCCTACGGCTGTTTGTGCTTATGCTGGTAGGGTGTGGTATGCTGGGTTTTCTGGTGAGGTGGTTCAAGGGGATAATCATTCTCCTAAAATGAACTCCTACCTCCTGTTCTCTCAGCTTATAAAGGATGGTAGTGGTATCAACTCTTGCTATCAAGCAGCTGACCCAACTGATCCTGACGCATCCGATCTGGTTGACACAGATGGTGGCTTCGTCAGGATCGATGAGGCTCATGGTATAGTAGGTATGGCCGTCCTTCAGAACACCCTGTTCATTCTGGCCTCCAATGGAGTCTGGACTGTCACTGGTGGTTCTGGTGGTGGGTTCACTGCTACTAACTATCAGCGTATCAAGCTTACCAATGCTGGTTGTATCAGCCAAGGCTCGATCGTTGTGATGCAGGACTCGATCTTCTATTGGTCCTTGGATGGTATCTATGCCATCACTCGTAACCAGTTCGGCGACTTCTCCTCTGCCAATATCACTGACAAGACCATTAAGAAGTTCTACATGAACATCAACAATGAGTCTATCAGAAACGCTGAGGGGGTGTATGACTCCTATACCAACACGGTTAGGTGGTTGTATAACAACTACGTAGGCGCTGATGATGATGTCATTGAGTTGAATTTGGATGTGACCACAGGGGCTTACTTCAAGCACAGGATCAAATCCCTTAGTGGACAGTTCCCCTTGATGGTTAGAGGAATTCAAACTGACCCGTTCAGGGTGTCTGTATCCAACAACAACATCCTCGTTACGAATGGTGATACCGTCATAGTTACAGACGGCAGTGATGTTGTCATTGATGAAGAGTCTCAGGTTGGTGGTGTTAAGGAAGTGGTGTACTTTACTCTTACAGGAATTGACTGATGCCAATCAAATATACATTCAGTGGTTACAACAACACTAACCATGTTGATTGGAAGGACGTTGATAATGTAGGTATTGATGCACCAGCATTCCTGCTCACTGGTGTTCTGTCTGGTGGAGACTACCAGAGAGACAAGCAGATCGTCTACATGACTGCACACTTTGCAGCTACAGAGACGGTAGGTCTGCCCCTTGTCCTTAGTGGAACTGATTACATTGATGGTGTTTTGGGTGGTCCTTATTCAGATGGTCCATGGTTTGCAACTGGTGGAACTCCTCCGTATACTTACCTGATCACAGGTGATATCCCCCCGGGACTTACCCAGTTGAACTCCACCAGTTCTGTTCTTTCTGGTACACCAACAGAGATTGGTGAGTTTCAGCCTATCAACGTTAGTGTCACGGACGCTGATAGTAACAATGTCAGTGTGAACTCTAAGCTATCTATTACTCCCTCATTCCCAAGTTTGTATCTTGGGTTCACCAGTTTTGATCCATCCACCGGGGCTTTCCCACTACAAATTGGTTTGTATTCGTATAACAATGCTAGTGTGGGTACTGGTGATGTGCAGGTATCTTTGGTACAAAACTTGTTTAGGTATGACCAAAGAGATGTGTTAACACCTTTCAGTCCGGGACGTGGTGATGATATCATCTGTACCTCTTACCCTGACTTAACCCTCATTACTTTTGCTGCATATAATGCCAGCAAGACTCCTGTGGATGATGAAGGTATCCCTTCCGGTAAGGATTTGTATGTCTTCAAGCTTATGGAAGATGGAACTTATCAGGACATTTACCCGGACATTAGTTCGTCTGTAACTGAGGTTGATGGATACAGAAACATTGCTTGGGGTTGTCTAAACGCTGGACCAAATGGAGAAACACTCAACAGAGCAACCTGCAATGAAGCTGGTGATGTTAAGATCTACTCCTACACCCTCACTGATGGAGTGTACGTTGAGACAGAGGTCACAGGGTTCGTTGATGCTGCTCCTATGAGACCCAATGCTGTCCTTGGTTATTGTAAACCTAACTGTGATGGGACTAAGCTTGTATTCCCCCCGATCTTCGTGAGCTCACATCAATTTCAGTCTTTGTATGGAATTGTCACAGATCCAGTTGAAGCAGTGCTTCTCATTGACCCTCTTGAACCACTAAACGATCAAGTCAATAAGATTGTTGTTGAGAGGGTTTTTTGGCATCCTACCAAACCTGGTTTGATGTATGTGATGGGTAATCATTTTGAACCACCTATCTCAGGTTTTTATCACAACACTCTGGTTATGGATCTCTATGATTTGTCTGAGACTAACATAGATCCTCCAAGGCTACAGAGATTGGAGCTTCCACATTTTTGGCCACTTCTGACTCCAGATGATGCTGATTATGGTGGAGTGATAATGTTTCCAACAGGCAATGCTTTCTTCATCATCACTAGTTCCTTTGGTCTTGATGGTTACGGCATTATGCTGGACAACGATGGTTTGATGACCGTTGGCACGGATGGTGATATACTAATTGCGTCTGTTCCTAGTATATTCCAAGCCAACTTTAACACGGGCATTAACACCAACTACATAACCAACAGTTTTGAAGGTTTTGGTAGTCCCCCTTCAGAGTGCAATCCAGCCGCAGAAGTAAACGAAGACAATGCGTTTACAGATAGAAACTTTCAGGGTACCGACATCAACGTAATTCCCGGAGTATCCGGTTGGCTTAGGAGTGTCTAATGGCTACAGTAACTAATCAATCAAGCTGCTTCGTGCAGCACCAGTGGAACTGGTCTGATAAGGTTACCAGTAACCAATGGACCACTCCTAGACAATACTACAGGGTTAGGAACCCATACATGCCGGGCACTGGTCAGATTTCTGATGGGTTCTACGTTGTAGAGACTAGGAATAAGGTCAGAGGTACTGGTAAGGTTCTTTCCGTTCTGTTCACTACAGAACCCGGAAAGCACTGTACTATCTACGGTTGGTCTGTGAACATAGGAACTGATGGAAATGTATAAGGTTCAGGAAGAAACGACTGCCAAGTCTCTGGCCGAATGCCTCAGGCTTGGCGAGATGCACTATGATGAAGTGTTTGAGCATAAGAAGGACATAGTCCCTCGAAACTATAACTGGCAGTTCTTGAAGATCTGTCTGGACAATGGGCTCATCCACATCATCACTGCTAGGGACGAAGAGGAGAAACTGATTGGCTACTTCGCTAATCTGGTATCCCCAGACATGCTCTCCTCCACATTCGTGGCTAAGGAGCTTGCCATCTTCGTCCATCCAGAGTACCGGAAGAGTGGTATCTTCTCTGATATGATTGAGTCAATGGAGAAACTGTGTAAGGTTAATGGTGTTACCACCCAGATCCTAGCATTCCAAGTTGGCCACAATGATCAGCTCCCTCTCCAGTTCGGGTATAGACACACAGAGAATGTATTCGAGAAGATTCTAATCGAGGACTAATATGGGTATTGTAACTGCTCTAGCCATTGCGTCTCTAGTGGTAGCTGCTGGTTCTGCCTATATGCAGAACAAGAACCAACAGCAGGCCAGAAAGGACCAGAAGAAGGCTGCGGGTATTGCTGCTGCTCAGAACACTGTTGCTAATCAGAACAGTATTAGAGATCAGGTTCGACAGCAGAGAATCCGCACTGCTCAGATCATGCAGGCGTCAGAGAACACTGGCACCACAGGAAGCTCCGGGGCACTCGGAGGTGTGTCGGCTCTAGCCAGCCAGTCGGGTGCTAACATTGGCACTATCAATGAGAATGCCAACACTCAAACTGGACTACTGTCTGCACAGAATTCTGCTAATGCTAATCTGAGTCAGGCTGCCACTTGGGGCGCTGTTGGCAGTCTTGCCAGTAGCACATTCAATGTATTCAGCTCCACCCCAGAGTTTAAACAAAGTGCAGCTAAGGCTGGCACATACGTAAACAACCTGTTTGCTTAAGGATGAAACATGGCTAACGATACCGTGGGTAGCAATCTAAAAGTTCCTAGTAAGCTGACTCTCAAGGATATGAGTGTCGGTACGGGGGAACCTACAATTTCTGATTTCTCCCCGGGAGTTGAGGCCGTAGCCCCTGTGGTAAATCGTCCCTCCTCGGTCAACACGGCGGCCTATGCTGCTGCGTTGTCCCCGGAGGGGGCGAGTGCTCAGGGGATGATTGACAGTTATCGTCAAGCTCTAGCCGAAGACACCATGGAAGGTCAGTCGGCCACTGCCACGCAGTTGTATAGTGCTGCTAGACAGAATGCAATGAAGCAGAACGTAGATCCCCTGATGGACATCCTGTCCAATCCTAACATCACTGATGAGCAGAAGCAGAAGGCTGTGGGTGCCGTCTATGATGTGAACAGTGCTATCTACTCCCCTGCCAACATCCTGTCTACCAAGGCTATCGATACTCCGCTTGTTGGTCCTGCCAACAATGAACAGGAGAAGATCAGATTCAGTCAGGCTGGTGCCCTCACAGAGATGAATGCTGTAAAGCAGGAAACTCAGAGAGTGTACAATGCTGCTACATCGGGAGCGCAGCCTGATCTTCAGCAACACATCTACGATATGGGTCAGTTGATGGTTCCCTTTGCCACAGGCTATGTGGCCTCTCGTGTGAGAGGTGACAGCACTGGGGCTCCTGTGGAAGCCTTCGTCAAGACCCTGATCGGTGGTGTTGGTGCTTCTAAGAGATTCATGAGGGATCAGATTGAGTCCCTCCCGCCGGATCAGCAGGTCTATGCTGCTCAGAAGATGGCGGACATTATCAACACCCACTCTAACATCCTCATCAATACGCCCAACGATATAGCTAGACGTGATCTGCTGCAGGGCATCATTGGTGGTCAGGGTTATGGTGGTAAGCAGGAGCTCGCTGACAACGTCGGTAGCTGGCTGGACTTCGTCCTCACAGGTGGTGCCATTGCTGAGGGTGCCTCTAAGGCTCTCTCTAAGTTCGGCAAGGCTGTGGCTGATGGTGCCTCGGATGCTGAGAAGGCTGCTGCCTTCAAGGCTGATTTTGATGCCAACTATGCTGCTGCCAAGTCGACTGATGCCCCTGATAGGCTGAAGGCTACGGATGGTACTGATGTGGCTACCAAGGACATTGTCCCTGAGCCCCCGTACTCCCCGAAGAACAAGAACAGCCTTGGACAGTTCTATCGATCGCGTGAGGTGCAGGTCTATGACAGTTCCACGGGCGTTCCTTTTCGGAACATGCCTCCTGAGAATGTCCTGAGCAATGCCATCCGTGACATTGTCCATTCTCGGGTACAGCCTGTGTCACTGTTCCAGAACTACAAAGACACCAATGTGGACATGGCCCGTAACTCGTTCGAGAGCATGACGCTGGACACGTCTGGGGAGGCCGCACAGGCCCTCGCAGGTACGGACCGCACCGATGCTATTGCCTCGGCCATGACGCCCGAGGTGGTCCATGTAGACGGTTCTGTTGCTAATAAGGTGGCTACGCCTGATGCCATTGCCCAGACTAGAGATGCCCTCCCGGCTGACCTGACGGACTTCATCAAGCATGATGGCCTCACCCAGTACCTCCAGTCTGAGAAGGCTGCTGCTAGGGCTTGGAAAGTCCAGCAGTTTCAGGAGGCCATTGGGATGACTCCCCGTCAGGAGATGTTCCAGATCATGCCTGATCTGTCCAAGTTTACGGACACCCCTCAGGGCTTCTCCATGCGTGGAGTGTACGGTCCCCAGAACAATGGCTTCAGTGACGCCCAGGCGGCCCTAGAAACGGCTCGCTTCGCCCTCCGCAACACAGGTATTGACGAGGCTAACCTCGGCCTCCTGAGGCGTGAGGGAGGCTCCTACGTGCCCACCACCCTAGAGGAAGTGGCTGCTAGGAAGTCTGCTGCTGAGGTCAAGTTCTCCCCGGCTAAGGCTGGTGAGGGTACGGTGACAGCTTCAGCCCATTCGGTGAAGGGTAGTTCGTTTGATTTGAGTGATAGCCCGAGCTCGCTTGACACGTCCAGCTATGGCCTGAAGGATGGCCAGTGGATTCGTGAAGTGACTGCCACCAGTAAGGATGGTCAGGAGATGGGCCGTCTGATCTACACCAACTTTGATAAGCCGCCTTCGATCCGGGTGAACCCCGAGTATCAGAGACAGGGTGTGGCTACGGCCATGCTCAAGCTCGCTAAGCAGAGAGGCGGTACGTTGGGAGAGGATGCCACTGGTAAGTTTGACAACGGTCAGGTTGCCAGCCGTACCGATGAAGGTCAGGCATTCCGATCGAGTAATAACCCTGACAGTGTAGTCCTGACTAAGCAAGGTGATGGCACAGGGGTGATGGATGACTACTTGGTTACTGTTGAGCATGACTATCGTATTGAGCCCTCTGATATCACTGAGGCTAATGGATGGCAGCCGCTCAAGGTCAAGCTGAACTTCTTCGATCGTTGGACTCCGCTGGGTGGTACTCAGGGTACGTTCTCGAACGTCCTCCTTGATCCCCAGTCTATGCTGGACAAGGTCATTGTTGGTCCTGCTGTAGTGGGCGTGGATCGTGCTGCTGCCATTGAGAAGAGCTTACTCCGTGTCGTTGGAGACTTCGCTTCCTCGTGGAAGGGTCTGGAGAAGTTTGAACAGATCGTAGGACAGAACGAGATCAGAGAAGCTAACCTCCTGAGCCGTGACTATGACTACACGAGAATTGCCTCTTCGGGTGGTTCTGCTGAACTCATTGATTCCCTTCAGAAGTTTAAGAGAGTACAGGATATTCTCTGGCATCTGAAGAATCAGTTCTTCGTAAAAATGCTTGATAAGCTTGGTTATGAGGAGTTCATTCATGCTGCTTCAGGTACTAATCTCCCAGTTCGTAAGGTGGCTAAGTCTACCGTGGCTGGAGGTGTCAACGTTTGGGACGCAGCTACAGACACGATTGTAAACAAGTCCGCTGCTGATATTGATACCCTGTACAACACCAATGGTGGTATTGCCAAGCTTAGACAGCCTGTCCTTACTCAGGGTGGTCAGACGGGTGAGTATGTCGTACACACTCAGAACCCGGCTGATGGTTACACCCGCAAGTTCAACAGCAACTCTCAGGCCCTTGCCTATCGTCCCGGCTACTATGCTGTAGACTATAAGGACTCCTTCCATATCATTGAGAAGGTCAAGGATGCCAACGGTAAGTGGTTGTATGACAAATCTGTAGCTACGGCTAATGACACTCAAGGTGCTAAGGCCTTCACGGACAGAATGAACCAACAGGGTCCGAGCCAGTACTACTATCGTAAGGATCGTCGTCTGAATGATGATTCTCACTTTGAGGATGAGTTTGATATCAATCAGGCTCAGGGAATGAGTGCCTTCCGTAGACGTGGTCAGCTTCTTGAGGATTCTACCTCTCAGATCACCAACCTTAGTAATGCTCATGTCCGTAATCCTGTAGAGACCATGGTTCAGCAGGCTGTGTCCTTGAGCAAGAAGGTTGCTCTGGCTGATGTCATTGATGCTATCAAGCAGCGTGGCATTGCCCAGTATGCTGACACTCTGCCCAAGGGTGAGTTTGGTCAGCCGATGATTCCCAACGATATGCGTAAGATCAAGTATCGTGGTGGTGTCAACCAGAATCAGTCTCACATTGCAGATGCTCGTACTACCTTTGGTTATGCCAACTACCTTGAGCATAGCTATGTGAACCTGCTCGACGATGGTATCAAGGCCATGCTTCACAACGTGGCTGATATTGTCGGTAAGCTTTCCCCTAAGGGTGAAGTGCTTACTCGGGAGCTGGCAAGCAAATCTCTGACAAATGGTATGAAATCAGTATCGTATTATGCCTTCCTCGGTCTCGCTCCTTTGAGACAGTTGGTGGTTCAGGGTCATCAGGCTGTGATGCTTGCTGCCCTTAATCCAGCTTGGGTGGCTAGTCCCAAGGCATTCTCACAGCCTGCCTATCTGGCTCTGAGAACCATGGGTATGGATGCTAACCACGCGTTCGCTAGTACTCTGGCTTCTAATGCTTGGGGTAGTTCTGTGGATGCTGAGAGAGTGTTCCAGCAATTCCAGCGTACTGGTCTGTCTGCTGCCATTGATCATCAGAACATGATCTCTGGTGCTGTGAACGACATGGCTGCCAACATGGTGGCTAATGCCCGTAATAGCCTCGTGAGTAAGGCTACGTACATTCCTAGAACTGTGGCTGGTATCTCTCGCAAGATCGGCTTTGATGCTGGTGAGTTCTATTCCAGCAGCATGTCTTGGTTGGCTCATAGAGATCTTGCTGAGAAGCAGGGCCTCAATGTCCTGAATGATGATGTGGCTGATAAGGTGTCTGCGGCTGCTAGAAACTACACCGGCAATATGAACACTGGCGGTGACATGGCTACCAACAAGAACCTTCTGGCTATGGTGTTCCAGTATACTCAGAACACTCAGAAGATGATCTTGAACATGACTGCCAACAGAGCTATTCCGTTGGAGCTTAAGATCAAGATGGCCCTCCTGTCTGTGGCCTTGTTTGGTGTGGGTACCCGAGCTCTGCTTGGGAACAACACCCTTAACTCCGTACAAGATCCTAATGGCAGAGAGCTCATTTCCAATGGATTGGAAGGTTGGATGCTGAACAAGATGATGAGCCTTTCCACTGGACAGAAGTCTGTGATTGACTGGGGTGGTTTGTCCCCATTCAATGCTTATGGTACGTTGGATCTGGTACACTCGATCTTTACCACTAACATTGGTGAGATCATTGCCAACTCCCCGTCCCTGTCCATGTTCTTCGGTAATAACCCGAGAGTGTCTACGGCAGTCAAGGACTTTGCTAGATACACCCATCTGATTGATGACTATCAGGACCCGACCACGTTCCTCACCGTTGCTCAGGACTTCGCTAAGATCTCCTCGGGCTACTCGGCTGGGTTCAAGGCTATGTACCTGTTGAAGACTCGTCAGAAGGTTAATGGTGCGGGTAACGTCACTCAGGATCATCTTGATCAGGTCAATGCTATTGGTACCCTCTTGGGTATGCCGACCTTGGATGAGACCACCATGATGATTGTCAACAAGAACAACATTGACAATAAGAAGGAAGTTGAGGCTGACTTCAACAATTGGTACAAGGACATGAAGGCTCACTATGGTGATCCTAACCTGTCTGGTACTGACCTTGAACATACTCAGAAGATGCTCACTGAGTTCTTCCGAGTGTATGGCAACAACAACTCGACCCTCCAGAGACTTATGAACCAGAAGTTGGTTGAGGATCTGAAGGATGGTGATGCTACCCTGTACAACACTGTTATGCGTAACTGCCCCCTTTACAACAAGGGTGACTGTTTGAACCTGATTGATTCCATTCCGTTCAACGATCCTCAGGAGAAGCAAAACCTGAAGGACCTGCTGATCTTTGGTAATCAGTTCCAAGATAAACCATATGATGGTAAGGATAACTAATGGCTGATTTTCAATCTGGAGTTAATCCGGTACAGACACAGAGTGCTCCATTGATTGCTACTCCAGTCGATGACTCGGCAGCTAATGCCATCAAGACTGCCGGTAACTTCACCAGCGTCGTGGGCACCACCCTAGCACAGGGTGCTGCTCAGGGCAAGTTGATTGAACAGAAGACGAACGAAGCTAACTTCATGTCCAACTACTCTCAGGATCTTCTGAGGGTAGCGGACTTGGAGCAGCAGGGAGTCCTCAAGCCGGATCAGGCCCTACGTCAGTATAGACTGCGTACGGCTAGGATGATTGCTAACCACCCTTTGATGCAGGAGGACATCTTCAAGACCTATGGCTCCATCGTAGAGAAGGCCGGTCTTGGTCTTAATGTAGCTAAGGATTATCAGCAGGAACAGGATAACGCCAACAATCTTCGTATGCAAGCTCTCACTGAGGCTCAGAAGGTTGGTTGGGGTAAGCCCACTGATCCCCCGGAAGTCCAGCAGCAGCTTGCTGATGCTCATCAGAGGTTCCTGTTCAACCAGAGTCAGATTGATGCCTCTAACAAACTTCTGGAGCATAAGACCAAGGAGAACCAGTTGGTCTCGTCTGGTCTTCAGATCCAGAATGAGAGAGCTTCCATTGCTAACCAGTCGATCACAATGCAGCGTAATCGTATTGGTTTGGCTCAGGATCAGGCTAAGCAGCAGTTCTTGAATGGTGCTAAGAACCTTTCGGATGCCTACTTTGATAAGTGGCAGTATGATACTGGCAACATTCTGAAGCAGGTACAGGGTGGTACGCTCAAGCAGGAAGATGCTGTGAGAATGGTTAATGAGCAGCTTGCTTCCATCCATTCTCAGACTGGTGCTCTGGCCATTGCCTATGACTCACAGGGAAGTCTGGATGCTCTTACCAAGCCTCTGGACATGCTGGCTCAGAATACCATTGACCAGATCACTGGTAAGATCAAGGCTGATTCAATTAACAACAACGTGAATAACATTGTTGGTTTGAAGAACATCCAGCTTCTCAGTAACGATCCTGCCTTCCTAACCCTAACGTCTGCCAGCAAGCTTATTCCTGCTGGTGCTGGTGCACTACAGCAACAGCTTGGTGATGCGGCTGTGAACCTCCTGAAGCGTAACAACGCTATCCCGGGAAGTCCTCAGTCGACTAAGCCGGGTGACATCACTCACAATGATGATCCTGCGCATAACGATGGTGTGAATCAGTACTTCAAGGTAGTTAAGGGTGCTATGTCCAACCTCAACGCTGGCATAAATGACCCTGACCTGAAGTCTGAGATCGATGGTAATATCACTAAGATTCTTGCGGGTGTGGGTACGTACAGCAAGACTATGAGTTCTCCAAAGGAACTTAACGGTGCTGTTGAGTTCTTCGCTGATCCTCAGGTGGGTAAGTATCTTACTTCCAACCCAGAGCTCGTTAGTGGAGATGCTGCTGTACAGGCCAAGGTGGCCTATGATCAGGACTATCAGCGTGCTGTCCTCCCCCTTGTTCAGGAGGAGTTCCTTAACGCCAATGTCCATGTTGATGTGGGTGAAGAATTCAACCCGTTTGGTGGTGAGAGCAGAGTCATCCGTGCTGGTGCTAACCCGGAGAACTCCAAGCCTAGCGCCACTCTGATTGCTCCTCAGTTTAATGGTGTTGGTGTTACCTTCATTCCTATTGACAGATCTAATGCCAGTGCTGCTAGAGAGGCTCAGAGACTCAACCGTGAGGTCTCCCCGATCGTCACCAACCTGATTAAGGCTGGTGCCCATCTTGAGGGAAACACGGACTACAAGGCTCAGTATGAGCGTCTGATGACGCAGATTCAGCCTCCCGCTCCTCCCGCTGAAGCAGGTGAGTGATGAAGATTACACCAAATGAGGATCAGAAGAAGATGCTTGCATACCTTCTTGCTGGTGGGCTATCACTCTCGGCAGCAGTGTCGGGAGTGTTCCTCACCG
>Ga0209522_1000012_pt1 | contig 16223 bp, 22 predicted proteins | sample TexAe_OM1H0_O2_FD_187935 | JGI IMG/M metagenome (GOLD analysis project Ga0209522, IMG submission 187935) | Forest soil microbial communities from Davy Crockett National Forest, Groveton, Texas, USA - Texas A ecozone_OM1H0_O2 (SPAdes) (version 2) | ecosystem: Environmental > Terrestrial > Soil >... | reverse complement strand
TCCGACCGGTCCCGGCCACCCAGGGCGGCCGCGATCGCCGCGGCCGGCCCGCCAGGAAACCAGCCGACGACCCGGGGCCGCACCTTCGCCAGGATCACCGGCATGTCGCGGCGTACCGCGGCCGTGCAGCCGTACCCGTGCCACGTCTGCAGCGCCTCGATATGCGTCACACCGCCGATCGTGGCCGCGGCCACCAGGGTGGCGTGCGACCCGTCCAACGACACGTCCAGGCACACGGCGACCCGACGGCGGTGCGCTGCCAGGTCGACCGGCTCGACGGCCTGACACGCGGTCCACTTCTCCGGGTCGATGGCCGGGTCGAGCAGGTCGACGCGCTGGCACAGCACCTCGGTCCGGAACCCGGCCAGCACGGCGCCGCCCTCGGCTTTCGCCCGGATCGCGTCGCCCATGAGCGCGTCCAGCTGGATGCGGTTGCCGAGGTCCGGGTTGGCCATGGCCAGCGCTTCCGGGTCGGTCGGGTCCGCGCCGGCCGGCGCCGACCACTCGAACAGGCCGAGCCGGTGATCGCCCTGCCCGGTCTCGATGAAGTCCAGCGCGCTCCCGCGGAGCGAGTCCAGGACCACGCCCCGGTCGTCGCCCTGGTTGGTGATCGCGACCGCCTGCGCGTCGTCGACCGCGTTCATGGCGTTGATCGACGCCCGGTACGCCTCCCAATCGCGGTGCTCCCGCAGCTCATCCAGGACGTTACGGCCGACGGTGAGGCCGCGGCCTGCGCGCCGGTTGGTGGCCGAGAACATGTACGCGGCGCCGCGGAGCGTCCGGAACTCCTCCTCGCCGACCTGCAGCGTGACCGCCTTACGGCCGATGTGGCGCTCGAGCATGGGCGTGTTCTTCGCCATGTCGATCACGGCCTTCCACGACTTCTTCGCGTAATCCCTCGAGGTATGCGTGCCTAGAACGACCGGCTTGTCCAGCCCGTCATACAGGTGAGGGATCTCGACGAACAGCCAATAAAGGGTCAGCAGACGCGTCAGCAGGGTCTTGCCGTTCTGGCGGGCCACCAGGACCAGCACCATGCGGAACCGCGGCCGGCCGTCGGGCAGCAGCTCCCCCATGTGGATCGCGAGCCACCGTTGCCACGGATCGAGCGGCCAGTCGATGCGGTCGGCGAACTCGGCCAGCTCGTAGCCGTAGCTGCTGGCCGGGTCGTCAAGATCACGAAGTGGTGGCGTCCAGATCCGCGGGACGACTCTTCCGCGCACGTCGGAGGCCGAGTTCGTTGATGGGGTCGGCGACGGGCTCTGGTTCACCGCGGCCACCTCTCTGCGCCACGGCCCGGGCCCGTGGGGTCATCTGCAGCGCCTCGAGCGCGGCCAGCAGCGGCGGCCCCAGCTTCGCCAGGTCGCCACCCATGTCGATCTCACGGCAGTACGTGTCGGCCAGACGCGCCGCGGCGGCGTCCCGGGCGTCCGGTGACACCGATGTCAGCGCGGCCCGGAACACATCAGACATGGAAATCGTCGGACCGTTCATACGATCGAGAGTATGGGCTGATCATCTACGCTTGCGGCATGCCGCGATGGTGGCCGGCCCGCCGCCGGGATCAGCCGCAAGCCCTCACCGTTGATGAGGTGTTTGCCGGCCGGTTTGGCGTCGGCTCCAACTACTCCGGCGTGGAGGTCACCGAGGCGACCGCGTTCACCTCGAGCGCGTTCTGGCGGGCGATTTCCCTGATCTCCGGGACGCTGGCGATGCTGCCGCTGCCCACCATCCGCGATGTCGCCCCGGACCCGATCCGCGGTATCCCAGGCGGCCCGCAGACCGTGTCGTCGATCTTCGACGACCCGGACCCGGGCGGTCAGACCCAATTCGAGTGGATCGAGACGCAGTTCTTGCACTTGATCACGCACGGGAATGCGTACGCGTGGAAGATCTACAACCAGGCGGGCGCCCTGGTCCGCATGATCAACCTGCATCCGCTGTCGGTGTATATCGAGCTGCCGACCCCGGACGAATACCGGCGCGGGCTCACCGACCCGACCGCCCTGCCCGCCGGCGGGAAATGGTTCTGCGTGACCTTGGCCGACGGGTCGCAATACCGGGTCGACTCGTCGAAGGTGTTCCACGTCCCCGGCATGTCGACGAACGGCCTGTGGGGCATGTCGTTGATGAACTACGCGAAAACGTCGATCGGCACGCACCTCGCCGGCGACCGGGCCGCCGGGAACCTGTTCGCCAAGGGCGCCCTGATCTCCGGGATCATTTCGCCGGCGGACGACCAGATCGACGAGTGGGACGGCAAGGCCATCCGGCGGGAGCTGCAGCGCGAGGTCACCGGGTGGGAACACGCCGCGGACGTGGCGATCATCAACCGGCGGCTCACGTTCACCCCGTGGACGTTCAACCCGGAGCAGGCGCAATTCCTCGAGTCACGCCAGTTCTCCATCGAAGAGGTGTCCCGCTGGACGGGTGTGCCGCCGCACCTGCTCATGCAGACCGATAAGCAGTCATCGTGGGGCACCGGGATCGCTGAGCAGGAACGCGGTATGTCCCGCACCGTGCTGGCCCCGTGGGCGAACCGGTGGGAATCCCGGGCGTCGCGGGAGATCTACGCCGGGAACCGGTACGTCCGGTTCGACTTCCACGGCCTCGAGCGGCCCACACCGGAGATCGAGAACGCGCAGGTCCAGGCCAACTATCAGGGAGGCCTGATCACCCTCAACGAGGCCCGGGCCCGACTGAAATACCCGCCGATCCCCGGTCCGGCCGGCGACGCGTTCTTTGGAGGTGCGCCCGTTGATCCGCCTACCGCATAACCTCGAGCAGCTACGCGCCGCGTGGCGGGCCGCGGCCAGCATCCCGGCCCGCGACGCGCCGTGCTTCCGCATGGTCGACGGCGACGGACCGGCGCCGAAGCTGTACGTATACGACGTGATCGGCGGCTGGGACCTCGACGCGCAACAGTTCGTGCAGGCCGTGCACGCCGTCGACGCGCCCGCCCTGGACGTGCACATCAACTCCCCTGGCGGGTTCGTGTACGACGCGGTGAGCATGTTCGAAGCCCTGCAGCAGTCCCCCGCCACCGTGAACGTCAACATCGACGGCCTCGCCGCGAGCGCGGCCAGCTTCCTGGCGCAGGCCGGTGACAGCGTGAAGATCGCCGCCGGCGGCCGGATGATGATCCACGACGCGCAGGGCATCGGCATCGGGTCGCCGGCGGACATGCGCGAATACGCCGACATGCTCGATGCCGTCTCGGACGACATCGCCGGCTATTACGCGAACCGGGCCGGCGGCACGCCGGCCGACTGGCGGGCCGCGATGACGGCGACTACCTGGTATTCGTCGGCTCAGGCGGTTGACGCCAAGCTGGCCGACAGCGTCACAGGCAAGGGCGGTGCGACCGACCAGCGCACCGCCGACATCCGGGCCCGCGCCCGCGCTCTCCTGAAAGGTGCCTGATCGTGAGGACGATCGAAGAGATCATGAAGGCGATGCAGGCCCTTATGGACCTGACTGCCGGCCGGAACATGACCGACCCCGAGGCGACCCAGTTCGCCGATCTCGAGGCCGAGCTCAAAACCGCGCAGGCCACCAAGGCGGCCCGGGACCGGTTCGCCGACTACACCAAGACCGTCATCCCGGCCGGTGTGCCGTCCGGGCACAAGCCGGACGACCCGATGGCAGGGCTGCGCGAGTACGCGCTGACCGGGCAGCTACCGGCCCGGCCGATGAACGCCCAGTCGGAGGGCGTGCCGTCGCAGGGCGGCTACCTCGTGCCCGACGAATTCCGTACGCAGCTGATCCAAAAGCTGAAGGCCTTCGGCGGGATCAGCGGGATCGCGCAGCACTACTCGACCGGCACCGGCGCCCCGGTCGAGTGGCCCACCATCGACGACACCGGCAACATGGGCGAGATCGTCCAGGAAGGCAACACGTTCTCGGCCGGCGCCGACCTCACGTTCGGCACCAACTCCCTCGGCTCGTACTCATACATGACCGGCGGGGCCGGCTCGACCCCGATCCGGATCAGCCGTGAACTCGTCCAGGACTCCGCGTTCGACCTGCAAGGCCTGCTGACCGACCTGCTGGCGACGAGGATCGGCCGGCTACAGGCGATCCACTGGGCGACCGGCACCGGCGTCGCTCAGCCCCTCGGCCTGTTCACCGGGCTCACCCCGGTGCAGAACGCGGCCAACACCGGCATCCAATACAAGGACCTGGTCAACGCCATCCACTCCGTCGACCCGGCGTACCGGGACAACTGCCGGTGGCTGTGGAACGACAAGACCATGGGCATCATCGAGCAGATCGTCGACTCCAACGGCAATCCGATCTTCCGCGGCTGGGGCGCCAACCTCGCCCTCGGCCTGGACGAGTCGACCGTGCTCGGCTACCCGGTCACCATCGACCAGGCGGTGCCGGACCTCACCGCCAACTCCCCCACGATCCAGTGGGGGGCGTTCGGCAACTTCAACCGCGGCTACGTCATCCGCGACGTGGCCGCGGTGGAGCTGCTGGTGAACCCGTACACGCGGATGGCGAACAGGCAGATCGAGTTCACCGGGTGGGCCCGGGCCGACGGCACCCAGCAGGACACGTCCGCGTACAAGACGCTGAGCGGCCACACGTAGGCCGGCCCGAGACAGGAGACACCCATGACCTCGAGGGAACTCGTCGTACCGAAGATCCTCGCGACCGGCTTAGCGTCGATCGCCACGGCCACCACCACCGCGTTCGACTTCGGCACGCCCGACGACGTGAAGGTGGCCATCGGCACGAACTACGCCCTGTCCGACCGGCTTGCGTTCGTCATCACGGCGTCGACCGCGGGCACGACCGACAGCTCCGATTTCATCGTGCTGGACGCGCCCGACTCGTCCGGGTCGATCGGGTCGACCGCGCCCGCGGTCACGACCGCGCTCCCGGCCGGGGCGGCCGGTAACCAGTACGTCGTGATCGGTGTGCAGCTGCAGCCGTCACGGCCGTGGCTGCGGCTGCAGGTGCACCGGGCGGCCGGCACGACCGACACGCTGGTGTGTCGGGCATTGCTGGTCGCCATGCCACACAGCATGTGAGAGGACGGTGAGAGGTGACCTGGCAACCGGACTACGTGACCGTGTCCGACCTCAAGGCTGAGCTGCAAATCACCAACACGGATGATGATGCGCAGGTCGCCCGCTGGGTCACCTCTGCCTCCCGCGCGGTCGACAAGTTCTGCCACCGCCAATTCGGGCAGGTCGACGAGCTCGAGGAGCGCTACTACGGCGTGCAGTGGCAGCCCAGCAGCACGACGCTCGGGCAGCCCCGCGGCCTGATCGTCGGGGCCGGGTTCTTCGGCCGTACCGCCGGCGGTCACTGGATCGCCGTGATCGACGACGTGCAGGACACGACGGGCCTGGCCGTGCAGGACGACGACGGCCACGCGATCACCGGCTGGAAGTTGCTGCCCCGCAACAACTCTGCCACGGGCAAGCCGTACACGGAGATCCAGTTCGGCGCCGGATTCCCCGGCCACGAGGTCGCCATCACCGCCCTGTGGGGCTGGACGAGCGTGCCGATTCCCGTGCAACAGGCCGTGCTGCAGCAAGGCAACCGCATCGGGTGGCGCCGCGGGTCGCCGTCCGGGGTGGCCGGGTCACCGGCCGACGGCAGCGAACTACGGCTGCTAGCCAAGCTCGACCCGGACGTCGAGGTCATGCTGTCCGGGTACCGGCGGGAGACCTGGTTCTCATGATCATCCTGGATGTGGTGAACGAGCTGCGGGCCGCGCTGGCCACGATCACCGGGCTGAACGTGCCGCCGTGGGGCGCCGACATCGCCAAGCCGCCGGCGGCCGTGATCGCCATGCCCGACAGCATCGAGTTCGACGCGTCGTACCGGCGCGGGCGGGATACGATCCCGGACCTGCAGCTGATCGTGATCGTCGACTATCAAAACTCGAGGTCCGGCTTTGAGGCGATCGCGCCGTACCTCGACGGCAGCGGGCCGAAGAGCATCAAGGCGCTGACCGCGGCCAAGAACGCGGCCACCTCGTGGACCTCGTGTGACCGGGCCCGCGTCACGTCCGTGTCGATCGACCTGCCCACCTACAAAGAGACCACGGTGGTGTCGGCGACGTTCCACCTCACCATCATCGGGAAGGGAATCACCCCATGACGGCCATCGACACCGAGGTCACCTACTGCACGGTGGCCGGTAACGACATCAGCCAGTTCATCACCGCGCACAGCCTCGAGCCGGAAGCGTCCATCTACGACTTCACCGGCTACGGGGTGACCTGGCAGCGCAACCGCGGCGGCCTCAAGAAGTGGACGCTGCACCTCGAGGGTTTCTACGACGACGGAGTGGTCGCCCCGCCGTCGCTCATCCTGCCCGCGCTGGGCACCCTGGTCGCCATCGTGTTCGGGCCCGAGGGGTCGACGACGGGCAAGACCAAGCGGACCGGCAACGCGATCACCGGCAAGTACACCGAGGCCGGGAAGATCGACGGCCTGCAGACGTGGGCGATCGACTACACCGGCGACAACACGCTGACCGATACCGTGTTCTGATGAATTACGCGTCAAAGGACGACCTCTTCGGCGGGCTCGACGGCGAAGACCTCGACCTTCCCAACGGCAAGAAGGTGCGCGTCCGCGGCCTGTCCCGGCTCGAGGCCGCGTCCACCAACAAGGGCGAGAACGTCGAATCTGAGCAGCGGATCATCGCCCTCGGCCTGGTCCAACCGGCCATGACGCTGGCCGAGGTGCGCCGGCTGTACAAGAGCGCGCCGGCCGGCATCCCGGAGATGATCGCCCGCAAGATCCAGCAGCTCACCATGGGTACCCGCGAACCCAAGGAGTGGTCCCATGGCGTTCCTGAGACCGGAGAGTCCGGAGAACTTCGAGTTCTTCCTGGCGGACCGGATGGGCCGGACGATCATGGAGCTGCGCGCGTCGATGACGCCGGGTGAATACCTGGCGTGGAACCGCTACCACGCGGTCCGGGCGATAGAGCGGCAACGACACGAGGGGAGCGGCGGTGCCTGAGATCCAGATCGACGGGCTGAAACAGTTCCGCTCCCAGCTGAAACAAATCGACGCGAATCTCCCCAAAAAGATCCGGGTCGCATTGAACAGCTCCTCCCAGCTGGTCATCGACTACGCGAAGCCGAAGATCCCGAGCCGGACCGGGCGGGCCCGGGCGTCGCTGAAAGTCCGCTCGAGCCAGACCAAGGCGGCGATTGCGGCAGGCGGGACGAAGGCGCCCTACTACCCGTGGCTCGACTTCGGTGGCCGCGTCGGCCGCGGCAACTCTGTCAAGCGTCCTTACAGTCGTGAGGGCCGGTACGTGTACCCAGGGCTGAAAGCCAACCGGGACGAGATCACGCAGACCATGGCGTCCGCGCTGACCGAGCTGGCGCAAGAGGCTGGGCTGGAGGTGAGCTGATGAGCAACCAGGTCACGCTTACGTTCGCCGGTGAGGACAAGCTCACCCCGACTACGCAGAAGGTCAACCAGAGCCTCGGCGAGACCAGTGAGGCCGCTGATGAGGCCGCCGGCGGGTACGACAAATTTGAGGAAGCCGGCGACACGGCCGAGCACCGCGCGCAGGGCTTCGCCGACACGATCGATGGCACGAGTCAGGCCGCGGCCGGCTTCGGCCAGATCATGTCCGGCAACGTGTTCGGCGGGCTCATCCAGGTCGGGCAGGGCGTCGCGTCGGTCGCCGGCGGATTCACCGACTTCCTTCTGCCAGCGCTGGCCAAAACCAAGGTCGCCACGCTCGCGCAGGCGGCCGCCGGGAAGGTGTCCGCGGCGGCCACCACCGTGTGGACCGGCGCTCAGAAGCTCCTGAACCTGGCGTTTGTGGCCAGTCCGGTCGGGTTCATTGTGCTGGGCATCGGCCTGCTTATCGCCGCTATCGTCCTGATCGCCACCAAGACGACATGGTTTCAGACGATTTGGCGGGTTGCCTGGTCCGGCATCAAAACCGCCGCCCAAAATGTGTGGAATTTCATCAAGGCGATCCCGGGGTGGACGGAGTCCGCGTTCAAGCGGATCGCGTCGGTGATCTCCGCCCCGTACCGGGAGGCGTTCAACCTGATCGCCCGGGCGTGGAACGGCACCATCGGCCGTCTCTCGTTCACGATCCCCGGTTGGGTGCCGGGCATCGGCGGGGACTCGATCAGCGTGCCGAACCTGCCCACGTTCGACGCCGGCGGCACCGTGCCCGGCCAGATCGGGGAGAACGTGCTCGCGATCGTGAAGGCCGGAGAACGCATCGGCCCGACCGGCGCCAGCTCCACCAACGCGGGCACCGTCATGATCAAGGGTGACGGTGTCGTGAACGCCCTGATCGACCAGATAGCGTCCGCCGTCGCCAAGCGCGGCGGGACGCCGGGAACGCTCGGGATCAGGATCGCCTGATGGCCATCACCGCTCAACCGCAGATCTTCTACAACGGGGCGTGGCACACCCCGCCCAACATCGCCGACCCGGCCATGACGATCCAGCAGGGCTACACCGACCGGGTCACCCGCCGGCCGGCCCGGGCCACGTTCCGCATCGACAACTCCGATGACACGTGGCGGCCCAGCTCACCGACCGCGCCGTACTACGTGTCCGGCGGCCGGAACCTGCCGATCGGCGTGCCCATCGAGTCGACGGTCCGGTTCTGGGGTGAGGCGTCCGGGTGGACGCCGGACCAGACAGGTGATTTCGTCGACCACGGCGCCGGCGTGTATAGCGGCCTGCGCTACGTCGACGTGGAGGCTCAGGGCGTGCTGCGCCGCATCGGCCGGTGGGACACCCTGTCCGCCCCGCCGATGACCAACAACGCGCTCGGGTTCACGAACAACCTGGGTGTGTGGCCGCTGGACGACGACACGGGCGCCAACGGGTTCACCAACGCGGCCGGCGGCCCGATCACCACCTTCTCCAACTTCGAACTCAACCAGGCTGATCACCCGAACGGCGCCAACGCCTCAGTGAAGGTCGACACGAACGCGCTGGCCACGTTCCTGTGTGACGAGTATCCGGCCACCGTGACCGGGTTCCAGTTCGGGTGGTCGATGAAGCTGGCCGCGCTCCCGCCGAACGGGTCACCGGCGACGTTCTTCCTCGCCCGGTCGCTGTACGCCGGCGGCGGCACGTACTGGTTCAAGCTGCTGGTTGACGGATCGTTCCACGTCCAGTTGTACGACAACGGCGTCGCGATCATGGACAACACGGTGACGTTCGGCGGCGCCGACCCGACCAACTGGACAGACTACCGCATGAAAGTGTCCATATCGGGCACAACGGTCAAACTGGAATTTGCGTGGTACGAGTCGGGCGACGACACCGTGTTCGGCATCACCTACACGGTGACCGGCCAGCAGACCCAGCTGAACATCCTCAAGATCGACACGACGCGCGACGCCGGCGCCCTCAACGGCACCCTGTACTCCACGCTGTACGCCGTACAGAACACGACCGACGACCTACAGTCGTTCGCCGCTCTGCAGGCGTTCAACGGCTACGAGAACGAGCGGGCCGCGGACCGGTTCACCCGCCTGTGCACGGAGAACGGCATCGCGTCGGTGGTCGTCGGCGACCCGGACCAGACCGTCACGATGGGCGTCCAGCAGTCCGACACGTTCGTCAACCTGCTGGACGAGATCCAGACCACCGAGGACGCGCTGATCTACGACCGGACCGGCGACGGCATCGGCCTGGCGCTGCGTACCCGCCGGTCGCGGTACAACCAAGATCCGGCGGTCACGCTCGCGTTCGGCACCGACATCATCCCGCCGATGGACGAAGCGTACGACGACCAGCAGTCACAGAACGTGATCACGATCAAGAACCGCGACGGCCGGACCCTGGTCGCCGCCGACAACGTCAGCGCGATGGGCACGCTGAACCCGCCGGCCGGAATCGGCGTGTACAAGGCGTCCTACGACACGAACATCCAGTTCGACAACAACATCACGCAGGCCGCACAGCACTACCTGAACCGCGGCACCCTGCCCCAATCGCGATACCCGAACGTCACGATCGACCTGGGGGCGGCCAAGGCGAACGGGAACACGGCTCTGCTCACCGCCGTACAGGCGGTCACGATCGGCGACCGGATCGTGGTCACCGGCCGTGACGCTGACGATATCGACTTGCAGGTGATCGGCTGGGACGAAGCGATCGGGACCGACACGTGGACGATCACGTTCACATGCATCCCGAATACGCTCTTCCAGGTGGGCGCCGAAGACGACACGAGCTACGCGCTCGCGGCCCGGGCGCAGACACTACAGGCCAACGTCACCACCACCACCGCGACGAGCCTGTCGGTCGGCACGACGTGGGACGTGACCGACACGTGGTCGACCGCCGTCGACTTCGACATCCTGATCGGCGGGGAACGCATGACCGTGACCGCGGCCACCACGCCCGTGCTCAGCGCCGGCGTGTGGACCCAGACCCTCACCGTCGTCCGCGCCGTCAACGGCGTGCACCTCACGCACAGCACGGGCGACGCGATCCAGGTCGCGCAGCCCTACCGAGAGGCCTGGTGATCCCGTGTCCGCCGGAGATCCGATCTTCGCCACCGACTACGCGCTCGCGATGCTCATGTCGAAGGGCCGGCCGCTGGTCCGGATCAGGCAGACCGTGTCGCAGACCATCGCCCACGCCACCAACACGCCGCTGACGTTCGACACCGAAGACTGGGACGACCTCGGTTTCCACTCCGGCACCACGAACACCGACCGGATCACTCCGACGGTCGCCGGCGTCTACCGGCTGTCGGCCGGATGCTGGATGGCCGCCCCCGGCGCCGGCGTGGACTACACCAAGATCAGGTTTTTCTTCACCAAGAACGGCACCGCCATACCGCCGGGTAACCAGAACAGCCCGGACGCCGCCGCGACCAACACCGAAGACGCCATCTATGCCTCGTGCCAGGCCGCGGCCAACGGCACCACCGACTTTTTCCAAATCGTGATCAACCAGTCCAACAGCGGCACCGCGTCGAAGGGGACCAGCGTCAGCCCAGTGCCGTTCCAATCGGTATTCGAATGCGTGTACGACGGGCCCGTGCAATGACCGGCGTAACGTCACACCCAAATGAGATACTTGACCGATAGCCTCTGAGCAGGGGAAAGATGCTATGACGGCGAGGCAAATCGTGGCTAAGGCGCCCAACTCCGTCCTGATCATCTGCGGCACCGCGTTCGCCTGCGTGCTCGTCGCCGGCGTCACCGCGACCACCATCACCGGCAAGAGCGCCGACCCGCTATTTCAGCTACTCAACGTCGCCCTCAACGTGATCGGCGCCCTGGGCGGCCTGGGCGCGATCGTCGCCGCGTCCGCGGCGGCGAAGTCGTCCGCGGCGGTCGAGTCGAAAGTCAACCCGGACGGGACCGACGTGAACAGCCCGGACCGTGGCCAGACCCCGTAAGCCGATCGAGCACGGCACGTACCGCGGCTACCACCAAGAACGCCGCCGCGGCGAATACCACTGCGCGCGCTGTACGGACGCCTTCAACACCTACCAGCGCGAGTGGTGGAGAACCCGCGGAAAAGCGGAATCGCGGCGCCCGCACCTCTGGATCGACTAAGCTGGCCAGTAGTTCGCGGTGATCAGCCATGGGGGGCCGAACCACCACGGACGGCCCGCCACTCGTCCCCCGTGCGAGTGGCGGGCCGTTCCACGTTCAGACCTGCCTGCGCCGGCCCTCAGCTAGCTTCCTGGCGGCCTTCACCTCGGCATCGAACTGGTCGCGCTGGCCCACGTCCATGACCGTCTCGCGGATCAGCTGAATCTGCGCGTACACACCGGCCATCGCCTCCCACACGATGCCCTTGTGCGTCTTGCACTCGCTGCCGTCCGGGTGCGCCCCGTACTCGGTGAACGCGTACGGGGTGTCACCAAACGGACTGGTCGTACCGGGACGCCTCGCCAGCACGCCCATTTGGACACCCATCAGCAGGCACTCGACGTAGTATTCGCCGCCCTCTTGCCCCTCAACCTGAATCCGTTTCATGAGCCCAGCTTCCACGTGCAGCCGCCGGTGAACTCGATGAACTTGTCGCCCTGCGCGACCCGTACCCTGCCGTGTCCGCCGGCCGGCACGATGCCGTTCGCGATCACATCGGCCAGCGTGCCCGTGTCGTCCTTCAACCGGGCCCAGTAGCAGCCGACCCCGCCGCCGGCGGACCGGCCGGCGTCCGTCGTGTACTGCCCGGCCGCGATCTCCCGGCCCACCGCGTACGTCCCGTCACCGTGCTGACCGGGCACCCCGGTCGGCTTCGGCTGCGCCGCCGCGTGCCGCACCGTGGTCGAGCCGGCCGGCGCCGCGGCCTCGGTCTGGTCACTCGAGTGATCCTGCTGCGCGCCGACCGCGATCAGGATCGAGCCCAGACCGCACATCAGGCCGAGGATCGCGATCACGATGCCGATCGTGCCGGCCCGCGACCGCTTCGCCTTCGGCGCCGGCTGCAGCCCGAGACTCTGGTTGGGGGCCATGTTGAAAGCCTCATCCCGGAACGGCGGGTAGACGGCCTGCCCGCGCCCGTACGTCGTACCGCGCGGCGGCACCGTCGGACGCACCCGCCGCTGCATGTCCGCGGCCCACTCATCCGGGGTGGGCCAGTTGTTCTCGACCATGATCGTTTCTCCTGTTTCGGTGATGATGGGGACCGTAGGTGTACGCGGCCCAGTAGGGGCGGGCCGCGTGCATCTCAACAACCGTGCCGATCTCACTAGCAGTGAAGCTGCGTGCGGGCCGCGTCGATCTCGAGCGCTTCCGCGAGGTCCGCCTCGATGGCGCCGGGCACGGTCGGGAACATCACGAGCGGGCTGCTGTGACGGTCCAGCCACTTGGCGTATTGGTTCTGTCGCACCTCGCTGGCCATAGCAGCATCGAGCGCGCCCGGTGCATAGCCGGAGATGTAGAACAGCGCGTTGCGCAGCTGCGCGTTGCTCGCCGCCTTGATCCATTCCATGTGTTCCTCGATAGTCATGAGAGGCAGTCTGCCCGTCGACGGGCAGGCGTGTCAAGACTCTAGACAGGCTTGCCTGACGTCAGGCACGTGTGTCATGCTGGCGGACATGAAAGGTCAGCTAGTGATCGGCGATGTCAAGGAATGGGCTACCGTGAACGCGGCGGCCGAGCGGCTGAAGGTGTCACGCCGCACCATCATGCGCATGATCGACGAAGGCACGCTCACCCGGTATTTCCCGCGGTTCGCCGGCGAGCGACCACCGATCCTGCTCTCGGTCGCGCAGGTCGACACGGTTGGCCGCGCGCGTGAACTACTCAACATCACCGAGCGAGCGAAACCGTCGCGGGTCGGGGCGCCACGATGACGGACTGGTGGTGTTACCGGCAGTGCACGGTATGCATGGCGGGCACGGGCAACGCATGCATAATTCAGCATGCAATCGTCTCAAATGGGGCACCATCAGGAGGTGCCATCCGACTCGCCTTCCCGCACAAGAGCCGCAAGCTCCGGTCGCGGCGCCGGCACGACCAGGACGCGCAGGAGGACCCCATCGTCCGGTATGACCGGCCGCGGCACTCGATCCTCACGTGCTTGGCGTGCCGCATCAACGCGGAGGTACGCAGAAGGGATCTTGCAGCCCTTGCCCAGCGCGATCCCGCCTCGTGACCAGTCGGTGTCCTGGCCGATCTGCCTCGCATGTCGCGGCCGGCACAAGGCCACCGTGCCGTGCGTACGACCGGGCGTGTGGCTGGTGCTGGCTTGCTGCCGTGACTGCCGACCAGCGACGGAGACGTACTGCAAGCTCCACCGCTGAGGCCGAGAAACGCGAAACGCCCGGGAGATGATCTCAACCGGGCGTCCCGCGTGGTGCTAGGTTTTCATCGCCACAACAAAAACCTAAGGTGAGGCTACCGGAAACAGCCGACATTCTTGCGACTCGATCACGCTCGGTTCGCAGCATGTGAAACCCCGGAGCAGGTAGTAACCGGGTTACCAACGTCCCCGCGCCGCGCGACGCGTCCCTGAGAAGGTAGCTTTTCGCGAATTGGAGTCGGCCGCCGCGCACGCGTTGCCCTCACCGCCGCGAGGCAGAGGGCCGTACGGGAGGCCCAACGTGCCCACCGCAGAGGTGGCGCGTACGGAATGGCTCCGGCCGCTCGCGTCTGGCAGCTACGACAAGGGCACACGGTCACCCGACTAAGAGCCGTCGGGAGCCGCGAGCGGCCGGCCGTACGCGGGAGAGCCGCCGACATGCACCGCCCTCGCGCGCCAGTAATGCGGCGCGCGGCGTCAAGCGACCAACCGACCGACCGTCGAGAACCGCTAACGTCCCCGTCCCTGAACGCGCCGATTGAAGCTCGGCACGTTCAGGGGCGGGGCGCTCCCTGCCCTCACTCCCATCGAGATGTCCCCAACGGAGAGGTAAACCCGAAATGTCCAAATCAGTATTTAAGCTCTACATCGACGAAGCCCCGGACGGCGTAACCGACTACCCAGCCGTGGCCGATGTGGGCGAGGCTGCAGCGTGGGCGCTCGAGCGCCACGACTACCGCATCGCTCAGGCGCTCGCGAGCCTCGCCGCGGCGCTCGAGGAGGCCGAGTACCGGCGCGTGGTCGAGCTGGCGGGACGTCGCGCGATGGCGTCCGTGCCGCTGGTTGGCCAAACCCGGACGGAACATCCTAGGACGGGCGAAGAGGATGATCCGGTCAACACCCGGATCAACTTCCCGACCAGCGACGGAACCGGGATCAATTTCTCGGCACCAACCGGGCACGGTGTGTGCTCGACCTGCGGCACGATCATCGACGTATTCGAAGACCCGGACCTGACGCTCTACCTGCATCACAACCGGGCGGTGGACACCGACCACGCCGCGGTGATCATGCGTACGGACGCCGGCGATACAGCCGTGATCCCGGTGCCGGCCGAGGATGATCTCGCTGCGGTCGACCTCGACCACGCGCTCGAGCGCGAATCGCAGGACATGCCGTCGGCCGGCCGGACGCCGGAATGGGCGCCGTCGGAGGTCTGCCTGCATTGCGGTGAGCGGATCGTGCACTTCCGCGGCCGATGGGCCCACGAGGCCGCGGCCAGTCAGGACGGTATCGCGCTAGTGCATCCGTGCCAGGTCGACCCGGAAGCGCCAACGCCGATGGTGCGGACGGTGGCCACGCCGCGGCATTAGCCTGGACGGTATGAGTGATCAGCAGCCCGACCAGCCCACCGAAACGCCCGTGCCGACCGTGCCCGACCGCACACCGGCCGAACCTCAGCAGCCGACCCCGGTCGCCGACCCGCTGAGCGGCACCGACCCCGACGGCGTTAACGACCAGGACGACGACGACTGATGGCCGCGCTCACCGCGACCACACCCAGCCGCACCGGTGCCGTATCGACCGGTGCGGCGGTGTCGTCTTCCGACACCGTGAACGTCAGCATCCTCGGCACGCGCGGCGCGTACCTGGACATCATCAACGGCAACGCCTCGAGCGACACGGTGGTGATCTCCGACGCGTCGACCACGGTGACGGGCGCGTCGGCCGCGGCCAATAGCCAGTCCGTCACCAACGCCACGTCCAAGTGCTTCAAGCTCACGGCGGACATGGCCGACCCCGTATCGGGGAACATCACGATTACGCACACCGTGACCAGCACGGTGACGTACAAGCTGTTCCCCATCACCTAGGAGTGATCATGGGCAACGTATCCAGTGAGCGTCCGGCGCGCCCCGATAGCGCGCCGGCTACACCGCCGGTATCCAGCGGCGCCGGCGCCAGCAAGCAGCTCGTGACCGACGGGCACACGATCGCGGGCCAGCAGTGGCACGAGATCCTGCCTGGCATCGAGATCATGATCGACCGCGATCCCGGGCACGACACGAGCGTCACCGTGCGCCATCGCGGTGGCGCGCGGAAGTAGCGCGCGCTGGCGTGAGCTGCGCGCGTACGTGCTGTCACGGGACAACTACCTGTGTCGGATAGGCGCGCCTGGTTGCACGATCACAGCACCGCTGAATGGTGGGCACGTGGACCATGTGATACCCGTCGAATTAGGCGGCCCGGATGAGGTGTGGAATCTGCGCGCATCGTGCGCCCATTGCAATCTCACTCGGGAGCGTGCGAGACTTCGGGAAGAGCCGGAGATAACGGCTCGATCCAATTGGTGATCATGCAATGTCGGAGTTGATGATCATCAGCGGGTCGCTCAGGTCACAAGTGAATCGCCCCCGATTCATCGGCGGCCGGACCACCGAATTAACCCGAAAAGTTCGGCGGTCCGGCCCCGGCCTACAC
>Ga0209522_1000011_pt1 | contig 16319 bp, 9 predicted proteins | sample TexAe_OM1H0_O2_FD_187935 | JGI IMG/M metagenome (GOLD analysis project Ga0209522, IMG submission 187935) | Forest soil microbial communities from Davy Crockett National Forest, Groveton, Texas, USA - Texas A ecozone_OM1H0_O2 (SPAdes) (version 2) | ecosystem: Environmental > Terrestrial > Soil >... | reverse complement strand
CCCATTAATATTAAATAAACAGCTACTAGTAAAAATAAAGTTATTAAAAATATAATAGCAATTATAGGGTTTGTAGAAGTAATTACAGCTAAAGCAGCAAATACTGATAGTATTGTTAATATTTCAATAGATAAATTAAATAGATTCATTTTGTTTTATAAAAAGTGTTATTTGCCTATCTAAACAAATAATTAAATATCGGTTCATTTCATTTCATTAAATTTTCGCTCCCGTACGTCAAGCACGGCATTAAAAGAAAGTAAATAAAATAAAAACAAAAATAAATAAATTATGAATTTAAAAGCAAATTTGGCATAATAGCCTAATTTAATTAAAAATTAAATATTTAGTAATATTAAATTATATTAATTTGCGCCGGACTACAGTAAATTCATGTCTTCGAATATTATAAGCAGCAAAACCTACACAATATAAAATAATTATATGCCGGACGGCAAAAACATAATATTATAATTAATAATTTTATTGTTATGCGTTATAATTAACGTAATGCTCGCTCCATACTATTAATAATTAATATTTAGTCTATTATTAAATAAAACAAAATAATAATTATTATTTAATAGAAAGAAACGGAATTATTTAAACCTCATAAAAAATATAATAATATAATTAAATAATAAATAATATAATTTACCCAGAATATTATAATAATATTATGGTAGATTCCCTTTATTATGATATTATTATATTTATCTAACCTGCATGATTTATGGATTTAAAAAAAATAAAATACTCAGGATTATAAATAAATTAATTTAGTTCCTCTGGCAGGTTTTGTTGTTATATTAATTTTATAATCAAAATAAAATATTAGTGCCTTACGGTGGTAGATTGCAAGTAAATTATATATTAATAACAAGAACTGGCCGGTTCGAACAGCCCCTAATGATTTTGAAGATCATTGTACTACCACTATACTAAGCTCTTTTATAAACATTTATTATTTTTAATATAATATTAAACGGCTACCTACGCTAATATTTAATTTGTACCTGCCGTATGGCAAGGCAGTGTTTTAATTAATTATATTTTTATTTATTGCTTACGGTTAATTTTTTATAAGCTAATCTACACTGTATATTAATAAATTTAATTAATCATAATTTTAATTTATAAAATTAAGCATTAAATAATGATTAAAATTTAGTACGAGCCCTACCAGAGTCGAACTGGCAACTTTCTTATGACAAAAGAAAACTTTACCTTTAAGCTAAGGGCCCATTTGATTATTAAGGATTAGAATACTTTAATATTAATAATATTAATACCAAGAACTGGTTGATTCGAACAACCAATGTTGATTTTGGAAATCAAAGTATTACCTTTATACTAAGTCCTTCTTTTAAAGAATTAATGCCGTCCGGCCTATAAATAAAAACAAAATTAATTAAATAAACACATAGCACCATGGATTGATGTAATTAACACATATTAATAGTGATTAGCTTTGCGTACGACTGGCCTTAAATTATAAATAAATATTAAAAAGGGCAAAATAAAAATTAATTATTAATTTACTTTATTCTTAAGGGTGAAGTAACAGACTCGAACTGTTATTGACATTGCCACAAAATGTTATTTTAACCATTAAACTAAATTCACCTCTTTTAATTTATATAAATTAATAATACTATAATTAAAATAAAAATACAACATTGCCATAGGTAGGCTAATAATGTTAGGGAGATATAAACTTATTAAATTAAAGGTCCACCAACAATTTTAAATATTATATAGTTTAAGTAAATATGCTATTTGTTTTAATTATAAAATTAATCAGCACTATTATATTTAGAATAGTTAAGTGTACTGGACGTTTTATTTTATATTCAGGATAATTAAAAATTTGACTGGGGAGAGATTAATAAACAAAATAATTGTTAAAATTATTATAAATTTATATAATAAAAATAACAATATAATATACTATTATAATAATTTAATAGATCTGATTTTAATTATTAGACTAATATATTAGTTAAAATACAGTTCTTAATTAATTTATATAGTAATTAAAAATAATAGGGCCTGCTTTTGTTTTACCGTATGAAGGTAGGAAGGCAGAACAAAAAATAAAAAAGATTGCTAAAAACAAACTTACTAATTATTAATTAGTGTAAGTATTCTGCATCTTTAATATATGAAGATACTAATAGTACGAAAACGTATGCTTGAATGAAACTTACAGCCACTTCTAATCCTATAATACCAATAAATACTGTGAAGGGTAATAATGTTACTACAGACATTAATAAGCTGCTTGAAAACATTTTAAATAAGAAAGATGATAGGATAGCCATTAGACTGTGACCAGCACATAAATTAGCAAATAATCGTAATCCTAATGAAACTGATCTAGCTAAATTAGAAACTAATTCAATTAATACTAATAATGGCACTAAAGGACCAGGTGTTCCTTGAGGTAGGAAGAAAGAAAAATATGTAATTTTATGTTTTACAATTGCTAATAAAGTTACACCAATGAAAATTGTAACACTTAAACCTAAACAAACTATAATTGAGCTAGTAATAGCAAAATTATAAGGAATATTAGAAATTAAATTAGATATTAATATAAATAAGAAAAGAGAATAAATAAAAGGAATATAAACTTCTTTAGTTTCCCCTATTTGATTTCTAACTATTGTAGAAATTGTGGCAAATAAAGTTTCTAATGCAATAGAGTATGAACTAGGCACTAAAGCAAAATTATTATTACCTAATGTGTGTAAACCTAAAATAATAGTTAAAACAAGGAATGAATATAAACCTATATTAGTAAAACTAATATAAAAATCTCCTACTATAGGAGCAGTAAACCCTATTAAAGAGAATGTTTCAAATTGGTCTAATGGTGAAAACATTAAAAAAAAAAAACAAGCGCGTAGCTAATAAAATCCCAAAATTAAAATAAAATTAAAATTCTTAAACATAATATAATTATATTATATTAATAAAAAGAATTTAAACATTATATTATACAAATTAGGTTATTATTTTCACCGGCTAATATTATTAAGGTGGTATGGTAGAAGGCAGAAGGCAGAACACCCTAATTTTTAAATAATTAGTAATTAATTATTATTAATAGTAAAAAATACTATAAAGCAGAAATATACTATTTTTTATATTCTTCATCTATATTTTTATTTTTAGGCCGGACGGCATAAATTATTAAGACCATAGGGACTTGAACCCTAATAATACTCGTTATGAGCAAGTTGCATTAACCAATTATGCTATAATCTTTATTAAAAATAGGTATAAAAGTAAACTGTATTATATGGTAGGCAGAGTATAAATTTAAAAAGTTGTAGTTTGTACTGTGTAGTTTAGTAGGGGGTGAGTAAAGGTTTTTTAAAAATAAATAAATTTGAATTAGTGTTGCAGCATGATAGTAGATAATAATTACCTTCTATTGCGCATGAAAACTAGAATTAATTAAATTACCTTTTGTCTTTTATTCTATAAATTATATAATAAAAAAAAAGGTAGTTGTTATTAAGCTAATTATATTAATTTAAAGTTGTGATATAAAATCTAGTTAAAGATAAATATACAAAATATGGTAGAATGTATTTAGAAAATACAAAAATTAATGATAATAATATTAAAAGAGTAAATGATAATTGATTTACAAAAAAGTAAGGTATTAATTGTGGCATTTTTTTCTAATTATTTAATTTGCAAGTATAAATATTTATTTTAATAGAATTAATTATGTGTTGTGTTATAAGGTAGACCTTACTAGAATAAGCTTTTTATTTTGTGTATTTATTACTTATATTTAATATTAAAATAATAAAACAATAAAATATATGCCCAGCTAATGTAAACACAAATTATAATATTAAGTAAATAAATATATTGTATAATATATACTCCTAAAATTTTATTGCTGCCATCCTACTACCGGAGGCAGTAAATATAAGGAATTACTTCGATCTTAATTTTATAATAATTCAAAAATTAAAATAATGAAGCATGGTTTTAATTATGCCTACAGCATTGCAGCGAAAAATTTAATAAGCTTAAGAAGAATCGAACTTCTACGTTTCCCTCATCAAAGGAATATTCTACCGTTAAATCAGCTTTTATTTTTAATTATTATATTATTATTGTTTTAATACTTCTTTTACATAAAATAAAATTAAACAGTAGGCAATAGTATATTAAACATATTTAATTTTGTGCCGGCGCAGTATTATTGTAAAGATTAATTATTTTGGATTTAATATTTTGTTTTTAAATAATAAAGCATTTAATAATTAAAAATTGGAGTGGGACTTTAATAAAGCTATTTTAAATATTATGCTAACCAGTGTTCTTGCTTCGCAAGAACGATATATATGATTTACGGTAATAAAAAAAAATGTCACTAAATCTTCTTCCCAATTAGCCCTGAGATATAATCATGACTAGATTTTATTATTTAATAAAGTAAAAGCAAGCTTATTTTAAATAAATTCAGACTAACATAATATTGTTATAATTTTAATTATTTAAATTAAGAATATTTATACTCCAATAAAAGTTTAGTTTAATATAATATAATATAATAAATAAACCAACTTTTTTTAATTAGTGTATTTAAAATTAAGAAAAAACTATTTAATTGTATTTATTCATTTTTTCTGCAATGGCGGTTATTTTAGCTAGACCAGCTTCAGTTAAATGTTCATTGTGAAGCATTAAAGAAACAACTTCTTTGAATAAAAGATTATCATTAACTTTATCTCCGATTAAAGAATATTTATCAAAAAAAGGAATAATAATATTATTAATTATTAAAAAATCTCTAATTAATAATGTAGCTGTTTTTCTAGATTCACTTTTATAAACATATTTAACTTCTGGTGTATTAAGTAAAAATTTACTTATTCCTTCGAGCACAGCAAGTTCTCTAATATGTAGAGCAATTGAGAAACTCAATTCAACTCGTTCACCAAGGCTATGAGTTTTTGAAGATCGTATTGTTACACTTAATGAACCGTCTCCACTAACAAAACCTGATATTCAATAAGGATTAGGAATACCATAAAACACAAATATAGGTCTTTCTAAAGGAATTATATGATTAAAAGCAAATTTTAATTTTGGAGATAAACCTTTATTAATGCCTCCTTTAATAGCTACCAATTGGTCTAATCCTGTTTTAGTTAAATGATTTTTTGCAACCACTAGATTATAGGCTTCTAATCATAATTTGTAATCAGAAGATTTTGCAGTAACTAAAGTAAAATTATTAAAATGTTCAACTATTAATGCTAAATCTTTAATAGCACTCACAGTATAAATTGAAGTAGTTCCTCGAGTTTTTACTGTACCAACACCAAAAAATTGTTGTATTTTGTAAAGTAGACTAATGTCTCTACTATTTAATTCTATGGAAAATCTAAGTTGAATTTGTCAACCAGTTTTGGTTTTTTCATCGGGAGTTATTTTAATATTAAAACAACCTTCCGCATCTATGAAACCAGTTACAGCTCAAGGATCTAAATGTTCTGAAGATCCTAATATATTAATTAAAGTAGAATAATATTTAATTAAATTAAAATGTTTAATTTGAGTTAATTTTAAATTAAGTTTATTTATTAAAAAGAAAAAAACATTTATAAAAATATAACTTGCAAGTTCCACAAATATTAAACAACAATATTTAATATTATTTATAATTATTAAACAATAATTCATAAAAATAAATAAAACATTTATAAAAATAATTAAAATAGTAGAATAAAAATAATAAAAAAAGGTTTTTAAATAAAAAATAAAATATAAACTATAAAAATATAAAGTTTTAATATAGCTCATAATAAAGGTAAAAATAATAGCAATACTACTTAATTTTGTTATAAACAAGTTTGAAATAGTATTTTTGAACGAAGGAATTGACATTCCTAAAACTACAATAATCAATGTAAATGCGATCATGTTAATAAGCCCAGGTAGATTTGAACTACCACTTCGCCCTCATCAAAGGAGCATTCTAACCAATTAAATTATGGGCTTTTAAAAAAGAACAAATATTATTTATTATTAATGAAAAATCATAAGCTTTCATTCTTTATTATTATTTAATTTATTATTTTATACAATTAGCTAATCAATTTTTACATTAAAAGTATTGTTCTATTTTTGTGCTGGACGGCCTTATTTAAAAAGCTACGCTGTCTACCATTGCCTGCCGTCCGGCAGGCAGGCACAGCAATAATTTATATTGAATTAACGAACGCGAAAGGATTCGAACCTTTGACTTTTTTGAAGTAGACGTTTTCAAGACGACCGTATTAAACCAGACTCTACCACACGTTCTTTTTGTGTTTTTAAAGTTTAATATTTATAATTAAATGTTATTCAGCCGAAGGTATTTAAAAAAGCATAATTAATATTAAATATAAGCATGCGTTACCGAGGACTCGAACCCCGAGTGAACAAAGTTCAATTTTTTTACAGAAAATCCCAATTACCCATCTGGCAGTAACGCTTTTTATTTATTTTATAATTAATATTAAAGCATTAAAATAAAAATAAAAATAATATATTATAAAATATAATATAAAATATAAAATATAAAATATAATATAAAATATAAAATATAATATAATATAATATAAAATATAAAATATTAAATATTAATTATTAAATGCCCCGAGACTGAATCGAACAGTCTTAATATTTATTATAATTTAAATGAATAATAGTTACTTTTAATAATTATTTAATAATATATTGTATTAATTATAATAATAATTTTGTATATAATTTAAAATTGGGCTGTATTAGTAATGGAGGATTGGAGGGGCTTTACTTTTAAGTCTACTCCCCAAATTACAATGTTAGCATTGTGATATTAGATAATAATAATATATTTTTATTTTAATATATAATTAGGTTACTAATGTTTGAATTACAATATTATATTATTTTTAAATAAAATACTATAATACAGTATTTAAAACCTAGTTAATAATAATAATAATACAAATTAAAAATGGTTGCTTAATGCTTTAATTATAAAGAAAATTAGTGTTATAGTGATTATGCCATAAAATTTAAAATAATTAATATTAAAAATTAGTTCTATTAGAATTCATTCTATTAGCTAAACTATGAAGATTAATCATACCTTCTACAGTTAAATGATTTCCTTTATTAATAATTTCCATACCTTTACAAAAATCGGCATAATCTAAAGCTTTAGCTCCATATAATTGAGCCTCATTAAATTTAATAATAAAATTATTAATGTTTTTAAATGAGTATATTTTATATTCACAAGTTTTATCTTCCCGAGAAGTATATAGTCCACCAGAATTAAAGAATTTTAAAATATATTAAAGAACTATTACACTTCTAATATGTTGACCTATATTAATAGAAGGATGATAAGCTTCACCTAAAGCATGAGTTTTAGAACTAGTAATTGATAAATAAAATCCTCCATCAGCATTTATAAAACCTGCTATTCAATGAATATTCATTAAATGTAAATTAGGTAAATAATTAGGTAAAGGAGCTGCTATATAATTAGGAAACAATTCAATTAGTAAATCTGAAAGCCCTTTATAAAAATTAGTTTTTAAACCAACTATTAATAATAATTCTTCTAAATTTAAATGTGCTTTATTTAATATTAAATCTATTATTTGGAATCATATTTGAAAATACACTAATTTATAAGTCAATAATGGGTATTGAATAAAATGTTCTCTTACTATTAAACAATTCTTTAAACCATGAATTTTTAATCTAATTACATTAGAAGCATTATTATATATTATTCTACCAATATTACCAAAAAAATAATTAATATTATTTAACATTTGTAAATTAGCAGGATTATTACCTGCTGTAATAGAAAATCATAATCTTACACTTCAACCTATTAAATTTGTACTTTTTATTATACTAACACCGAATTCACCATCCCCATCAGTTATACTGTAACATAATTAGGATTTAAAGGTGTATAAAATTTATTATTTGAATTTATATTTTTTATATATTATAAAAAGGGTAGCCGGACAGCATAATTATTATGTTTCAAAATATGTTATAAATAAATAATTTTAATATATTAAGGCAGAACAGCCTGAAATTCTTAAAATTATTTATACTAGTAATTGAATTATTATTTTCACTTAATATGCCCCAAGACTGAATCGAACAGTCATATATAATTCTTCAGATTATCGCTTTACCGACTAAGCTATCGGAGCTTATTAAAATTTATTTTGTGTTGAATAGTATATTTTTATTATTTTATATTATATTAAAAACAATTTTCCTAGTTGTAAATTAAACAAATTTAATGTAGATTTTTTAAGGTAATTTATAAATTTAATTATTGGAGACAAAAAGACTCGAACTTTTATTTTTGTAGTGCAAATACAAGTGATTACCATTATCAGATATCCCCTTTTTATATTATCTTCTTTTAATAATTTAAATTATTTGATAATTTTGCGCTAATAATTTAATTTTATGGCACCCAGCCTATATTAAACAATAATAAATAATTATAAATAAATAATATTAAAAGAATGAACAAAATTAAAATAAGTTTCCTCTTCCGGACTCGAACCGAAATTAACACTTTAGAAGAATGTTGTTCTAACCATTAAACTAAGAGGAATATTCTAATAAATAATTATATTAAAAACTTATTTATACTAGCGTAGCCTTTATAATATACTTAAAATTTATTCATTATTAATAAAAAAGAAAGAGTTAAGAAGGAATTGAACCTTAATATGGATCAAATTTGCAATTTGATTACAGAGCCATCTGTAAACTTAACTCTGTTTTTATATTAAATATTAATGTGTCCTGACAAAGGAAAATAGGCTTGCAAACAGTATTTTTAAATAATCCAGTTCTATATTGCTTAATTATACTAAAATGAATATATTTTATTAATAATAAGTTTTTTGAAAATAGTTGGGATCGAACCAACGACTTTTTCTTTAAAAGAGAAACACTCAACCAACCGAGTTCTATTTTCTTATTTTAATATTATATAATTTAAAATAAATAATTTAACATATTTCTCTGCTAGCTGCTAGTTACATAATATTTTTTGCTGGACGGCCTTATATTTTTTATTAAATTAAGAATTAGTAAGTTTAAGATTATTTTCATGTTTAAATATATTTTTGTATTTAGAAGAGGTGATATTTAATAAGTCCTCTGATTCTTTTTAATATTAAGCCCTTCCTCGCCTGCGGCAGGGAGCCGTAAGTAGGTAATAATTATTTAAATAATAAAGCCTGCCGAACAGTATTATTATTAATACTAGAATAAGTAAATATAGTTTTATATTAATTTTATTGAGTGGACCGGATTCGAACCGATATAATCCATTACCAAAAAATGGTGTTTTGCCAAATTAAACTACTACTCATAATAATAATAATAAAAATAATAAAAATAATAAAAATAATAAAAATAATAATAATAATAATAATAATTTATTATATACTATTGTAGGCGGCAGTAGGCCACAATTTTAATGTCGAAAGCAGGAATCGAACCCGCATCAAATTTTTACAAGAAACTCGTTTTGCCATTAAACTATATCGACTAATAAAATACACTAATCTTTACTAGCGAATAGTAAAGAAATACTAATTTATTAATTATAATTGATCTTTACAAGAATCGAACTTGCATCAAACGCGTGAAGAGCGCTTGTAATAACCTTTATACTAAAAGACCTTAATATTAAATACTATTATAAAAAAAAATACAAAAATAAGGTTTACGGCAAATTAAAATAAAAGGGTAAATTTAGTTCTATTTTATTGGTTTATTATTGTGTGAAAATTAAATAATAAATAGATTCTAAATCAAAGTATTTAGTTCCTATTAAATAAATAATTAAATTTAGCGAAAAACGGACTCGAACCATTATAACTTACTCATGAGGTAAGCATGTTACCAAATTACACTATTTCGCTAATTATTTTTTAATAATAAGGCCGTAAAATGCCTAATAATTATTATGATTACTTTTAAATTAATGCCGTAGGTGAAATTTTAAATATTATACTGAAAAAGGGAATCGAACCCTTATTTTGCCATTATGAGTAGCAATTTTTAACCATTTAAAATATTTCAGTTATTTAAAGTTCTACTTCTTATTTACTTTATTTATATAAAAGTTTTGCATTAGAGTAAATTAGGGAGCAATTAGATAATTATAAGACAAATTTAGTAAAGACTGATTTAATCTAAATTTTAATAAGTAAAAAAAAAGAAATTTAATATCTAAAACTAATAATAGAATATAATCTCATTAAATATAAAAATATATAATTTAAAAAGTAGTCATAGAAATTCTAAATATACAATACTTTAAAAATAAATGTTTTGCGCTTCTTGTATAGCAAGGTTGGACGTATTAAATTTTGTTTAAATTTAGGGTTCGTTATTTTCTAATAATTTATCTTCATTTTTATGAATTTTTCTTTGTATTTTACTTTGAACTTTAACAAGATTAAAATTTATAATAAGAACGTAAATATGGTAAGGCAGGAAATACTTATTAAATAGATAATTAATAATATTACTGCAGGATGGTTAATATAAAAATTATTAAAAATGTTATACGCTAGCGTATAGATTTGCTAATTCCAGCTTTAATATTATCATAATTGCTCTCTTTTAATTTATAGGAAAAAAACTATTATATAATTTTATTAGGTTTTTATAGAATAGTAAATAAATAATATAAATTTTTAAATAATTTACTTCCCTGGCTGCCATTGCCTGCAGGCACGGTAAAAAACAAAAAGTTCTTCGTATAATACGTAAAAAGTAGAAGACAGCACTGATCTAGTTAAGTTTAAACAAATAATTAAGTAGGGAGTTAATAAAGATTAATAAAAATAAAAGAATTTTAATAAATTTAATTTAAATAATGCTAACCATGTTTATAGTCAGAAAATTTAAATTAAACTATATGATTAAGAAAAAAACCATCAAGATAAGTGTGCATTTTAATGTAAGTATTCTTCCCTTCCCTTTCCTTATTATAAAAAAGGGAAAGTAGTAATATTCAAATAATTAAATTAAGTGAATAATACTAAGAAACTAACCATTAAAGCGAATACGATCAAACATTATAAATATCTAATAATTTATAATTATATAAGAATTAAACAAAATGTTTTAATTTTGATATAAAAATAGATATATAATATTTGCAAGACTATATCTTATTTGTTTATAATATATAAAAAAATTTGAACGCATAGTCGTTGGGGCTAATTTAAAGCCTGCTTATTATTTAAATTTGTGGAGAGCCAGAGTATAATTTAAAATAATATTAAATTCTAAGCATATAGTTCATTTAGAATACTTTTTTCATATTATAATAATATAGGGCTTGCGAAGCTATACCATAAGATTAAATATGAATAATATTTAACACAGGACCATTCATTGCATTAATCCTGTAGCTTCGGCCAGAGCAAATCCTAAAATGGAATACTGGAAGGCTTGAGCTTTTTCAGCTGGGTTTCTACTTGAGGCAGTGATTAAGGCTGCAAAAATTAATCCGATTCCAACTCCGGCTCCGGCTAATCCTATTGCTGCTAATCCTGCTCCAATTGCTTTTGCGGCTGCTAACATAGTGTGTTATTATTTTTATAATATCAAATAATTAAATTGTTAATTTGATTCTTTAGGCTGACTTATAATTATAAGTAAAATGCCTGACACTCTAGTCAGGCGTAGGCATGGCATTAAATATTGAGTCTATATTTAGCCTAATTAAATTAATTTCTAGTATTACCAAATTTAATTGAAACTGAAAAGGCACCTCGTTTATTTTTATTAGTAAATCGGTAAAATTCTCTTAAATTATTACTTCCTGTTTGAGTTGAACCTATTGAAAATCTTTTTGTTGTTTTTCTAGGTTGTATTCGTTCTGTAGCTAATCGCCCAGCAATTTTAATAGAAACTCCAACCGGTTTAACTAAAGAATAAGGATTAGTATTTAAATTAGAAGGATCTTTAATAAAATCATTTAACTGAATTAATTTTAAATTAGTTTTTTCATTATTTAATAAATTGTATACTTTATTACTAAATTTATATTTATTATTAAATATATTAATTTTATTGTAAACAGATTTATTTCCATTAAGAATAGTATTTTGTCTATTTGCTTTAAACTTATGTGCTTTATTTATTACTATTTTTTTTCATAATTTTCTTATTATTATTCTTGAATTATTAAAATTAGAATTTTTACTTATTATTTGAGCCATAATAGCAGAATCTAATCCAATAGATCATAATCTTATTAATTGAATCTCAACATTTTTACTAAAAATTTTAGATAAAAAAATTCCTAAAGCTTTAAATTTATTAATATTGGTTTTTAAAATATTATTATTATTATTAGTTTTATTATTATAGTATATATTAGATAAAAAAGCTTGTTTAATTTTATTAAAAATTATATTATTATTAGTTGCACCAATAGTATTAGAATTTATTGTTTTTACACTATTAAATTTAGTTTTTAGTATTAAAATTAATTTTAATGTATTGAAAATTTTTGTAATCCCTGGTTCTCGCTCCGCCACAGTATTAATATTGTTAACGCCAGACTGCAGGATTGTCTTATTATTTAATAAAGTATTAATTCTTTTATTAATATGTAATGTACTAAACACACTACCTTGATTATTTAATATAATTTTATTATAAATATTATTTAATAATTCATTATAATCATTATTATATTTTAATTTTAAGGCAGCAATGCTTTTTGTAATTCTATTAGCTAATTTTCATTTTAATATAGATGATTTATTATCATTGTTAAATAAAATATTACCTTTACCTTCTTTTATTAATAAATCGGATTTTGAATTAATAAAATTAGTTGCTATTAAATAATTACTTATATTATAATATTCTGGTGCGTAATCTGTAGAACCTATAGTTCCTTTCATACCTATAACACCTTTTGATATTTTATTTAATATTTTAGGGTCTACTGATTGAGTGAATTTACCTGCGTTAATATTAACTAAATCCCCTTTTGTTAATTGTTCTTTATTAAAATTTTGTATTAATTTAGATAATAAAGGTTTATTTTTAATTAATCTTAAAGATTTTAATCTTTTATTATTTAAATAATCCGAAGTATTAGTTTTAATTAAATTTAATAATAAATTATTATTAAATGGTTTATTAGTTTTAATATTTTTATTATCTACTACCGTAGGCAAAGCAGAAACATTGTTTTCTATTAATTTATCATTTGTAATTTTATTATCAATTACATCAAAATCAATAAAATTATTATTTTGCATTAATAGATTATTAATAGAATTATTAGATGATTTATGAAGATTTAAATTTATTAAATCTTTTAAATATTTGATTAAAATTCTTTTAGGAACTGATAATTCTGTAGAATTTAAATAATTATAATTATATGAAGTAGCTTTAAAAGGCTCACTATTAAGAATATTTATATTTTTATTTATTAATTTTTTATTAGCTTTTGTTAAATCTAATATATTCTTATAAATAAAATTAACATTTTTATTAGAATACAATGAATCTTTTCTTAATGTATTTTGATAGTATTTAATTCTTAATATTAATTTGTCATGTTGATTAATAAACTGAATGTTACCCACTAAACTAGATAAAGAGTTAAATAATGATTTAACAATTTTAGTTACAAAATTTACTATACCTACTCTGCTTGTACTCTGTGCAGAAATATTACCTAAATTACCTTTAATATTTTTACTAAAGCTATAATCAATAAATTTAACAGAAGGACCACTATTAGATACAGAATAATTATTTAAATTATCATTTATTTTTTTATGAGGGTAATCTTCTATTTGTTTGTTTAAATGCAGTAATAATTTATTAGTCTGATCTAATTGTTGTAATTTCATTTGTAATAAATTTTGGTTTCTAGCAGGTAGAGCTTGAACTAAATTAGATGGTAATATAAATTTATTAATCTCATTTTTATTATTAAGTTTAACATTTTGAGCTTGTTTAATTAAATTACTATCAGTATCGGAACCAAAACTTCTAATTAAAATTGATTGATTTTGTATGCTTTTTTCTAACCCTAATGTTTTAATAGTTTTAGAATATAATCGCGTATATGTGTTATTTAATAAATTAATTATCATTTATTTAATGTAAGGTTGGACGGCAGAATATTTAACTATAAATTATATTTTGTATTTATAGTAAAGGTTTGGAATTTAGTTTTTACATTATTATATAATATTATAATCATTAATAATGAAAATGTTTTTAATTGTAGTTAAATTATTATATGTCAGTAATAGTAGTAATTAAATAATTATAATTATCGCTAACTTAAACAACATTAATAAATAACCTTAACAAAATTAATTATTATATGATTTTTATATAAAACATAGTACTTTAAGCTATTTATAAAATTTAAATTATAAATACAATAGCAATACTCCCGCTAATATTATTAATATATAATAATTAATATATTACAAAATTAAAAATATAAAGCTAATAAATATTATTTTTTAAGATCTTTTTTATTTTAATGTTAAAAAAGGATATTTTAAATAAAAGTTTTAGACCAAACCTGGAATTAGTTTAATCTCCTTAGGTTATTTACCATAAAATAAATAAACCTACCGTCTGTAACTAACGCCACACACTTTTAATTTAAAATATTTTGTTTGTGCCGGACGGCATTAATTACTTGCTTATTTCGCATACCTATTTAAACTTATAAATTTAATATTAGTGTTTCTGCTGAACAGCAGCCTACGCCATAAATTTAAATAATACTAAAAATGTAAATAAGGAATATTAAATCATTTAAGACTTAATTACTAATATTATTTTTAAGTTATATGTTAAAATATATTAATTAAAAGTAATTTATTTACTTTTTCTGGATACATACAAACATAAGGTAATTCTCTATTCCGTTCTTTATTTTTTTTTGTTCTAAAAACTCAAATTTCTACTCTATTAAATAAATATAAACCTTAAATTTTATTATTATTTAGTAATTAAAATTATAATATATAGGATTTAAGTTTAGAATACTTAAGAGTTATAGAGTAATATATAGGAACAGTTTATATTTAATAATAATTGTAATAGTATTATATTATATTTTATTAAAAATAAGTTAATCTATTAATTACTCCCCTTAAAGCAAAATTGAAGTAGGTATAAATTTATTTTTAAATAAAGTCTGATTTTCTACCATAGGCTCAAAAATACACTTTAAAATAAATTAAACTTACAACTTAACATAAAATAAAAATAAGTCATTCTAAAAAAACATTAATAAACATAAAAACTTTTTATTATTACTGTATTTTTCCTTAAATATTAGCAGGCCGGACGGCATTAATTATTATACTGCTACTACTTATTTTAAATATACTTTAATAAATTTTCTGAATATTATATTACAATTGTAATAAAAATATACTAGTACTCCCTATGGGTTTTACTCAACTTTTTAATTATAATTATATTTTCGCCGGATGGCAGAATTAATTTTTATATTTAATAATAATATAAATCACAAGGTTAAGTACTTTAAATGTATATTTAAATATTATAATGTAAACTGTTTAAAGGCAGTGGGACTTGAACCCACACGAAATAATTTCATTAAAACTTAACTTTAACTTGGCTACCAATTTCAACATGCCTTTACACAAATAAGGTAAACATTTATTATACCTTATTAATTTATTAACCTCCTTGCAGAATTTAATTAGGAATAATTAATTTGATGCCAAATGGCAAATCACTATTTACAATTTTTATTAAAAAATGTTAAATTTATCAATATACATCATTTAAAAAATGGAGTTAAACAAATTTTACTTAAATTTAAACCATTACTTTTCAAAGCAAGCATCTTTATATAAAATTAAAAATACCATAATTTAATGCCTGCCGTCCGGCACGGTCTTAATGTAACTAAAAAAAATAATTGTAAGTACATTTTTATTTTTAAAATTTACTGCATAAATTTAATTATTTTTAGTATTAAATTCTATATTATTCACCGCTACTTTTAATTTTTATAATAATAATTTAATTTTAAACTTTACAAACAGGTGAACAATAACTTACATTTTAATAATATATGAGTACTCAGAATCGAACTGAGGACCTTTCTTTGGAAGAGAAATATTTTACCGCTAAACTATACTCATTTTTTAAGTTAAAAACACTGTCTGCCGTCCTGCACTAATACAATACTACTTTTAATAGATACA
>Ga0209522_1000010_pt1 | contig 16404 bp, 28 predicted proteins | sample TexAe_OM1H0_O2_FD_187935 | JGI IMG/M metagenome (GOLD analysis project Ga0209522, IMG submission 187935) | Forest soil microbial communities from Davy Crockett National Forest, Groveton, Texas, USA - Texas A ecozone_OM1H0_O2 (SPAdes) (version 2) | ecosystem: Environmental > Terrestrial > Soil >... | reverse complement strand
TATACTATTGACAGATCGAACGACAGACGGGTTGGACGGCTACAACAAGTAACGCACTCCCCTGACGGGGATGTAAAGGAGACAGCAAATGGCTACTAAAATCGATTGGGTTATCAGCTACTATACAAAAGACTTCCTACTTGCAGGCTCTGAGCTACGCACATGTGCACGTAAACCCGTTGCTTACGCAAAGCGGGTTGTAGCGGCTAGTAAGATCTACGACGCTTATAACATCGTTCCTAAGCCGGTTACTGTTGAAGTCTTTGAGGAAGTTGAAGAGCCTAAAGAAGCTGAAGCCCCTAAAACTGGTCATAGTACCGCATGGATGGACGAAGTAGTTACACCCGAAGACATCGAAAAGGCGGGACGCGTCTACAGCAATCCTGCTAATGCCGGTCTGACCTTCGCTGAAATCGAAGCGATGGAAGCCGTCCAGAAAGACGCCGAACCCGACGCGATTGTCGCTCTTGTTGGTTGGCATGTGACCGTTGTGTATCGATATGGATACACCCGCCACGTTTACACATCTCAACTGCAATCCCCATACAGTCACTCTGCTGTACGGTATGCTCGTAATCGATGTGACTTTACATCCCGTACCGTGTTTCATGCCTATCCTGTCTTCAGCGTTGAAAACCCCGCCTATGATGTCCTGACGGAAGCGGAAGTACAGGCGATGGAAGAACAGGAAGCGGCGTTTTACGGGACCGATGTTCCAGAGCACGCCGACTACGCAAAGCTCCCTGATCTTGTAGACGGAGACGAAGTAGCGGGCGACGGACAAATACATATCAACGATCTTCCCGCCCATCTGGACGCTGTAAAACCGTATGCATGGTATGACGTTCTTGATAGTCGAACCTATGAGTTTATCGAACGCTACTACGGCGTTAAGGGGGATGTACCACGGGCTAAGGCGAACTATTGTCAGCTTAAAGATCGTTCTCAGTCGTCAGTCCTCTTAGTTCGTAACTATGAGTATGAAGAGGGATATAAGGACGGCGTGTCTATACGCGCAACAAAGTTTAAACACACACATTCGTACTACGACGGGTATAGAGATGCCCGACAGAAATGGGGTTAAAAATGACTGAAATCAAGAGAACCGTTGTCTATCACCTGGAACTGACACAAGAGGAAATTGACAAGCTTTACCGTATTGCCTTGAATGCGTATTCAAACAACATGAACAGTAGTCAGGAAGATAATGAGGCTCGTTGGCTGAAAGATCTTATTTACCCAAACGCGTCTTCAATGATAGATTAGAGGTATTAGAGTATGTCACAACTAACGCGAGTCGTCACGGTTCCGAAGGGGGGAACCGTGACGGGATCACTCTTAGAGATGAAACGGCGTTCAATGCGCCAACGTACACGACAACACTATCACGCAATTTTAATGCGTTACATCAATAAAGACGTACAGGCGTGGTATAGGGACGCGCTACGAAGGATGATTGATGAGTACTAATTTTCAGATGAAACCGCTTGACCATGATGTCCTGGTGATGATCGGCCTTGACCAATTACATACGATCGGTGGAAAGGCATTCGTAGGAAAGTTTCATAGCGAAGTCGTTGTCACGGGAGCGGAGAGTTACGACCACGCTGTCGCAACCGTTCAACAGTTCTTCCGGAACCACAATAGCGGCGGGAGTGTTACGATAAGCGCGTTATATCGGGCGAACGAGTATAATCTTCGGGATAGTGTGTGTATTGAGGCTATTAAGCTATGACACACTTACTCTATGGAAACCGTCTGGATGCGCATTTATGCTTACTTGTAACAATGCCTTTTAATTATGGCTATAACCCCGTAGCAGTACATGACCGTATTCAAAGTGATTTAGGTGTTATCCCCTTCGGGATCATAGAAGAACACAATATAGGTTTTGTCGCTCGTATCACGGAAGATCAGAAGGAAGCGGCGTTTCGTTCCGTTGTCGACATTCAATTAGCATTTCCCTTTACAACGGCTGTTGTAGCATATTGTTACCTAGTCAATCCGTTACCACCATTAAAATAAGGAGTTACCAGAATGCCACGAAAAGTTTTACAGGCGGGTGATACCACTATGGAGCGGTTAAACACCCTTATCAGTCACATGCACGACGGATATCTTTTACTTGAGGAAGTTCGTCTTCGCAACCCCGATCTGTTTGTCCGTTTAGGCCGTGATGGCGGTTTCATTGAACAGTACTACACGGCGCATGATGCCGCTATACAGGTGGAACAGCAAGTCAAAAATGGCACGTTCTTTGAAGACGCGACCGGCTTTGATTTCGATCATCCCGGTCCGTCGCAATATGACGAAGACGGGACGCCCATAAGCTCCTTTCGAACCTTCGGTGCTTAACGTACCACTAGACATTGATGCGGTATGGATAGATGATTATCCATACCCACAAACCTATCATTTCAGTAAAGGGGGGTCACAACTACTATGGACATCGATCAATGGATTAACAAACAGTTCGGAACCGGTAAGACCGCCGAAGATGCCGAAGAAATCAAGAAAAACAAGCCGGTTATTGAGGACTATTCTGACACGGTTGGGAATAAGATTCCCGCAAAGCTCCTGTTAGACGGCTACAAACTGGCCTATGATCAGGGGGAGCGTACGGTATTGATAGGCCAGTGTGAAGAACCCGAACACACACACTTTACTATCATCATCCGTACCGCCCACGGCATGACCGGCATTGAAGCTGAAACGGCGCAAGAGGCATTAGCTCTTATGCCCTTCGACTATTCACAATTTCGCTACGGAACTATTATGCAGTTCCAGCAGTTTCGGGAAGACCTGGCCGCCTATCAGGGGGTTGATCTGAACGAGCTACAGGCGGCGCAACGGGAATCGGACGCGGCTGAAGCCTTATACCGTATGATCATGAAAAATCTTACGGGGGGTTATGAGGGCGAAGAATAATGAGAGATCTGGACGATACAACAGATGTCAAGAATCATTTTACTCCCCCGCTCTTCGACGCGCCGATCACATTTGAAGTGGACGGAGTGAACGACCGTCATATTGTCAACGTTGGCGGGGGGACACTTCGCTTGTATAATTTGATGCATGTTGACCGTCGACGGGCTATAGAGGTGATAGCAAATGACACCCGTCTGATGCGTTCCCTTGTGTGTCAGCTCTTTGATGAAGCGGATGTCAAAGCCGCTTGGGGGAATGATAGGCGCTAAGGAGTCTCTAGCAAGCCCTTTATAGGGCAAGAGAAAGCCCGTGCTGATAGAGTGACCACTACTCTCTAGCACGGGCTTTCTGATGTCTCCTAACGATCTAGAGAGGGGGCTAGCCGTTAGGAGCGTAGGGAAATGTATTTGATTTCGTAATCCCGCTCCCGTCCGGCTGTACGACTTGTCCCGGTTGTATTGTAGCCGGGTAGCGATAACTGACGGCCCCGCCGAATCCTTTAACCGATACTGCTCCTGTAGCATCAGGGTTACTGATGTCTGGTTTCTGGAACGACGGCGGCGTATTGTTTGCTATCAATGTATTCGTCAGGGTGGTCAATGCTTCTTGTGTGTTACTGTTGACTTGTGATGATACCTGACTAGCGGTTGACTCTGTTGTTTTGACCCCATGCGCCGAAGAGATCAGCGTGATAGCGGTCGTAAACAAACCAGAGGCAATAGCTATCAGCCACGGCGGGGGCGTCTTCCCGGTATAATAGAACCAACCCGCCCCAACAGCCGCCCCGATACCCATTATAAAGAGAAAGACCATGAAAAGCCTCAAAAAGAAATTAACGGTACTCTCGTCAGCACCAACCTCTTTTAGACCTTGTATCACATTTTTCATACATCACCTATAAACTTGTTGGCGGGTCTTCCTGTACGGTTTTACCGGCTTCAGTAGACCGTTCTGTTAACAAACTATGCATAGCGACAAGGCCGTTTGCCGCGTCTTCGAATGCATGGGACGCACAACAATAAAACGGCTGAAAATCTGGATAGGTAAAAGCTGCAACCCCGGCTTGACCCGTGGTCATGAGATTAGGCCAGACACTATAGCCGTTATCTTTCTGGAACACGACCCCACATCCGGGGAGATCACAAACATAGGTTTCTGGTACTGCTGGCATGAGAAACACTCCTTAGAACTTGAAAGCAACCGCTTTAAACGCTAACCCCGCCGCCGACGTGATATGTACGTTGGTAGTGGTAGGGGTATCATACCCTACGGTTTCCGATCCCGATACTGAGCATATCACGAGCACAATATCAGGGGTCGTTCCTAAATTATGCGTATACGTTCCGGTCGCCGCCCCCGTAAATGTGGAGATACGAGTAAGGCCCCCGGTTACCAGATTAATTTTACCCTGATTAAGTGTGAAACCTGATGTGTTAGTCACGGTTATTTGCGTCCCGCTCACATCTTGCGTGACACTCCCGCCCGACCCGATATGCGTATTGATCGGGTTGGCATTGATAATACTTCCGGGTGTTCCTAGCGCCCCAAACTTTGTAACATTTGCCTCTATACCGTCTGTCCCGCCGACATCGAAAATGAAGTTAGCTACGGAACTTTCATTTCTGAAGTCAATGTGACCGTCACTGTCAACGCAGCATAAAACGACTTTGTTTGTATTTGCGATACGTAACAGATTTTTGAGTGTCCCGGTATTGTCTTGCGCTTCATAGTTGATATTGTTGGGTATGGAGACATGACCACTGAAATCGGCATTGTTGGCGGTAAAATCGCCGCTCATGTCCATATTGCCCGTGATGATGATCACGGCGGGGTGAGCAACATCACCTAAGATCACGTTACCGTCATTCGTGACTTGTACCGGGAAATTGGTATCGCCTGTCGGTTGGGCTTTAATAATGATTGTCCCGGCTGTATTCCCGATATTTTGTATGGCGTCGGTGCTCGTAGAAATACCCCCCGGATTCCCGAAGTTCGCCTGTCGTACCAAGCTTGTCGGGTATGTCCCCTGTATGGTTTCATTTGCCCCGTACAGCGTCAAGAAGACGGCTGAAAGAGGGGCATCAGTACTATCTAGTGAGTCAGGGTCTATGAGCCATCCTATTTGCTTTGTGTCGCCGTCTAGCGTCCAATATGAAGCTTCCCATGCATGTAACGTGTCGGTACTCCCGTTATAGAAGTCAAGTTGAAGATTAAACGCCGACTCGTTATAGAAAAGGATCTTACTCCCCTCATTTGCCGCCCCGACATCAAATGTCCCGCTCCCGTTGGGAAACTGTGTTACATCGCCTATCGCAACGTTGGGAAGTCGTAACATGCTTTTCTCTCCCTACTCCCCCGCTACTAGCGCCGCTATAGACTGTGGGTTGCTTCCCGCCGCTTTCATCAGTAAGGCCAGTATCAGGAGTGCTCCTGTCGCAATCAGCGTTCCTCGTATGATCGTTGGGACGGCGTTATCGGTGACCGTTGCTACCCCGCTTCGTATGAGTCCAGAAACATCGGGGAGCGTTACCCCGGTATTGATGCCAACGATATTGACCGTTTGTGGTTGGGTGAGATCGATATAGCCGGGAAACTGTTCAGCTTCGTCTAAGGCCAGAGCGATACCATAGAACCCCGGTACATTGATAATGGTTTCGTGTACCTGTTCCAGTACACCCGTATAGCCAACGCTCCCGAAGGTAACCGGCATATCAACCGGGGATGACAGACCGCCCCCCGGAGACTGAGAACCGCCGACCGCATAAATGAAACTGACACCCGCTCCCGTGTGAAATGTCCAGTATGTTGTGTTGGGGTAGGTGATGCCGTTCCAGTTTTGCATACTCACATACAGCGTCCCGTCTGTATTAATACGCTCTAACACCCCGACGTGTCCGAAGGTGGTGTCAGCACCCTGTACACCCGCCTGAAAGCAGACGATTGAGGGGACAATCGGCGACGGAGAGACTGACCAACCCTTGCTCATAGCAAGCGCCGCCCAATCTTTCGCGTTTCCAGACCACGGTACATAATAGCCCGTCAACGCATGATAGCGGTCGTCAGCGTACCATGTACATTGTCCTTTTGGGTATCCGTTGCTTGTTCCCTTTATAGCCTTACTCGTTGGGGCCGATGTCCCCCCGCCGCCAACACTTCCTAAGTACTGCTTATACGCTCCTGTCTGGTACGTTCGCCACGGCGTCCAGTTCGTTCCACCTGATGATAGCTGAAAAGCGGCGGTTGCATTATACGTTACGTCGGAGATCAAACGAGCATAGTTGTACTCTGTATGGATACTGTTAATTTGCCATAATCCATAGTCAACGCTTCCGTTAGAGTTGGGGTGTGTTGCACTACTATCGCCCCCACTTTCAGCAAGTGCAATAGCTACAGCTATACCAACAGCCGCCCCCTTAAATCCTACTGACTGTGCTAATGTAGTCAGGGAAGCTACGCTATACTTCGCCATTCTATACCCCTACCGTCGCTAATAAATGGTAAGTGCCCCTAAATCGCATTGTAAAACGATTCTGACGGGCTATTAAGGCGGTAGCTATGCTAACACCTTAATAGCGTTACACACGGTTTTTCAATACTTACTAGAAAATTCTAGCATTAATCTACTTAATTCGTACTTGAGTCCCGACTGTATAGCCGCTATCATCCCGTAGACGATCCCGGTTCATTGTCATGAGATCGTAGATATGACGATCCATAGCATCCTGATTCCTGAAATCATCAGGGAACAGATTTTCAGCCAGAGCGGCGATACCCCCGGACGGCATCGGAACATAGACGGCTGACGTAATGTCTTCAATAGGTTTGGCACTATCAGGCATGTCGTCCGGCTTGTTGTTACGTACCTGATATTGAGCATATTGGGCGTTGCGCGTTGTTGCTCCCGATGCATCACTATTGGGCAAGTAGCCGGGACGTTGTCGAATGTCGTTCGGGTCAAGTTCCCGTACCGGCTGACGGCTGACGGTCGGCTGTTTGCCGGTATCACCCTGATCATTACCCGAATCATCAGGATTGATGGTTTGATTCTTACTGTACGGCATCAACGTTACTCCTTTAAGTCCTCTAGATCCACTGTACGGTACTCTTCGCAATATTCCATACAGCAGTGTCTTTACTGAACACTTGCATAATAATCGGTGTATTGTCCCGATCTATCGTATGAATCTCCCCGGTTACTGGTACGCCGTGAAACGTGTTTAACCAGAAATCGGTCTTCCATGCATGATAGATCCCGGTTCCCCGTGGGGTCTTATTGACGCTATTCCATATGTTTTCACACTGTGTTTCAAAAAAGCCTTGTCGGGGGTCACTACTCATATTTACCACCTGTCCGGTAAAGTTCGCCGACCATTTCAGGGGGTCGGGGCCGGGTATCGGATTATGAAACGGTACGATCTGTATCACGCTACAAAATTGGTTGGCTAGTGTGGCAACATCATATTTGCGGGGCCACGGTCGGGCGCTATTGTCTCCCGTCAGACTTCCATTGATATTAGCCGGGTCTACGACCAATAAATGACCGTCCGGGGAGATCCCCACATAGGTCACAATATGAAAGATCCCGTCAGTATTCCAGCTATAGGGACTTCCGGCTGGAATATCACCCGTGAGATCTCTGACACTGCTTTCACTAATAAAGCCGATAACGGGGTACCCGGCTTGCAACGCTCGTTTAATGGTACTGATGTCGGTCTGTTGTGTCGACGTTGCGTTAATGGTGGATATGTCATAATAATGAAGATTTCCTGCATCAGCACATGCGGTATGCAGTTCCGGTACATTCATCCCGTTTACCTGATCAATGCCGATACTCCCGTAGACCTTCTTATACTCCGCTAAGGCGAAGGCGTTGACGGCATCGGCTGACGTGTTGGGGGCGATATCGGGGGGAGATGCGTATTTATTCAACGCAACCGCAAAATACCCACATGCCCCTTGTGTATCGTTCGGTAAGAATTGATCAGTCTGGACATATTCCATCACCATGCCCCGGCTATTTACTTTCGCCATACTTGTTACCGCTACCTGTTCTAGATCTTGATATTCCCAATAGCCAAAATTGACGCTCACGGTTTTAAAGAGCGTTGCCTGACTATAGGTCGGGAGTAAGGGTATCGGTCCTATCTGACTGTATTGTGTTTGCCATACCCCAAGCAAATACGATGTATAGACTTGAGGCATGATAGCAACGATATACGGTAACACCCGCTTTAAGCCGTCGATCATACTATGTTCAGCCGGGTTAGCAAATGTTGAGATATAGAGCTTTGTTCCGGTTGGGAACCCTCGACAAAGGATGTCCAGATCGATCGGCGCGTTTTCATACCCGTCTTCGACATCTAAGACGACTTTCCCGATCACTCCGGCAATATCAAGCGCTATATCATGTTCCCGTGTCACACTACTGCCATACTTCGGCGCGTTGCCATAGCAGAACGTAAAGGGCAAGAGATCGACGTCAGCCGCCTTATAGAGACTTTGTAGGGCTAGAAGGTCACTATGGTCGCTATACCACGTATTCGGGCCGTCAGCCACTTTTACAACGGCTGTATTATATCCCTTCGCTTTAATGGTGGCGGCGGCGGCTTTGTGATCATCGGTTGACCATGTCTCCGCTTCGTTGCCGATAAAGACATATTGCATGGTTGACATTGATGCTTCTTCCCCTTTTTGTTTTCGCGAAAAAAATCAGGCTAACGCCCAACTAGGTAACTTGATACGAGTGCCCAACTTGAGGGGCAACGTTAAACCCGGATTATGCGATTTAATGTCATTAGCATTAATTGATACGTTACTCGGCGCGTGCTGTTGTGTTTGCATAATCATGGTACTCTGAGATGCGATATGGTTAAGGGCGTTCATACCTTGATTAGTGTCGTCTGTCGTGACGACGTGTATTGCACCCCATACCAATTGATAATGTTTTGCCGGGGCCGACTTTGCCGGAGGTGGCGGCGTGGTCGTTGCCGGGGGTTTCTGAACCGGCGGGGGGTTTCCGTTCGTTGGCGGCGTGGGAGTCGGGTTGACTGTCACGGTTGTTGTTGTCGTTGTGCCCCCGGTTGTGGGGCTATTGACCGCCGTATTCCCGGTTGTCACGCTTGTCAAACTAGGATCGTTTGAAAAGTCCTGACCAACGTTCTCAGTCGAAAACGTGGTTTGTGTAGGGACATAGACAATATTCCCGTTCTGAAGACCGGACAAATCTTGTTGACCGGCCCCACTTCCTGAAACGGCATCTTTTTTCCCGATCAATTGACCGCCGATCACAAGCACGGCAAGCACCCCCGCCCCGATAAGAAGCGTAGAATGTGAGTCAACGAAATCACTGAAAGCCATTATGAACCGCTCCTATTGCGCTTGGGTGCTGATACCTTTGTGACGGCGCTACGTGTTTCAGATACCGCTAACACCTGTTTGGTGTCACTGTGTATTGGACGACTAAGTTGTACTGGTGGACTGATGCCGACCTGATCCATACGCATACCGGGATCAGGGACAAACGTCTGGAACCAACCACGTTGCCCCGGATAAATGTTTGCTTCAATGCTATGCGCATATTGGGACGGCGACGGAACAAGGTACGGGCCTAAATCGATACGCTCATTAAAGTAGCGTTGGGAAGCCGTGTACGCCTGATCTGTCCGTATCACATTCGGGTTCGCCCCGTCCCACAGCGTATCGCGTTGGCGTGTTTGATCAGGGGCAAGCCCCATCACTGGTAACGACGGCGGGAGTAGTTGCCCCTGTTGGGCGGTACTACTGGCAACATCTTGATTATAGATGCCCCCGCCGACATTCGTTGTCGGTGACTTGACCGGGATCTCCGGCTGTTGGCTGATACGGGGACTATGCATGCGATAGGGCGACATAGAAAACCCGGTTTGTAAGTAGGGTTCGGGATTCGGTCCCCTGACGGTACTATTGAGCGTGCCAGACGACTCACTAGACCACGGTTCAACCGTATGCGTCGGAAAGCCCTTTGACCCCGGAGTATTTGTATTATCCCATAGACCGCCATACGCCCTATTTCGTGGTCTATGAAGATTTTTCAGACGGGACAGAAAACCCATGATTTCCCCCTGATCAGCTAGCTAGCTGAACGTTTCCACCACCTGACGGATAGTTCGCAAACTGGCCCGAGGTAGGATTGCGTCCGGTAAGGGCAAGAACAAGTTTTGTAGCGCCGTTGGCTAATGCGTTGGTGTCGGTCGCCGCCCCAACGAAGTACGCCACTGCTATCAGTAACGCCATCAGTAAAAAGGCGTATCGAATATCGCTCATGTTTGTGTCTCCCCGATCGTCTGGAAATTAAAGAACGGGACGAACTGTTTATACTCTGCTACGAGAATCAGCAAGATCATCAGTAACAAACTATAGTAAATCAGTACATGTCCGATTCGGGTTCTATTAGCAAGTAGTAACAGGATAAGTAACAATATCCACCCGACAATAAAGGTATAGGTCTTATCCATAGTTCCCCCTTAAAAGGTACTACGGAATGATTGGGGGATAGCAAGGCTTGAAAGCGTGGTCGGCGTGCTGTTGACGGTTGTGCTTGTTGGGAAATTTCCACTTGCACCCGTGGCACTATCCCCCGGTTGGGGGCCGCCTTCAATCGTCCGTCTCCCCTGTAGCGTTGCCCGTCCATTGATCATGTACCATAGTTGCTTCATACGGGTGTCACCCTGAGCATTGACCTGTACGACCACAAACAACAGAATCACGAGTACCAGAACAAGCAAGCCCACACCCCCAACGGTTGACAATGAAGAGACTTTATCAACAGCCGGGGCAACAGCATCACCAACTTTTTTGACGCCTGATGCAATCGGGCCCGTAGTGATATTCTGTTCTTCGACTTCCTTACCCCCCAACGATGTTTTTATCGGTCTATCGTTGTCGTCTGTATCCGGGGCGGTCTGTTTTTCTACCTGTTGTGTTGTCCGGTTCTTCCGTTTGGTTGAACTGGTTTCTGGCGCGTCTTGTGTCTCTTGCTCTAATTGCGTTGTCACGTTCCCCGCATCGGTAACCGTTCCGTCCGGGTTGTCGTGTACTTCGTCATTTTTTGCAAGCGTATCAATAAGCCACTGTGTATCAACAGGTATAGCTGTTTTCGCCATTTAAAAATCACCGCCCGCCCCGGTTATCTGACCGGGTTCACTACTATGATCGGTCGTATCAAGAAGAACATACTTCGGGCTAAAAACAATGGCAAACACGAGCCCCAAGCTCCCCTGAAAGCCGATAATAATAAGAAGGAAGCTAAGGACAAGAAGGGCTAACCATGTTCCCTGATCACTGTTCATCTTAGCTTCGATCTCCCTACATCACTAAAGGATCATTCAACAAGATCATATGGGCTTCGATACGGGGACTAATACCGGCAACACCCCCGACCGAAGACAACTGTACTCCGTAGTGGAAATCAGTCCACCCGGATGCCGTAGTCATGTCAAGGTAGTGGATACCCTCAAGTAACGAGGGGTCGGCTTGCTCATAGATCGGGCCATAGACAAGAGGAATTAACCCTTCGTCCATATCCTGACCTAACCAGTTTCGAAGGTCGTCATAGTACGAGCGTACATCCAGATTCGTATTTAAACCATACCGGATAAACGGTCGCATCCCGGTTGCATCGGCGGCTGTTTCGATCACCTGTATGTTCGTGGTAGCGGAGAGTTTAGACGACTGATTGCCGTCTACCACACTAATCCACAACCACGGGATTTTATGCAAGAAGGATACTTTGTTTCGAAACATCTGACCGCTCCCCAGATTGTTCAGGGGAGTATCCCTGACAAGTTGGGCGGTCTGGATACCGTTGAGGTTCGGTTGATTGGCTGACAATCCACTGTACGTCTGTCCGTCTTTATACACGGCTTCACACGTGATATTTCCCGTCACAGTCGCCGCCCCGCCCGAACCGGACGTAGTGACTACAGTGTTTAATATCGGATCTGGGCCGTAGGGTGACCCGGCACAATTTACGACAACTTGACATGTCGTTTCTCCGTTCTGGATTGGCAGTATTCCCCTTACATCTTGGGGGTGAACCAACGACATCGGAACAAAGAAACGGAAGTTCCATGTATTGTTCCCGGTTGCAACCGGAAACGCATTGTTTGTCGTACTGTTGTAGTACGCTTGCATCGTTGCGTCTACTTGACCGGCTAGAATTGTTTCAGGCCAACCCGGTTGCAACGCGCCCATCATTTGACGCATGTACTTGAGGATGTAGGGTCTGAAATTGTGCTGTGGACCGCCATAGTTAACGACAATGGAGTCGATAAGTGATAGGGGGGCTTCAGCATTCAATGCATACACGGCGCTTGTACCTGTAGCAAGGTTTACCGTCAACGCGCAAGAAATCCAGAACCCAACCAGATAGCCATTATTGGCGGTCGGAATATTAAAGGTCAATGGTTGACCATTTGCGAACGCCTGTTGATTAGCCCCGCCGTTTGCCTGTTGGGCAAGTGCCTTTTTACGGAGCGATAACGCCATAAATTGTCTGTTCTGCTGACGTTGCATCTCCGCTTGTTGCGCCGCTAACGCCGCCTGTTGTGACTGACTTAAAGCGGTCGGTGACATAGCCATACTGTCTACTCCTTACAGGAACTATAGGGCGGGGCCTAAGTTACCGTTCATACTATACGGGGATGTTGACATCACGGGGGCGGCGGGGGCGTACGCTTCCCCGGTTGCACGACCAAACGCCCAACCCGATGCCGTAGAAATGGGGGCGGGTGCCTTCGTTTGCAGCAAGTTCAGCACATAAAAGCTAATGATAGCGATTATGACGAACCCTAGAATAGCCCCTGAAAGTGACCGTAACTCTCGCATGATGCGTCCCATACGATTTACCTCATGAATCTTCCGAAGAATGCCCGGACGGACGGGAATTGTTGCGCTACCGCGTTTCTACTTTGTTTGCGGTACCAGAATCCATAATCCGCATCGGGTTGATGATAGTCGTCCTTCTCAATTTCAAGGTACTGTCGACACTGTCTTAGTTCATAGTCACTATTGTTGACAAGGAACTGAAAGAAGTGGGTACACTGCTTGAAAACATTACTAGGAATACCGGCTATACTTTGCGTTAAAATAACGACGGTACCCCCATGCTTGCGTAACTGTTTTAACAGGGGTTCTAATTCGTACAGAGCTTCCCCGGTTATGGATGTGATTTCATCAATAACAACAATAGCCGGTTCCCGTGTCGCTTTATCGTCCCCTAACATCCTAAAAAACTTCGCATATTCGGTCGGATTTTCAGCGTGTCGGGGTTTCCAGATCAGGGTATACCGACTATCCGCTAACCGATCGGGCGCTTTGTCTCCGTTCACCACAAGCGGAAATGGGACAAGCGTCTCCATATCCGGGTCGTCTGTCGAGTCAATCACATAGCGTTTCGCATGGGGAAACATGTTCGCGATATAGGAGAGAAGACCCGTTGACATAAAGACCGTTTTCCCGCTCCCCGTCTTGCCGACAATTGCGCTATGTTCCCCCAACGTTTGCATAAATCCGTTGCCCGACGTTCGGTTACCCTGATTATACACTAAACTATCGGTGTTTGTCTCTTCAGTGTTCGGGGCTTGCCGTACCCCCATTTTTGGGCGTGGGTTGGGTAACGAGTCCCATAATTTCGTAAACGGGGATCGTATCATTTAAAACCCCCTGACGGTCAATGTCTAGCCGTATATCAAGGCCCGATAGTCGGGAGATAACAGCAAAAGCGATATGATGAATATAAAAGGATGTGATGTCAGCTTTTAACGGTGGCTTGGGGATCGGTTGTCCGGGGGGAATAATCTTACTGAGCATGTACGGTCCCGCTTCGATCAAAAACGTTTTAATCGCTAGCCGTATCATACGTTGTTTCATGTCTTTCCCGGCAAGTTCGCCGCCTAACATATTCGTTAAGGCGGTATGTACCACTGCGAAAAGCTTCGCCTTATTGAGTGTCAGCAAGCTCCCCATTTCTTTACGGGGGAGTATCCGTATTTCTAGATACTCACTCGTAAGGGGGGCAACATCAGTAAACGGCGTGATGCTACTTTCTTTGTCCTGTATCATTTGAAACTTATCCCATTTTTCCGTACATGCTGAACGCTCCCCTTGATGCGGGGGAAGATCAGCAGATACATATAGGCACGGGAGTACATAGAGAGAAGTTGACGGGCTGAAGCCGCCGCCTTTTCATCCCCCTTTGCACTCTCTAAATGGATCATGGCTAACGTTTCTGATTCCTCTTCGGATAGTTGCCAGATTTCGACATCTTCATGACCACGGGTAAAACTGACCAGAATATCATCAGCTATCCCCGATAAGCGATAGTAGATCTCCGTCATACGCTCTAGATTGTCGTCTACTTCCTTCGCCGTAAACAACTTCGCCTTTTCCTTCTTCTTATCGCCACCGAAGGGGGCTTTGAACGAGAGACGGGGAAAACCCTTCGACGTATCGCCCGATTCGCCGTTTTTTGTGCTCACTTCATAGAGTCCGAATTGATTCGGGTCTACCTGTAACCGTTCGGCTTTTTTCTTGTCGGCGTATCGCTTATCCCGTTGGCGTTTTAGCTCCTTTTCATGGGCTTCCCACTCTTCGGGTGACATCTGTTTTCGTTTCGCGTTCGCCCGAATCGTAGGGGGTTCAATCGGAAGCGGCATAACGGGTTCTATTCTTGGCGACTCTTGACCGCCTGTAGCGTTTGCATCAACGCTCGTATATGGGTACTCTCCTGTTGTCCCAAGCGGTCGTACTCCGCTATCACTTCGCGAAACAGAGCTATCAAGTTGTGGAGGTCTTGCCGGTCCTTTTTGATCTCTTCTAAAGTCGTCCGAATATCTTCTAAGGTTATTCGGACTTCGTCGCGTATTTTTACCGTTGCTTCCCGTTCGATCTTCAGTAAGTCGGTCAAGGGTACTGCTGATTGTTCCATGCTCATTATCTACCTCATTATGAATATCTGATAATAATTCTTCCTGTTCTTTCGTCAGGCTCATAGGGCGACTCCAATAGGATCATAACGGTACGAAAGTATCACATTTTTTGTACTTGCATCACTCGTTGAGATACGCCCCCGAACGTCAAGCAATACCCAACCGGGACCAACCGTCTTGAGGTATGCTCCTATGCCCTCTATTTCTACCCGTAGGGCGGTTGAAACGCCGAAGAACATACAGACGTGCGGAAAGCCCCGCCAATTTTCATCAATGGGGACATCATAGGGGTATCCCTGTAACGCGAACGATTCGTCATAGTTAAAGCGTTCTTGTGGGGCAAGGTCGTTATGAAGTTGAGCGAGTAGCGCTATCATCACATCTTCAGCCGAAGGGGGGTCATCTAGCCCCGTGATCTTCTTAATAAAGTCAGACGTAGCTGATAGGGTTGATTCGGTTGCAATCCCGGTTATCACACCGTTGGCAATTGTAGCCGGATTGAGCATGTATCAGTCTCCTTTGTGGATAACTCTGTAGATAAAATGGGAAAGTATACGCCGTTTGTAAGCATCAAAAACCAACAATCAAAAAGGAGAGTACAAACGACGTTTATACTCTCCTATTATACACTGTATGGAACGGTTGAGGAATCGAACCCCCTGATTGTTTTCGCGAAAACAATTATCTTCGATGACTGTCCTGTATCGATTGATTGAGTAAGATGTTCAAATGTCGTTCGACGTTGTCACACATCGTTATCAGATCACCTAATTGGGTAATCAGCATTGGGCGGGGTAACGTAAAGTCAAGGTCTTTATTGCGCGTCAGCCAATAGCTATCGCTTAGACGTTGTATCCCGATCGATATTTCGTTCCAGTGTTGTGACCGTTCTTCCCTGTTCATAGACTTCCTCTTTCAATGCGTCAATATTGAGCGTCAAGTATTCGATTGAACGCAAGAGATCCCCACGGGCATCAATTAGCAGATTGAGCAAGTTACCCGCTTCATGCTGTTGCGTCCCGTCCATAGCTAACCGCTCTATACGTGACTGACCGCTTCGACAGTAGTTTAGAGCGGCGTTAGAAAAAGCGTTGGTATCTCCCCTTTTCATTGTCTAGCTCCTCTTCAGACGGTATATCCCAACCCCATGCAAAGGCGCCACCGATCACACACACAACGACCGTGTACCAATAGTGATCGGGAAACGCATCATGTATTTGTTTCTTACAATCCCTGATAACACGTTGCATCTTGACGGTACGTTCGTATTCTTCGGGAAACGCATCATGTATTTGTTTCTTACAATCCCTCATAAGACGTACCACCTTCACAGCACGTTCGTATTCTTCGTGTGTCATGCCAATATTATGCATAACTGTCCTCCACTTCGCCCATAAACGTATGATATGGGGTCTGATCTATGGTTTCCCCGTACAGGGATTCCCACGGCAATTCGTAACGGGTAGACATGCCCCCAAGCCCGATACGGGGGCGCGTTTTATACAGACCA
>Ga0209522_1000009_pt1 | contig 16853 bp, 18 predicted proteins | sample TexAe_OM1H0_O2_FD_187935 | JGI IMG/M metagenome (GOLD analysis project Ga0209522, IMG submission 187935) | Forest soil microbial communities from Davy Crockett National Forest, Groveton, Texas, USA - Texas A ecozone_OM1H0_O2 (SPAdes) (version 2) | ecosystem: Environmental > Terrestrial > Soil >... | reverse complement strand
CCTATTCTCATTGACATCTCAACATCATAAATAAGAAAGCCAAGAATAAAAAAAGCATCGTAATCCTCAACCAAATAAAGTTACGATAATTTATGTCTTGGCCATGTAGCGAAAAAATTAAAAAAACATATCTTATAGTATATTTTTTACTTTGATTTATTTTACGAGATTATTTTACTGGTTTAACTAGTTAATGGCAATCTTTTTTTTATGTTTTCAAAGTTAAGTGATACTAGAGTTTTTTTTAACTCATAAAATAGATACAATTAAAATTTGTATCTTAATTCGGATGAATTATGACAATTGCGGTAGTTGATTTAGCAGAGTATATTCTTGAAAAGAAAGGTATCATGACTACCATGCAATTGCATAAGCTAATTTATTTTATTCAAGCATGGCATTTAGTATTTGAAGGGTGCCAGTTATTTGATGAGGAAATTCATGCTTGGGGTAAAGGGCCAGTGGTACCATTCCTCTATAGTTTACATAAAGATAGGATTTCTCTTTCGTGTGGTTTTTTAAATGGGAATAGTAATAATATTCCTAATGATAGTATGTTCGCGATTGAATATGCTATTGATTCGTTTGAGGCTAACGATGAAAGAGAAAAAAATTTCACAAATATTAGAGATCCTTGGGAAAAAGCTAGAATCGGTTTATCAGAAAAAGATCGTGGTCATAGTATTATCACAAATCAATCAATGTATGAATACTATAAAAGTATCCTGAAATTCAAGAAAGAATTAATGCAAAGCCTGGAATACTTCCACTATGAATAACAATGAAATTATGTTTGGAAGATTTTTATATAGGCATTCTAATGAATCAAAAGAGGATGGTATTACTGCATATCCATTACAAACTGATTTAGAGGAGGACTATCCAGAAAATCTCTCTCTAGAAGATTATCATTCCTATAGGGTCTTAAAGGAAGTATCATTTTTTTGTGAAAATTTAAAAGAACATATTTCTAATTTAGGTATAGCCTCAATTTCATGTGGATTTATAGCTTGGGCATTCAAACAGGATGTTTATCAAAAATCACATGATATGTTATTAGGAGGTTTATTACCACAATTTTTTTTCTCGATTGTAGGAGTTCTTCTAAAAAAATATGACAAGAAACATGCTTCTTCTCCACTTATTACAATGTGCCTTTCATTTATTGGATTATGTATTTCTCCATTATTTTATCAGATAGAAAAGGGAAGCATAGAAGAAGGCCCAATACTTTATATATTGGACGGTGGTGAATCTGCTGTATTAACAACTGTGATCGGGTTATTTAGAGAATATGTCTTGCCAGCAATTACCAATTGTATCTTTAAAGAAGATAATGATGAATCATTAATTCCATTGAATTCGATGGAATTAAATTTATAAAGAGCAATACCATTTTATGGTTTCTATGGTGTCATCTATGCAATAACATACTTTTGTAAAAAAATTCTGTTCATCCATATCTTTCAAGAATAATTTTTGGTATTTAGTAAGAAATCCATTTCTACTTTTTAATTCGATCCATGCACCACCAAAACCGTGTCTTGGCATAGCAATAAATAAGTCAGAAACCCCTTTTCTTAATCCTAAATTTTTAAGAGATTTTCCGAAAGAAAATGTTCTTTTTCCTTCATTTGGAAAATGAATAATTAAATTAGATATAGATGGGTTTAAACGAACCCAATCCATAACGCATTTTTGAATATTTATCTCCGGAATATCTCCACTCTTAAGATATTGTACCATGGGCACGTCTAATACATCCTACAAGTTATTCTTGTTACATCAAGATAAATACACTCAAAATAATAAGAAATTGCTTCCCTTCTTATATATTTCAACCATTTAGCGCATTTATATGCCTGACAATAAAGATCGTTCTGCGAAGTGTAAAATTTCTTTTTATAGTTCCTTTATTGAATCTTTGGATCCTTAAATTTATATAGGATTCCTCTGTCGTTAGTTCCCTAAATATTTGGATCATTTAATTTTATCGACAAAAAAAGAATGGTAGATAATATTACAAAAGAAGCATAATCTTTTTCGATCAATACCATTGATATAAGTACATAGAAAACCAAGAGCAGAGCGATTTAATTATCATCCAGTAAAAGGGACGCTATATATATAACTTATTATTGTGAATGATCCTGGATTTGCATTAAACGTTACCGTTATAGTATTGTTTCCTGGAATAGCACTCACAATATAAACATTATTCGTTGAACTGAACATACTTACTGATCCTGTTGCTTGTGATGTTATACCTGGTGTATTAAACACATGAGTAGCAGATCCTCCGCCTAACCAGGTTGAAGTGGTTGAAATGATATTTTGAGTTACGCGTGTCAATGACCAATCATCGGCATTGTTTGTAACTGAAAATAAGGCTTGTTGTGTTTTTTTAGAGCTTGGAATGTTTTTATAAGTTGCCAGCATCATTTGTGTATTTGAAACTGGCACATTTTGTGCGACAAGAGAGTTTAAAAACCCTGGCGCAGTTAATTCAGCCAAACTATTATTTGTTGCTAAATAGGCAAATTGCGGGGAATCTCCTGCTTGCCCAATATTATCAAATCTATAACTTAATATTGTCATATCCATCTCCTTGGATTGTTGTTGCGAAATTTATGCAGTCTCATAATAAATATAATCAATTAGTGTATTTGGACCGGGATCTACAGTAAAAGCAATTGACAGAGCACTAAAGCTTGGTCTTGAAAAAGTTATGGAAACTTGATTTGTACTATTTCTAATACAAGTAGAACCAACGCAAGTTCCTGTCATACCAGGAATGAAAAATGCAACCTCATTCGACCCACCTCCAAAACTTAGGGTTCCTATAAAATTAGGTCCAGAACCACTCCCATTTAATGCTAACTTTAATTTATTTCCAGACTTTTGTACATTGTATAAATCAACAGATGTATCTAATGAATTAGGCGAAGTTTTAGTTGAAACAACGGCTAAATTATATTGTGAAATAGGAAATCCCTGTTTAATAAAGTTATCCAGAAAGTCATCTTCAGTAACTTCATCCACTGTATTGTCAGTGGCTAGATAAAAAAATTGAGGAACCTGTCCAGATTGCCCTATATTTTCAAATGATTGACTTAATATGGTCATTTTTTATCCTCACTATAGATTGCTTATAGTCCAATTACATCACCTACTTTCTTGGTTTCATCTAAAGCAGGTACTAAAACAAAATCTTCTGGAATGTTAAATCCGTTGGATTCTTCACAAAAAATAATTGCAAAAATGGTCCCAGGTTCAGCAACTCTTTCAATTGGTAGTAATTTACCATCCTCAATAGAGTTATAACTTATTACCATTTCCTTTTTGTTTAAAAAAGCACGTCTCATTTTTACTCCTTTTATTTTAAAGTCCTATAAAGTCTCCGATTCTCTTATCATCATCTACTGTTCTAAGAGTATAACCATCAGGTGGCGTATAATCTGACGCTCCGTCATAAATAATAAATGAAAACAGAGTTCCTGGTTCCACATCTTCTCGAGATAGATATTCATTATTTTCCCAGTAATACAATGTCATTGGGATAATATTTAATAGTGCATATGGCATATCTTCGTATCCTTAAATAAATTCTCTGATAACGACAATTCCAGAGCCACCCTGACCGCCGGTTGAAGTTGTTCCTGTTACACCTCTAATTGAAGATCCACTTCCCCCACCTCCAGTATTAGCGGATGCATTAACTCCATTTGTTTGTGAAGTCAAAGAAGTAGTTGCTATTGCTCCTCCTCCAAATCTTGTAGAAGCTCCTATTCCTGAAAGTGCACAAGCTGGTCCATAAGTAAATGCAGGACTTCCTGGACTGCCAGGTGAATTTTGAGATCCTCCCGTTCCTGGAGTCGCTCCAGCACCACCTATTGCAGCAATAGCTGTAAGAGTAGCTAAATTTATATTTCCACCAGCACCTCCATTAGCCGTTATCAATGCCCCAACAGATGATGGAGATCCAGCATTCCCACCTGCTCCAGCAACACCTGTACCACCAGCCCCGATAGTAACTGGTTTGGATGCCCCAATAGCTAGCGCAGTAAATATACCAGTACTATAACCACCAGACCCACCACCACCTCCCGCTGCTCCTGATGCAGCACTAGCAGCAGGAGCTCCTCCTCCTGCGCCGCCTCCTCCAATGACTTGAATTTCTGCGAAATTCATACCAGGAGTTGGTGTATATGTACCAGAAGATAAAAATACCTGAGTTCCAATGGTTGTTGTTGCCCCTGATATTGTTATTGAATTCGGTCCATTAAGAATGGATATATTAGTTCCCGCAACCAAATTAGCTGGAGCTGGATTTCCAGATGTAGAACCAATGATAATCTCACCATCATTTAATGGAGTAGATATGGAAGGAACACCTGAAGTACTTGTAGTTAGTACTCCTCTATTTGCTGTGGGAATTTGGGCTATAGTGGTTGAACTAGAACCGATAAGAATTGAATTATTATTAAGTGGACCAGTTATAGATGGAACGCCTGTTCCATTAGTAGTTAACACTCCTTGAGTGTTAGTAGGTATTTGACTGATTGTATTAGCTGCAGAAGCATACAAAATTCCATTAAGTGAAGCAGTGGCTGGATAAGTTGCAGTAGAGAAGCTTGGAGAAGAGGATGCCCCAGATAATAAAACTCTATTAGCAACAGGTGTACCAGGAAGGATACTTAATGATGATGCAGTGCTATAAACAATTCCTCCATTACTGGGTGTTAAGCTAGCATTAGTTCCTCCACGAGATAAAGATAAAAGACCTGACCATCCAGCAGTTATAGAAGCTGCATTTATTAATGCAATATTAGGCAATCCCCCTAATGTTAATGTGATATTAGTATCATTATTGGCAGTAAGGGGAGAACCACTTGGAATATCTGTTAAATAAGCCATTGTGCCGCTGGCATCTTGGAATGCTACAGTTCTAAATGCAGCAGTATTAGGCATGAGAAATGTCGTTACATGTTGGTTTGATGTTCCAGATTCTATTAAAATTGGATCATTACCATTGCTTCTAAATATATGTGAGCCTAATCCTTTTGATTCGTACTGAATAGAAATATCTGTATTAGTTCCGTCACATGAAATGATTGGAAATTCAGAAATAATATTATTATTTATCAATATATAGTTAACAGCATTAGGTATTGGATCAAAATTTAATATAATGTTTGAATTTTCGTCTAATATAGCTGGGCCAGTTAATTTAATATTAGAAAATTCAGGAGTAGCTGCAATATCTATGTCTTGAGGAAGAGTTAATGTAACTGTACCTGTAATTGGCATTCCGGTTGTGCCATTTGCAAATATTTGATTAGGAGTTCCTATTATTCCCGTATTAACTTGATAGCTAGTAAATGATAATGTTCCTGCTCCATCAGTTGTCAGTAAAGTACCAGGAGCGCCATCAGAGGTTGGCCATCTTAAATTGTGAAAAAAAAGTTCCCCGTTTCCTACAGGTTGGATAGATATACTAATATCTGCGTCTGATCCTGCTGCGCTATAAAATACTGGCTGTGATGATAAAGAACTCTTTAGTAAAGGTGAATTAACAGCTGAAACTCCTGCAGAGTCATATCTTAATAGATAATTTCCAAAATTATCTTTAAATCCATCTCCAGGAAAATTAAATCTAAAGTTGTTAGTAGGGAAGCTACTTCTAAGACCAACAATCTGGTCTCCAAGCTGCATTTCTCCTCCATCTGTAAAATCGCTAAACTTTTTATCAGCCATTCTATGGATCCTATAAATCTTATTTAATTATTAGTCCCTAATGCATAGAGAGAAACATTGATAGATGTATTTGATGCTTCAATATGGAAATCTAAAACATCGCCACTTCTAACTTCTCTGCACACATAATATGATGAAGTTAGCAATTCTGAAGTTGTAAAGCTAAATGCTCCAACACTAGCAACTTCTGCTGTTTCATTAATTGCCATCCATACTCTACATATAGATGTAGGATCAGTTTGGCACTTAATTAAGGCCTTATATACATTCGCACTTCCTGGAACCGTAAAAGAATGATTAGATCCGGAAGAAAAATTTCCGCTAAGCTTTAAACTTGCAGAACGTTGTCCAAAATCATCTACTGGCGGTTGTGCTATATATGGGGTTATCATGTAAACTCCTCTAAATTTTACCCAAACGTGCATCTGCTACGAAATTAAAAGCAATGCTACAATATGTTGTTATTCCCGTAGCTCCTAATGCTAGGAAAGCTAGATTCCCAGCTGAATTTGTAAATGCCAAAACCTTTTTCGTTCCTACCGTTATATTCCATCTTGTAGCTGGCGCATTGTTACCACGAACACCTACTTCAGTTCCAGCTTGGTATAAAAGTCCCGTAATAAGATTGGACCCATTTAGAATAAAAGGGCTGTAAAAAGTTAATACTGGTATTGAAATTTTTATCTGTTTAAATGCGAGATTAAATGAAGTTGAGAATCCCGTAGCAGTTCCTCCTGCAACACTTACTCCTTGCACAAAAGTCATATAATTTGTAGTTACAGTTCCTGGTAATATTCCTGGCTCATAAGATGTTTCATAAAAAGCATAACAATCATTCAAAACTTGCTCTGGTGTTTGAACGCCTGGACGGCAAGGTAAGTCTCCGGGAATCAGAGAAATTGAATTTATAGTTATCACAGTTGCCGGATCGGCATAAGCAAAAGTTGTAACAATTGCAAATTTATCTGTATCTGTAATTTGCGTAGGATCGATTAATTCCCAACCTGAGAAACCACAATCATTCCTTGTACTATTTATTCCAGAATTATTTTCTGTTGAATTAAGTTCCGCTTGCGGGATATCAAGACCACTTCTTGGTATTAATGTCCATCCAGGTGCGGTTAAAATAAATTCTCCGTTAGGAGATAAATTGCCAAGTGTAGTTGGTAAAATAGGAATACTGACTGATGAAGGAGCTCTGTATAAATAAACTCGCACTGTTACTCTATCTCCATTTAATCCCTTATACGCAAATATATTGCTAGAAAGCCTATTACCTAATATTTTTTTCGCTTGATCTCCTTTTAAATATTGAAGCAAATAGAACGCATCATTTGTTCCTAAAGTAGTAAATTGAAGACCGCCTGTAATCGGACTTTTTATCCAAGTAATATTATTAGTAACGCCTCTTTCTGCTATCGTTTGATCACAAATATAGTCTGGAGTAGTAGATAGATTACCTGAAGTGCCAAATTGATACGGGTTACAGGTAAAATCCCATCCAATTAAAATACTGGGTATTTGTTTTGTGATTGCTCTAGGAAGGAAATAATCCCCTTGATATGCTTCTTCCCTATTAGATGAATTAATGTCATATGGGATAAAGGCGGCATCTTGTGTTCTCGATGGAATAACCTGCACACTACTTAATCGAATATTAGTATTTGAAACAAGAGATATATAAATTTCTATAAAACCGTCTTCTCCACTATCTATATTAAACGAAGAAGGAATAGGATTAGGAGTAACTCCATTAATAATGGAATATGCTGTATTCCCAACGGTTGCATCAATAATTATTTGGGGCAAATTTCCACTAGATTCAGTATAAAACATTTGAATTCCAGCGGAAGTTCCTGATTCACTCTTCGCTATCATTGTTCCAACTAGGAAAATAGCCTGTTCCGTTGTACTTGACCATAAACCAGAATTATATGGATATTTTTGTCTTAAATGACATTTGCTAATACCATTTGATACATTTATTTCAATGACATAAGGGGGACTAGTAGGTAAATGTTCATTTCCTTTGATAGCGATTCTCTCAACCTCTACAGTTCCTGTTCCACTAATAATAAAATCCCAATTAGGGGCAAAACTAAATTCTTGATTAGAGGCAGATGAAACAGTATAAATAGTAGATACTAAGTCATTAATAAATACATTTGTAAATTGTGGATTCGATATTTGATTATTAATATTTGCTACTTCAGCAGTAGGATCAGTTCCCGGAGTTAAATTAGGAAGGGCAGATCTAGTAAATTGCTCAATATCACCAGAACTATCACAGGTAACATAATATAAATCAATTTCATCATCCATATCGTATGGAAAGAAATAAAGTGCTACATTATCTCCAGAATTATTTTGAATGGTTCCTTTGCTACTTAAAGTTATTTCTGATCCCATTGTTGTATAGGTGTAATTCGGAGGGAATCCAGAGAGTTGAAATACTTCTTTTGGCACATTCCTTGCTGAATCTCTATAGAATCGTAATTTACCTCCAGCAAGTGGTAGACCTGTGTCCTTATCAAGGAAAATTTGTTCAAAATAATACGCAATTACATATCTATCATCTAAAGCCATACTAATTCCTTAATACTGTGTTGCTAGTGAAGCCACACTTTTGCCCAAAAGGTCAATGAATTTACCAAGTAAAATTTCTTTCTTAGATATTTTGCTTAGTTTATCCAATTCATTTGCCCAATTTGGATCCGTAATTAAATCTACTGCTGCTTCATCATATTTACCGTTACTTAGAGCTTCTTTAAATACATCCATTAATGTTTGAAAAGAACTTCTATCTTTTGTCATGCTAGTTCTTCTCAATTGAGCAGCGGTTCTCACCGTTGGAATATTGATAAGGTTTTTAAAAATCAATCTCATATCTCTTACTTGTTCTTGAGCTTCAGGAACATTCTTTAATTTATTCAACAAAGAGCTAAAGTTCTTATTGTTTTCTAGATACTTATAAAAATTAACTCCATTTATTGGTTTTTTATTGAATACATCCTCAAGTTCTTTCCTAGTAATTTCTCTTTGAGCAAGAGCTCTTGCTTGTTCGTATTCAGGAGAAATATTATCCATCGTATTAATGAGTTCTTTTCGAGTTTGCTTCATGATGCGAGCTTCTTTCTCTGGAGCTTTTTCAATCATGTCATCAATTGATTGTTTGATTCTATCTAAGTAAGCAATGCTATTTTTGGGGATATTTTTTAATGATTCTTTATACGCAGGTTTATTATTAATAATCATCTGAGCGCGTTTAAAAATCTCGTTATTTGATAAATCAGATAATCTATCTTCAGGAACAGCAACTTGATAAGAAGAAGAATACAATCTTTCAACTTCTGGGGATAATTTTTCTTTTTCAAAAATAGTATCAAATAATCTTTGAATAGATTTTTCTTCAGATTGCAGCCTTTTTTCACCTTTTTCATATAATTTCTGAGCTCCTTTTTCCGTTCGTCCTATCGCTCCTTGAGATGCTCCAACGAACGGATTCGCACTTGCCTCAGCAGGAGTTAAATATTCTAATCCAAGGCGTTTTGCTGCATTTAGTGCATCCAAGTAATCTGTTCCCTCAACTCCTTTAAGTAAATCATTTCTTGCTTTACTTGATGCCACACCGCCCTTGTAGCCAGCAAGACCTAGAAGTGCTGCAGTAATATCTGCGGCTGCCTCATTTCCTGTCGCCTCTTTAGCTGCAGAATACCCAAGCCCACCCAATAATGCAGCACTTCCTAATTTTCCCGCTGTTCTTAAAGTTGGACTTCCTGATTTAACTGCCTCAGAAAATGTAGATAGTGGACCTACTATTGATGCTGTTTCAGCCCCTCTCTCTAACTTATCTTCTTCAGGAGAAAGAGCAGTAGTAAATAACCCTTGGCTTAATGCATGGCTTAATCCAGGAGTTAGATATTTTCCTGCTTTAGGAATTTTACTTATTAAGGCTCCCAATCTTCCTAGGGGTGCTCCTGGAATCCCTAGAGAAGCAATGGTTTCTGGAGCAAATCCGATCAGGTTAGTCGCAAGATCTTTTTCTCTTGGAAGACCGAGGCCTTCACGATAGTTATATTCTTCAGGAACTAATCCTAGACCCTTAGGGATTTTTTCTGCTAATTTTTCACTGATCAATGAAGCAACATTATGTGGAACATCTAGCAATTTATGACCAAACTCTCCTAGGGCTGCAAGGGGCTCTTTTATTCCATAACGAACTACATTAGATGATAATGGTTCTCGATTTCTATTAGTAAAGCCAAATTGATTCTGTAAAATAGACTCAATTTCAGAATCAGACATCTCATCTGGAAAGTTTGCTATTTCATTGTTAGGTAATCTAATTTTACGAACCATTACTTAGCCCCTCTTTCGAGTTTTCCTGTTTTGGGGTTATATACCCACTCATTTGCTTGCACTTCTTGACCCTCAAATTCTTTAGTTGATTTAAGGCCTTCTCGATATGTGGATGTCTCTTTTTGTAGGATGTTTTTTATTACATTAAAATTTTGTTTGGCAATTTCTGGATTATTTCTCCACGTTGCAGGGTTAGTAAGCTCTTCGATGGATTTTTGAATCTCAGGTGTTATTGAGTCACCATAGAATTGTCTAACCTGCTTCTTCAATAATTTTGCAGCTGCTAATGATTTTTGATAATTGCGATAATTACTCGATTCTTTTCCAACAGGCGCACGTGATTCTTCAAATGCTTTTGACAATCCTCCTTTTAAACCAGCATATTGAGTTAAATCATTTGCATCTATTTGCGCTAAGGTTTTATCAATATTTGAAGCGAATAAAGCCTTTTTCCTTGCATCTGAATCTGAAATATCTTTCTGTCTTTTCAATGAATATCTTCCAAGCATCTCATTTTGTTCTTCTGAAGCTAAATTGGCTCTTCTTCCAGTTCCTGGAACAAAACCTAATTTAATGTCACTAATCTCTTGTTCTGTTTTTGCTAGAGGAGTTGCCGCTCTCTTTTCTGCCGTTCCAGTCAACGAGTTTCTGTATTCATTTAAAAATTGTGTTTTTGCTAAATCTGCTTTATATGATTCTTCAGCGCGCATTGCTTGCTCACTATCGGGGCCATAATATTGTTTTATCATATCTACCCACATAGCTTGACCAACAGATCCAGGAGCTATTTCACCACCAAAAGGAGATGAAGTTCTTTTATTTACCTCATTTAATCGCGCTTTGTTTAGAGCATTAACATTACTTCTAGAACTTAATTCTGAATTAAATCTTTCTGGTTCTTGTTGCAGTCTTAATTTGTTTAAAGCGTTTGCGAGTTCAAGACCTTCCATTTTTGAGTTAAATATTTGTGGGGCTTCGTCTAAGCGAACCCTATTAAACGCATTTCTAAGCTCCTCCTGATCTTTTTGTCTTTTTATTGCACCAGGCATCTGACTTAAATTATAACCAGAAGAAAATGAACCAATTAATTCTTCAACTAAATTCCTGAGAAAGGGATTGCCTTGTGGCTGTATATAGGCAAAATTAATAGGCTGAAATGGCATAGTTATTCCTTAGAAAAATCTGCTTCCAACTTGAGCTCCTTTTAAAGCTCCTGCAGGTCCACCAGATAACCCGCCTGCAATGGCCCCTCCCCCCGTAGATAATGCTTTTAAGAGGCCTCTAAACATATCCGCTTTGCTTTGGTTTTGATTTGCTTGTCCTTGAAACGCGAGTTGTCCCTGAGTGCCAAGAGCATTGGAAAGTTCACCCTCAAGTGATTTTGATGCATCATATCCTGTATCAAAAAAATGGCTCAAACCTTCAATGCCTCTTCCCTGTAGACCAAAAATATTTTGCAGCCATGTCTGCATATCTTCACCTAGCAATGAATCAGCAATTCGTGCTTCATTTTCTATGTCATTAATATTTCCTCGTACACCTCCGGCAGCAGCAGTATTTCCTGCAGCTTTTAAAGCTTCGTCTCTTCTTAATTGATAGGCTCTTGATGGCTCATATTGAGACATTAATGATTCCAAGAATGCAGCAGGATCTGATGCCATTTGATTGAGTGGATTAATCATTGTTCCATAAGCATCTTTGCCGTATCCGATGTAGGGCTCAAAATATTGCTTTGCCATGGGTGGTATTTGATTCAGATACGGCATTGCAGCATCAGCCGGATTTTTCCCTCCTCTCAATGCTTCACTTAACCAACTCATCTAATTGTCTCCTTAGGAACTTGTTATTGTTTCTATAACACCTGGAGCTGTTTTTAATTGCAGCTTTGATAATGTGGTGTTAAACCATACCGTGCCAATATCAGCATCTGGCTCTAATGCCAGTATTTCTGCTGTTGTATAATTAACGTTTTTAATTCCTTTATTGATCACTGTTCCGTTATTGACACTTCCATCATTGATTACTTCACTGGATACAATACTATTCATTAAAAATACTGATGCATTTAATGATTGAAACATTTGATCATTGTAGAGATATCCATCTGCTGTAAGCCTTCCATCTTCTTTTGTATAGTACATATCAAAAAACACTGGCAGTGTTGGAATGCTCATCAATACACCTCCAAAATACCATTTTGAACGACAAATCTTTGGAATCCCCAAAATTCTATCTGTATCGTAAACTCATTCGCTTGACCCATTCTTTGCCAATTAAGTCTGTTCCTAAAATGAGCTTGCTGATTCAAGTACCTTGGAACAATATTGCTGAAAGTTTGATTACCTGTTTTTGAAAAAGACATATCAACTCGTGGTCTTATGGATATTGATTCACCACACTGACCGTCTTCAGCCAAAATATTTTCGCCCATTTCTGTTACGATATAATCCAAAGAATCTTCAGTAATTAATAATCCATCGCAAATATTTCCTGGATCTACAATAAAGAAATCATTAACGCCCTGCTCTATCCAGAAGCTGAAATTTCCAACTCTAAATCTCCCAGAATTTTCTTTTCTTATTGTTTTGCATATCCTTTTTCTAGGGATTACTTCACCTTTTAAGTTTTTATCTAAGTTGTAGTTATAAGTCAGAAACTCAGTACCCATTTGGTAAAGAGAACCGTCATCTATCGAAACAAAATAAGTTTTTTCATTAAAATATGCTATTTGTCTGGCAGGATGGTAATTTAATTTCTCGTTTGATATATGAAAAAACAAACCATTTGTAAAATCATATATCAAGGATAGATTGTCCTTTGGATTGAAAAATGTGAGTTGATAAAAAAGATGTCCATCTTGTCTGAAAAAGAATGCTGTAGATTGGTTAGGAAATTTGATTGTCTGTAATAAATAATCGATTCCATCAGACGAAATTCTCTTTGTAGAAGCCCCATCTGTAACAAGTATGGAAGGAGCATTGCTTTCATTTTGCGCCAAGAAGCAAATAAATTCTTCATTAGCCGCTATTGTTGACACTGAAACGCATCCACTATCGATATTGAAGGATTGAACTCTTCTATAGTTCTCTGTCCCTCCAATTTGTGTCCATACTTCTGAAACACTACTTCCTATTACAAGAACATTATTTCCTTTTCCAGGAAGTCTTTTGACCGCAAGAGCACTATCAGGCTTTGTTTGTAAGCTAAGTTGCGTATTTAATTTAATAGTACTTGCAGTATCAAACTCAAATGCATACCAAAACTGAGGATTATTGCTGCTTGGGGAAGATGATATAAGGAAAAAAGTGTTATGATAACAGACGTAATTAGGAATAATATCATTTCCTAAGAAAGTAAGAGCTTGTCTGGTAAAGCTATTATCATCATAGTTATAAATATAAGCAGATTCACCATCAACAATACAAATTTGTCTTTGCAAATTTTCATCTATGTAAACCTCTCCGGTAAAAGTTCCAATACTACCTACAAAAATTGGATTTAAATTGCTTCTTAGCACATATACAGAACCAGATTGTACTGTAAGAAGAAAATCTCCTCTTACAGAATGAAATAAAGCCCTACCTTCTTCAGAATCTGAAATATCTGAAACCTTTTGAAAGCCTGCATAATTCACCATCCATTCATCAGAAATGAACATATTATAGGTTTTTTCCAAAGAAATTTTTGGATATCTACCAAAAGTAGAACTACCTACAACATTAACAGACACAGTCTCTGAATTATTTGTGCTCATTTATCTTAAATAATTGTCAGGTTATTAGCTTGGAACTGTCCATCCATGCCCTAAATTAATAAAGGCATAATTGAATGTTCCTCTCTTTTGCAGCGTTGATGTTTTTGTTAATCTCAAATCCAAAACCCTAGACTTCTTATTTATGAACGATTCATATTTGCTTAGTTGACGATATACATTTTCTGGAGTGGTATAGTTATATTCAGAACAAATCCTATCAGCTAATGCATATCTGAGATAAGTAATAAAAAATTCATCAAAAGTAAGACTTAAATCTTGGAAAAGGGTTACTTTTTCCAAACGGAATATGCCATGTATCTCAAGAGGATAATTTCTGTCTGGTTTGAAGTAGATGTATAAAGTACCTCCTCCAAATCCTCTTTCGAAATACCATTCAAATGGAAGTGTTTTGATGTTTTCAACACGACTGGAACCAAAGTAAGCATTCCTTTTCTCATATTTCATGGCATATCGGACCTCATCCAAATAAAAAACCAAAGTATCTATTTGTATCAATCCTGGTATGGGGTATGCTTCTTGACCTTCCACAGCATTAAAATTGTATGTTGATTCATAAGGGATCATCCCTTTATCAACTTCTTTCTCAGTAATAATATTATTAAGCCATATAAGGCCATCAGAAATTTGATCACCACTTACAGTTTCAAATTCTCTAGAAACAATCCCTGCCGCATAAAATGCGCCAGAGATTAATTCATTGGATGTATATGGCATAAATAATTCTCTAGAAAGGTGCTGAATCTGCACTTGCTGGAATGTTAAGATAATCTACAAATCCAACAACAAATAATGTTGTAACAACAGCAGAACCATTAACTTTGTAATATAGCTTTGTTAGCCCATCTGATGTATCCACTCTTGTTGGCAAATCTATCAGCGTATTTATGGAGGTTTCAGCAACGCTATAAGCTGCAGATGTAGATGCACCAAAAGGGATAAAATCTACACCAGTTCCAGTTCCTGCAGCCAAATTTAATTGGAATTTGGCAATTGTATCTATTGGAGGAATGGTTGGCGCTAATGCTGCGTATGTTGCAGAATTTCCTGCAGTTAAAACTAGGGATGGAGTTTCAAACCAATAAGTTCTTTCTTGTCCGTAACCATAAACAAATTGTTTTTTAAAGTTTGCTGATGAATCCGTATAAATCCAACCCACCCTTCTAAACATATCATAACCGCTTGGAAGATTTGGATTGGATGCGCTGAGTGAGAGTAATCCAGCTGTTGGATTATTATTATTAGAATCTCCAATTACGTGTACAGCATAGCGTGTATTTGGAGTAATGGGCGCATCATCTGTTCCATTAGGTCCTACATTCTGTCCATTAAGAACAAGACTGCTGTTTAATACAATGTCATTTGTGTTTGTGCTATCTCTGGCTGCCCCTTCATGAATAAAAAGCAGGAAAAAAGCGAAAACCTCAAATTCTAAGCCATTAACGTACAATGCCCCCCTATTTACAATAGGGGTATTAGGTATACTCATTATTTACTCCATTTAATTTATTAAGATAATTTTTAAATTGGCAATGCAACCATCATCGCGTATTCATCCACTAATGTTTTTCCCCATATAACATCATGAACCATTCCTCGTTGATTCTGACCAAATAAAGAACCATAATATTGTCGTATTGATGCCCCAGAATCAGGATCTTGACTTATGGATGTGGGATATGGAACTTCTTCTGGTAGTTGAGGCATTGCCAAAAATAATGGATTTCCAGCCATTAAAAGACCGCATCTATGATCGGGAAGGGCGGTTGCTTGCATACCAGGAACAATTTCTGATGTAATATTTTGATTTTTTCCAGAAGTAGCTTGTAATGGGGGATAGATATTTACAATAACCTGACTTCCACCGTCTGACACAGCATCTGAAACGGCCCGGAATTGTACTGGGCATTGAGATGGTTGATGACCAATAAAAGTCAAAAATCTTAAGTTTGGAAATGCGCCAACTCCATCACTAAATTGAAATTTATCAAATGCTTTGACTGCATTGGCATCATTAGGTGATGGTGCTCCACTAAATGTTATCTGAATTATCCCGCCATCAGAGTTTCTAACAACACTTACAACTGTTAAAGTCGTTCCTGCGTTACCAACTGTCCCAGAATGATGAGTCTTTAATAAATTTGACTGATACCATTCACAATTTGAAAAGTTTCCTATTTCCCATGACATTGATTCTCTATCATTTCTGGTGGGAGCAAATTGATTCAATCCAGAATTTATGATTTGCGGGAAAGTTAAATCAGATAAAAATCCCATTGTATTATCTTTAGCTGAACCAAAATTTCTTAAAAAAGCTAAACTATTGGCTAGTTGTAAATAACTACTTATTGGAGTGACGCCATCTCCATAAAATCTAAATGTATTAGTTTCTGCTAGACTGGAAACATCACTTTCAACTTGAGTACCAAGTTCAGCAACAGCAGATCGCCCAAATTTATCCATATAATCACGGACATTAAAGATAAATTGCTGAGCGCTGAATTCATAAGCGGTTGACGCCTGTTGGTTTACAGTTAAATTTTGAACCCTTTGTTCTGCAGATTGAAAGGCTACAACCAAACTGTTTCTGGTTGTAAATCTTGGAGGCAAATCAAAAGATACAGTGTCACCTAAGTTTTTTGGAATATCATCATTAAACCTTTGGAACCTTTTATTTGATTTACTGATAAAGCAGAATGAATTAAGTAATAAAGCCAGGTTAGATTCATTATATGTAATAACCTGCTGTAGAATGTTGTTTGGCATTGTAAAAAACTCCAACAAAAGAATTGTTATGCAACAACAAACGATTTGTACCAGTCTTAAATTGTTACGGTATTTTTATCCGCGTAACCAATTTTGATTTCTTAAGTCTGAAATACCCATCTTGCCGTTGCTACCTGAAACTCTTGAAGGTTGCAAACGGTCGAGTGGTGTACTTACTGGATTAGAATCTGCGTAAGCT
>Ga0209522_1000008_pt1 | contig 19000 bp, 15 predicted proteins | sample TexAe_OM1H0_O2_FD_187935 | JGI IMG/M metagenome (GOLD analysis project Ga0209522, IMG submission 187935) | Forest soil microbial communities from Davy Crockett National Forest, Groveton, Texas, USA - Texas A ecozone_OM1H0_O2 (SPAdes) (version 2) | ecosystem: Environmental > Terrestrial > Soil >... | reverse complement strand
TGGTTCCCTGTTCGATCCAGGGTATCCTCCTTAAATATAGGCCAAGATAGTTTAATTGGTTAGAACATTAATTTCATGCATTAATAATGAGAATTCAAATTTCTCTCTTGGTATTGTTTTTTAACAATAAGGAAGATACCGTTTGTTGGTATAACGGGTTGAGCTGTAAACTCAATAGCTAGGGCTGTCAAAGGTTCAATTCCTTTTCTTCCTAATATTACTCTCATTAGCTTAATTGGTAAAGCAAGATACTTCTAATATCTGTATATTAGTTCAATTCTATTATGAGAGTGTATGTAATTTAAAGTTAGATAAAAAAATAATATATATTATTTTTTTTAAGGAAAATCTAATACATATTATTATTAATAATAATTATATATAACATAAGAAAATATAAATACGTAATTATTATTTTATGTATTTTGTAAGTGTTATTTGTGTATATTTTATTTAGACATATCGACAATATAAACATAAATTAGTTTATTTAAATTCATATTTTATGTGTTATAGACTAATCGGCAAGTCATGAATTTTTGATATTCAGCATAGGTGTTCGAATCACTTTAACACAATTATAATAGTGGATTAGTTAAATGGTATAACATAACATTACGGATGTTCTTTTAAAGGTTCAAATCCTTTATCCATTTTTTTTTAGGACTTTAGTTTAAGGGTAAAACATATGCCTTTTAAGCATTATAATTTAGGTTCAAATCCTAAAAGTCTTAATGGCTATAGGTTAATGGTAGACCTATCGTCTTCCAAACGATATGTACCGATTCGAATTCGGTTAGCCATATAGGGTTAATGGTTAAATGGTAAACGATTTTCTTGTCACGAAAAGATATGTCGGATCGAAGCCGACTTAGCCCGTTATTAGGAAGAGTTGTCATAGGTAAGATAAAGTATTTGCTAAATACTGTGTTATACACATAGATGTTCGAATCATCTCTTTTCCGTATTAATAAAGAGTATAATTTAATGGGTAAAAATATAAAGCTTCAAACTTTAGTTTTCTAGTTCAAATCTAGATGCTCTTGTAGAGAATTGGCTGAGTGGTTTAAAGCGATAAGCTTGAGACTTATTTGATATTGTATATCACATCCGTTCAAATCGGATATTCTCTGTTATAAATTTACAACACTTTATTTACTTAAATTACTTAAATCATTTAATCGTAATGTTTAATTTAAAAATTACAAATCAATTTATAATAGAAACTGCTACTCCTTTAGATCAATTTGAAATAAGAGATTATATAATAATAGATGCTCCATTGTTAGGTAATGCTCATTTATCTTTAACTAATATGGGATTATATTTAAGTATCGCTTTTTTTATTATAGTAATGCTTTTAGGTACAGTAAATAAATTACCTAAATTTATTTATAGAAGCTGAGTATTAACTAAAGAATGTATATATGATACAATTTTTAGTATAGTAATTAGTCAAATAAATAAATATAAAGGTCAAATGTATTTTCCTTTTATTTTCACATTATTTTTATTTATTTTAGTAAATAATTTAATTGGATTAGTACCTTATAGTTTTTCTGCTACAAGTCATTTCTTGTTAGCATTTTCATGAAGTTTTTCTGTTGTATTAGGAACAGTTGTTTTAGGTGTTACTATACATAAAATAAGATTCTTAGCATTATTTGTACCACAAGGTAGTCCTTTAGCTTTAGTACCTTTCTTAGTAATAATTGAAACATTATCTTTCGTTGCAAGAAATATATCTTTAGGACTTAGATTAGCAGCTAACATGTTGGCTGGACATATGCTATTGTTTATATTAAGTGGATTTACTTTTCAAATATTTAAGGCTGGGTTAATAGGAATCATAGGGTTTTTACCTTTATTATTTATAATAGCTTTTTCTTTCCTTGAATTTGCTATTGCATTTATTCAAGCTCAAGTTTTTGTGGTATTAACTTCAGGTTATATTAAAGATGGTTTAGATTTACATTAAAAGTTTATTTTAATTAAAAATAGATATTAATTATATATATTATCTTATTATTTTGATAGATTTATGTTTCTATATAATATGTTTATAGGATTTTCTGTTTTTTTGATAGGTATGTTAGGATTTGTATTGAATAGAAAAAATATAATATTAATGCTTATTTCTATAGAAATAATGCTTTTATCAGTTACATTTATTATATTAATAAATTCTTTATTATTTGAAGATATAATAGGGCAAGTATTTGCTATATATATTATTGTAGTAGCAGCAGCAGAGTCTGCAATAGGTTTAGGTATATTAGTAGCTTTTTATAGATTAAGAGGTAATATATCATTAACTTTTAAAAATATTTAATATTAACGGGAAATTATATAATGTCCTTTTTATATAAGGTAAAATTTTATTTATACTATGCTATATATATATGTAAATAATAACTTATTTTCTTATACTGTTTTAATTAGTTTACAATTTATTATTATATTATTAGCTATTTTTGTTATTATTAGTAGAAATCCTGTTATATCAGTTCTATTTTTGATAGGTTTATTCTTGTCTGTAGCTATTTATTTAATTATAATAGGATTAAGTTTTGTAGGTATTTCTTATTTATTAGTTTATATAGGTGCAGTTTCTATATTGTTTTTATTTATATTAATGTTAATTGATGTAAGAGTATCAGAATTGCAAACAGAGACTAATAATAGTATATTTTTAGGTATGTTAATAGGTATATTATATTATAATATAATAAGTAATAATATATACACTAATAATATATTATTTATGAATAATATAGAAGAAAATGATAGTAATATAAGATATTCTTCTTATAATACTTGAGATGGTTCTTTAATAGAAAATTATGATATAATTAGTATAGGTAATATACTTTATACTAACTATTCATTATGATTAATAATATCTTTGTTAATTTTATTATTAGCTATGATAGGTTCTATAAAAATAAATATAAAATAATATTACACTAAAGATGTAATAACAAACTATTAATATTCAACAATTAACAAAACAATATTTATGAATTTTTTTTATTACAAATTATGATGAACATATACAAATGTGATACACCTAGACCCTGAGGATTATATTTTCAAGATAGTGCGAGTCCTCAAATGGAAGCAATAATAGAATTGCATAATTATATTATGTATTTCTTGATATTAACGTTAGTGGCAGTTATGTGAATAATGATAATGATATTTTTCAAGTTTACTAACAATAAATTTAGCCATATGTATTTAACTCATGGTACATTAATAGAATTAATATGAACTGTAAGTCCAGCATTAATATTGGTATTAATAGCATTTCCTTCATTTAAATTATTGTACATAACAGATGATGTTACTGATCCAGAAATAAGTTTAAAAGTAGAAGCTCATCAATGATATTGAAGTTATGAATATGCAGATTTCTTAAGTGATGATGATGAATTTATTGCTTATGACTCTTATATGGTAGGTGAATCAGAATTAGAAAAAGGAAAATTAAGAATGCTAGAAGTAGATAATAGAATTATTTTACCAGAATTAACTCACGCAAGATTCAATGTATCATCTACAGATGTTATTCATTGTTTAGCATCTCCTAGTTTAGGATTAAAATGTGATGCTTATCCTTACAAAACAAATCAAATTTCAGTTTATACTAATAGAGAAGGTACTTATTATGGTCAATGTTCAGAAATATGTGGAATTCTACATAGTTCCATGCCAATAGTAATAGAATCAGTTTCTTTAGAAAAATTTTTAGTATTTTTAAAAAGTCAATAATGTTAATTTATTCTGTAATATCCTTAATAATGTCTAATGCCGTTAATAATAGACGAGATAGTTCAATTTTATATTCCAGAATATCTGTATTAATATTATTAAGTTCTTTAATAATATTATATAATAATTTTTTCAATACTTTTCTATTAAGTGGTGTTATATTATTTAATGGACTATTATGTATTGAAAGTTTTATGGTAATGTTTATCTTATTTATAATTTTATTATCAATAGGAATAATATCCATAAATTCAGTTTTTCCTATGAAGGAAATAAAATATATAAGTCTTAAATCTAGAATAAAATCTTTGTTTGATAACTCTTATATTAATAATATATCAGAAGATAATAATAAAATTATTGTAAAAAATTATATGTCAGAACAATATAGAATAATAGAATATCCATTAATTATATTATTTTGTATAATAGGAGCAATTTTTTTGATATCAAGTTTTGATATTATTTCTATATTTTTATCTATTGAATTACAAAGTTATGCTCTATATTTAATATGTTCTATTTATAGGAATTCTGAATCATCTATAAGTGCAGGTTTAACTTATTTCTTATTAGGAGGATTATCTTCTTGTATTATATTATTAGGTATAACTTTATTATATATTAATTTAGGTACTACTAATCTGGAAAATATATATATTATAAATAACATATCAGATATATTTGCATACAATTTATTATATACTAGTTCAGAAAATACTTTTTCTGAATTAATTATAAATGAAAATCACTTATATATAATGGAATTATTTTCATCAATTTTTACGCAACACTTATATCTACAAATATCTATGGTAATAATGTCGGTAGGATTTTTATTTAAAATATCTGCAGCACCTTTTCATTTTTGAAGTCCAGATGTATATGATGCAATACCTACTATAGTAACAACTTTTGTAGCAATAATACCAAAAATATCTATAATAGTATTTTTGTATAAATTAATTAATTATACATCTTCAGAAATAATATCCTTATCTTGAACAAATAATATTATTATCTCTTCTATACTATCTTTAACTATAGGTTCTATATTAGGTTTAACTCAGTATAGAATTAAAAGATTATATGCTTATAGTACTATATCCCACTTAGGTTTTATATTATTAGGTTTAAGTATAAATAATTTAGAATCTGCTAAAGCTATGTTCTTTTATTTAATTCAATATTCAGCTTCTAATTTAAACGCTTTTATTATATTAATAGCTATAGGTTATACTCTACGTAATTTAATTACTAATAATATTAATATTAAAGATACTAATTATTCACCAATACAATTAATATATCAATTAAAAGGATATTATAATATTAATCCTTTAATAGGAATAAGTTTATCTATTACATTATTTTCTTTTGCGGGAGTTCCTCCCTTAATAGGATTTTTTGCTAAACAAATGATATTAACATCAGCAATTAACAATGGATTTATTTTTACTACTATAATAGCTATTATTACAAGTGTAATAAGTGCAGTTTATTATTTAGTAATAATAAAAATGATATTTTTTGAGGAGTCTAACTATACATTAAATAAAAAATTATTGAATGAAAATTTTGTAATATCTAGTTACTATTCATTTATGATATCTATATTAACATTGTTAATAACTTTATTTATGTTTTTTGATCAAGAATTGATAAGATTAATATATATTATATAATATATAATCATTACATAAGAAATATTTTAATTTAATTAAAATGTGGTACTTTAAGTAATAATAAATAAAACAAAAAAAAATTTTGTATTCTTTACTATTAATACCTTTAATTGGTATTTTAATTATAACAACTGATTACTTTAAAAAAGATGTACAATATATAGGTTTATTTATATCTATATTAAATTTAATATTATCATTAATAATATTTATAACATATGATTTTTCTAATATAGATTATCAATTTATTCAAGAAATTAATGAGTTTAATGGATTAAACATTTATATGGGTATAGATGGAATATCAATTTATTTTGTGTTGCTAACTACATTAATAACACCTTTAGTATTATTATCTAATTGATACTCTATTTCTGAGAATATAAAATCATATGTTATAATAATATTGTTATTGGAAACTTTATTACTAGCAGTTTTTTTGGTATTAAATATTTTTTTATTTTATATTTTCTTCGAAAGTACTTTAATACCATTATTTATATTAATAGGTATGTATGGATCAAATAATAAAGTTAGAGCAAGTTTTTATTTGTTTTTATATACATTATTGGGTTCATTATTTTTATTAATATCTATATTATATATATTAACGTTAATAGGTGCCACAGACTTTGATATTCTATATAAAACCAATTTTAATTATAATACACAAATAATATTATTTATTGGTATATTTATAGCATTAGCTGTAAAAACACCTGTAATATTTTTAAATAATTGATTATTAAAAGCTCATGTAGAGTCTCCATTAGGTGGAAGTATAATATTAGCAGCTATTGTACTAAAATTAAGTTTATATGGAGTACTTAGATTAATACTACCTATGATACCAAAATCTTCTATAAATTTAACTTTTATCGTGTATGTTATAGGAGTAATAACTATAATATACGCCAGTATAAGTACTTTAAGAACAATAGATATAAAAGAGTTAATTGCATATAGTTCAGTATCTCATGCAGCAGTTTACTTATTAGCAGGTTTCAGTAATACTATACAAGGATTAGAAGGTAGTATATTATTAGGATTAGGTCATGGATTTGTTTCTTCAGGTTTATTTATTTGTGTAGGGGGAATTTTGTATGACAGATCTCACACGAGACTTATATCAATATATAGAGGTTTAGCTCAAGTAATGCCTATATTTTCTACGATATTCTTTATTTTATGTTTAGGAAATGCTGGAACACCTTTATCTCTTAATTTCATTGGTGAATTTTTAAGTTTATATGGTATATTTGAGAGACTGCCTTTATTAGGTATATTTGCAAGTACATCTATAGTATTATCGGCTGCATATACTATATATATGTTTAATAGAACAGCATTTGGTGGTAGTTATTCAAAATTATTTATTATAAATGTAATAGATTTGACTAAAAGAGAATTTACAATATTAATAATATTAGTGTTATTTACAGTTATATTGGGTATATACCCATCTCCTATAATAGATGGATTAAATTACAATATGTCTAATTTAATATATAATTATATAATTTAATATATAATTAGATTTTAACTAATAAAAAATATTTTTTTTTAATATTTATAAAAGTATCGGTGTTAGTTTATGACAGCCAGTCTGACGATACAAAAAAAATGAGTTTGGTGATAGCTCTGATAGAATGCTATTCAAGTGCATGACACATGCTAATTAATAATATTGTAATAATAATAAAATAGTGAACAGGTGAGCAAATAATCGACTACCTTATATTTAAAGTAAGATGTAGTATTATAACGGATATATATATTAAGGTAATGGCTTAAAGGAAAAACCTTATATCCTTAGATGTAGCTGAGAGGCGTACCATCCACATTGGGTCTGAAAAAACCCCAATACTTTTTTAGTACAGCAGTGAGGAATATTGGTCAATGATCTAAAGATTGAACCAGCAACTTGAAAGATTATTATCTATAAGAAAAATGAATAATGACAAATTTGAATTAAAAGTCTTGACCAAATCTTGTGCCAGCAGTCGCGGTAATACAAGAAAGACAAGTATTTTTCATCATTATTAGGTTTAAAGGGTAAGTAGACGGATATATATATAAAATAAGAAAAAATCTAGAGTTGATAAAAAGAGTTTATAGTAATAATAGTGTAGAGATAGAATTTTTTAATATTATTAAGACTGATAATTGTGAAGACAATACTCTAAAAAAACTGACGTTAAGTTACGAAGGCTTGGAAAACGAATAGGATTAGATACCCTAATAGCCCAAGCAGAAAATGATGAGTGCTATGATAATAAATTATTATAAATGAAAGTGTAAGCATTCCACCTCATGAGTAATTCGGCAATGTAGAAATTGAAATCACTAGACCGTATACAAAACCAGTAGTGAAGTATGTTATTTAATTCGATGATCCGCGAAAAACCTTACCATAACTTGAATATTAATTATACGTAATTAATACAAGCGTTGCACGGCTGTCTTTAGTTTATATCGTGAGAGAAAGAAAAAATTCTTTTAATAGACGCAAACCTTACAATTATTTATTAAATAATTGTTTTAGGATTAAGACAAGTCATCATGACCTTAACTTAGTTATGGGCTATAGACGTGCTGCATTTGCTTAGACAAAAGGATGTAATATTGTAAGATTTAACTAATCCTTAAAATAAGAGATAAAAAAAGATTATAGTCTGAAATTCGACTATATGAAATAGGAATTACTAGTAATCGTGAATCATAACGTTACGGTGAATTTTTTCTTGTATAGGTACTAACCACTCGTCAGGCGCTGAAAAAGATATATGCAATAAGTTTGATTATAATATTATCTCTATTAATAATCAGTATTAATATATTTTATTAAATAATTTTCGTATGCATAATCTTAATTGGTGTTAAGTCGAAATAAGGTTCGTGTAATGGAAGCTGCACGGGATTAATAAAAAGAGACTATTTTTAACATATGCCTTTATAGCTCAAAGGTAGAGCAGAATACTGTTAATATTTGTGTTGAATGTTCGAGTCATTCTAAGGGCTTAAACGGATTAGAGCCGGATTGGTTAGGCGTCTCTTTTGGGTAGAGAAGAAATTATGTTCAAATCATAATAATCCGAATATGATTTTTTAGCTTAATTGGTAAAGCGCACTTTTGATAAGAGTGTTATTTATGTTCAATTCATAAAAAAATCATCACATTCTCCGTTTTAGGTTTTTATCACAGTAGAAATATATTGACAATGTCAATATGTAGCATTCATAGATATAGATGTAATTAAAAAATTAATGAATAATAATGATGAAAATGATAGAAGTGACAGTGATAATGATAGTGTATTATCCTCTGACATGGAAAATGCTAACGTAGATCAGTTACGTATGCGTATTATGCATCATCAAGCTAATATTGATCTTTGTGGGTCAGTTTTAGATGATTTAAAAACTGTTAAAGAATATATAAATAAAACAGTTGAAGGTACTATAACTGATGAAGAAGCCGCAAAGTTGGAAGAAATGAAATCTGAAAACCGTATAAGTGGTTTAATTTATAAATATGATGAAGAAAAGTCTTTATCAGAAAATATAGATAAAGAGATTACTCAAAATGAAAATAGGTTGGAATATTTTAGAGGGAGAGTTGCAGTTTATGAACAACATGCAGATCAAGCTGAAGCAGAAGAAGCAGATAATTCTGATTCTAATTCTTCAGCGGGTAATGTATATGAAGTAGATTTTGACGATATGGATATTGATTCTGATAACGAAATGGATGTAGATTCTAATGATGGGGACCAACCCCACAGTGATGAAAATCCAGAAGATGGTAATAATTCTCCAGATAATGATGAAAGTCAAAGTCCTACAGAATATGTAGCTGAATTGGAATCTACTTTACCCGGTGATTTCATAGGAGGTGGAGATGATTAATACAACTATTAATAATATATATATAATTTAATAAAAAAAAACAAAAAAAAACAAGAAATCTTGTTTTTTTCTAGATACAATCTAGTTTTAAGAAATTAGCTCAATTGGTAGAGCAATCGTTTTACACGCGAAAGGTTAAGTGTTCGAATCACTTATTTCTTATTTTCACTTGCAACACTTTATTTAATTAAATTAACTAAAATAATACATTATGGAAAATAAAAATTATAAATCACGATTCAGAAAATGAATTAAGAAAATAGGTGTTAAATTTGCGATAAGTATTGTATTCTCCGTTTCTATTGGTTTATTATTGAGGTATTTATTAAAAGAATATTTATGTATAGATGTGATTAAAGATATTTTTGAACCAATATCTATCATGTATTATACTTTTATGGCATTATATTCATCATTTTTGCATGAAGTGGTAGCACCTGCTATTATGGACGTATTCATGCCTAATCTAATGATGCCTAGTGATCATAACTTCCCGACTCCAAGTGGTAGAGGTTCTCCTACTAGATTACCTACTGATAATCTAGGCCTTCCAGCTTGAGAAAGAAATCCTGCTTGAAACCGTCCAAAACCTGAAGATATACCTTCAGGCCCAACAGGTAAAAATTTTACTGCAACATACGGTAGAGGTGAACCAATGGATATAGCGTTACCTGATGTAAAGGATAGACAATATATTTATCAAGTTTTTAAGGCAACGTATGATTATAGAACTACTAGACCTTTCTTACAAATTGATCCTCAATTTGTAACTGCATTAGATGTTTTAAGAACATTGCAAAGGGATGGTGCAGGTGCTAGTGGACATTTTGAAGATGATCGTACGTTTGCTATAGCCAAACAGTTGCGTAAAATTATTTATAATGAACCTAGGTTTCATAAATGAATTAACCCACATTCAAATAGAATTTCATGAGCTACAATAAAAGTTAGTCCTGGATCAGAATTAATGGTATATTTAAATAGAGATTGAGATATAAGAGTTAGATAAATACATTTATTAAAGCTATTTATCGAGACTATTTGGAAATAATAAAAGTTTATTTTATTTTTATTTTAAAAAGTATGAGAATTTTAAAAAATCATCCTATATTAAAATTATTAAATTCTTATGTTATTGATGCATCTCAACCTTCGAATTTAAGTTATTTGTGAAATTTTGGGTCATTATTATTAGTATGTTTAATAATACAAATTGCAACTGGAGTTACATTAGCTATGCATTATAATGGGAATATTTTAGAAGCATTTAATTCTATTGAACATATTATGAGAGATGTTAATAATGGATGATTAATAAGATATTTACATGCTAATACTGCATCAGCATTCTTTTTTATAGTATATTTACATATAGGAAGAGGTATATATTATGGATCGTATAAAAGTCCTAGAGCATTAGTTTGAGTTATAGGTGCTTTCATATTAATAGTAATGATAGGTACAGGATTTTTAGGTTATGTATTACCTTATGGACAAATGAGTTTATGAGGTGCTACTGTTATTACTAATTTAATGAGTGCTATTCCATGATTAGGTAAAGAAATAGTTGAGTTCATATGAGGAGGATTTTCTGTTAATAATGCCACATTAAATAGATTCTTTTCATTGCATTATTTATTACCGTTTATATTAGCCGTATTAGTTTTATTACATTTAATTACTTTACATGATAAAGCAGGGTCAGGTAACCCTTTAGGTATAGGAAATTATTTAGATAGAGTAACTTTTTCTCCTTACTTTGTATTTAAAGATTTTATAACTATATTTATTCTTATATTTGTATTATGTGGATTCGTTTGTTTTGCTCCTAATATATTAGGTGATAGTGAAAACTATGTAATGGCAAATCCTATGCAAACACCCCCAGCTATTGTGCCTGAGTGATATCTTTTACCTTTTTATGCTATATTAAGATCCATCCCTAATAAATTATTAGGTGTAATTGCTATGTTTTCCGCTTTGTTAATACCATTATCTATGATATTCTTGGATATTAATAAGATAAGAGGTTTTCAGTTTAGACCTTTAAGTAAAATATCTTTTTATTATTTTATTGCTATATTCTTAGGTTTATTAGTATTAGGAGCAAAACATGTAGAAAGTCCTTATATAGAATTAGGACAATTATTTACATTCTCTTATTTTTCATATTTCTTAATAGTAATTCCTTGTATATCTTACATAGAAAACAATTCTATTATGAATTCTATAAAATTGAAATAGTTGATTATAAATTTAAACAAAAAATTTATAAGAGACTATTTTGCATATATATATAAATAGTTGTATAATCTTATATATTTCTATATGATACACAAAACTTTTTTTATGCTATTCCTAAATACTTTTATTTTTATTTTAGAAGTATTAATTGTAACTGTCCCTATATTATTAACTGTAGCTTTTATTACAATAGCCGAACGGAAAACAATGGCTAGTATGCAAAGAAGATTAGGACCTAATATAGTAGGGTATTACGGATTATTACAACCATTTGCAGATGCATTAAAACTTTTAATAAAAGAATATATATCTCCTACTCAGGCTAATATTATTCTTTTTTTTTTAGGACCTTTTATTACATTATTATTTGCATTTTTTGGTTATGCCATGGTACCTTTTGGACCAGGTATAGCGATAAGTGACTTTAATTTAGGTCTATTATATATGTTAGCAGTTTCTTCGCTGGCTACTTATGGTATATTATTAGCAGGTTGATCAGCTAATTCTAAATATGCTTTCTTAGGTTCATTAAGAAGTACTGCCCAGTTGATAAGTTACGAATTAATACTTAGTTCTGCCTTGTTATTAATAGTATTAGTAACTGGTACTTTAAATTTGAGTGTAATAATAGAAATGCAAAAGATTATTTGATTTGCAATTCCTTTATTACCATTATTTGCTATATTTTTTATAGCATCTATTGCAGAAACTAATAGGGCACCTTTTGATTTAGCTGAAGCTGAATCAGAGTTAGTTAGTGGTTTTATGACTGAACATGCAGCAGGTATATTTGTATTTTTCTTTTTAGCAGAATATGCTAGTATAATATTGATGTGTATATTAATTACTATAGTTTTATTAGGAGGTTATGATATATTTTCATTCGTATATATAATAGAAAGTATAATGTATATTATATTAATAACTATATTTTCCATTATATCAATTGTTAATTTATTTATTCACTTTATTATGTTTATTTTTTCTTTTATAATTAGTATATTAAGCTTTAATACAATAAATGTACATATTTTGAATATAATAAGTTATTATAATTATATAATATTTGAATTTACTAGTGAAGATTTTTTATCAATAATGAATAATATGTATATATCATTTTCATTAAATACTTTTATATTAAGTATTGTATATATATTTGTGTTAGGATTTAAATCTTGTAGTTTGATTTTTGCATTTATTTGAGTAAGAGCAAGTTATCCTAGAATACGTTTTGATCAGTTAATGTCATATTGTTGAACAATATTATTACCTATAATTATAGGTATAATTATATTTATTCCTTGTATATTATATAATAAAGATGTATTACCATTTATTATATCTTTATTATAACTAATAATAAATAAAAATTCAATAATGGTCAATATAAAAAAAAATAAATATGACTACATTTTCAATATATATATTTTTTATAATAATAATAGCTATATTATTATTATCCATAAATTTTTTATTTTCAACTCATAATCCATATATGGAAAAGAAAACTGCGTTTGAATGTGGATTTCATTCATTTTTAGGTCAAAATAGAACACAATTTACTATATCTTTTTTTATATTTGCATTGTTGTTTTTATTATTTGATTTAGAAATATTATTAATATATCCTTATACAATAAGTGCTTATAATAATAATGGTTATGGTTTAGTAATTATGTTAATATTCTTTGTATTATTAACCGCAGGATTAGTATTTGAATTAGGAAAAAAAGCTTTAACTATTTATTCAAAACAAAGTTTTTTTAAATCATAAGTAGATTAGTATAATTATAGGATAAAGTGTAAGAAATTTTTCTTACAGAGTTTTTATAGAAAAATAAATACAATAACATGGTATACAAATTTAATAATGAAGCAATAAAAACTTTAGAATATCAAGCTCATCCATATCATATGGTATCACCATCTCCTTGACCAATACTTACAAGTGTAAGTTTATTAACACTTACAACTTCAGGGGCATTAAGTATGCATGTTTTTGAAAGTATTTATATAGTATTCTTCACTTCCTTATTTTTACTTATATATTCAATGAGTTTATGATTTAGAGATGTTATATCAGAAGGAACTTATTTAGGTCATCATACTTTAGCCGTACAAAAAGGTATAAATATAGGAGTAGTATTATTTATAGTATCTGAAGTATTCTTTTTTTTAGCTATATTTTGAGCCTTTTTTCATAGTGGAATAAGTCCTGATGTAGAAATTGGATCTCAATGACCTCCTTTAGGTATCCAAGCTATTAACCCTTTTGAATTACCATTATTAAATACTATAATTTTATTGTCTTCTGGTGTAACAGTAACATATGCTCATCACTCATTAATAGAAGGAAATAGAAGTGGTGCCTTATACGGTTTATTATATACCATAATATTAGCCTGTATATTTACTGCATTTCAAGGTATAGAATATACAGTTTCTTCATTTACAATTAGTGATGGTATATTTGGATCATGTTTTTATTTTGGAACAGGATTTCATGGATTACATGTAATAATAGGAACTATATTTTTATCGGTAGGAATATGAAGAGTTTTAGCTTATCATTTAACCGATAATCATCATTTAGGTCTAGAAGCCGGTATTTTATATTGACATTTTGTTGATGTTGTTTGATTATTCTTATACATATTTATATATTATTGAGGTTCTTAGGGAATTTTTGTTTAATTAAATAATAAGGGGTATGTAATCAGATAGGTTCTGAATTTTAACTGCAAATTAAAAATTTGGGGTTCAATTCCTCCTTACCCTTAAAAAGATATATTATATAAAATATGTTTACCAATTATTTAAATATAACTTAAATGTAGCAGCCTTAGATATAATCGTAATTATAAAAATATGTATTTGACTGTATTAATTTTACCTTTATTAGGCTCGTTAATATCAGGTTTATTTGGTAGAAAAATAGGTAGTAATGGTGCACAAATTATAACAACTTTGAGCATTATAATTACTACATTATTATCTATTTTTATATTTATAGAAGTAGGATTAAATCATATACCAGTATATATAGAACTATTTAGATGATTAGATTCAGAATCATTATTTATATTATGAAGTTTTAATTTTGATAGTTTAACTGCATCTATGTTAATACCAGTATTAATAGTATCTTCATTAGTTCATGTTTATTCCATAGGTTATATGAGTCATGATCCACATAATCAAAGATTTTTTAGTTATTTAAGTTTATTTACCTTTATGATGGTTATATTAGTAACATCTAATAATTATTTAGTAACATTTGTAGGTTGAGAAGGAGTAGGAGTATGTTCTTACTTATTAGTAAGTTTTTGATTTACTAGAATGGCAGCTAACCAAAGTTCTATATCAGCTTTTTTAACTAATAGAGTTGGAGATTGTTTATTTACAATAGGTATGTTCATATTAATATGATCTACAGGAAATTTAGATTATGCTACTATATTTTCATTATCACCTTATATAAACGAAAATATTATATTTATAATAGGTTTATGTCTATTAATTGGTGCTATGGCAAAGAGCTCTCAGATAGGTTTACATGTTTGATTACCTATGGCAATGGAAGGTCCTACACCAGTTTCTGCATTAATTCATGCAGCTACTATGGTTACTGCCGGTGTATATTTATTAATTAGAACTTCACCATTAATAGAGTATAGTAATACAGTATTAATAATCTGTCTATGGTTAGGTGCTATTACTACTATGTCAAGTTCATTAATAGGATTTTTTCAACAGGACATAAAAAAAATAATAGCTTATTCAACTATGAGTCAATTAGGTATGATGGTAATAGCAATAGGTTTATCATCTTATAATATAGCTTTATTTCATCTAATTAATCATGCATTTTACAAAGCACTTTTATTTTTAGGAGCAGGATCAATTATTCATGCTATATACGATAATCAAGATCTTAGAAAATACGGAGGATTAAAGTTATACTTACCATTAAGTTATACAATTATATTAATAGCTTCATTAAGTTTGATAGCTTTGCCATTTATGTCTGGATTTTATTCTAAAGATTTCATTTTGGAATCTGCATTTGGTCAGTTTTATTTCTCTTCTATTATAGTATATTTTATTGCTATAATAGGTGCATCTTTTACTACATTATATTCAATAAAAATATTATATTTAGCTTTTATTAGTAATCCTAATGGTTTATTAATAGATTACAAAAATGCACACGAAGGAGACATATTTATGAGTTTCCCTTTAATAATATTAGCCATTTTTTCTATATTCTTTGGTTATATAACTAGAGATGTCTTCGTTGGATTAGGTACAGATTTATTTTCCGATAATTCTGTATTCATACACCCTATACATGAAATTGTAATTGAAACTGAATTTGCAACACCTACAATATATAAAGTTTTACCTTTAATAATAACAATATTAATATTTATATTATATATATCTTATAATGAAAAAGAACCAAAAGTATATAATGTAAATAAAAAGGAATTGTATTTGAAAAAAGGATACTTATCATACAGTATAATATATATAGGATTAAAGAATATTTATTCTTATTTTAACCAAAGACTGTTTATTGAACTTTTTTACAATAAATTTGTTTCTGGATTAATATTAAATCTAGGAAGTCAAACAACAAAAGTTATTGATAAAGGTTCTATAGAATATGTAGGTCCTTATGGATTAGAAATAGGTTTATTATATATAAGTAACAAATTGTCTAAACTAGACACAGGTATAATAACTTCATATGCATTATTTATATTATCAGGGTTAATTATATATCTATTTCTTTGAAACAATATAATAATTAATGAAGTGTTAGTGTTAATATTAGTTAACTCCTATTTTATTATTACGAAAAAGTAGATGCTAGGTATTTACTTGAATTTAGTACTTCAACAACTTTTTTATGTTATACATATATATATGTATAAGCCCAGTGAATCTATGTGGGGAGAAAGGTGATCATGATCATCTAATGCAAAAGATATAGGAGTATTATACTTAATATTCGCAGGATTTTCCGGTTTAATAGGAACTGCATTGTCAATTTTAATGAGAATAGAACTTGCCGCGCCAGGTATACAATATATATCTAGTAATCAGCTCTATAATAGTATAATAACTGCTCATGCAATAGTTATGATATTTTTCATGGTTATGCCTTCTCTAATAGGGGGTTTTGGGAATTTTTTAATGCCAATTATGATAGGAGGACCAGATATGGCCTTTCCCAGATTAAATAATGTATCATATTGATTATTAATACCAAGTTTAATATTATTTTTATTGGCAATAAATATAGAAAATGGAGTGGGTACAGGATGAACATTATATCCACCATTATCTAGTATACAGAGTCATAGTGGACCTAGTGTTGATATGGCAATATTTGGATTACATTTATCAGGAGTTAGTTCATTATTAGGAGCAATGAATTTTATAACTACAATATTAAATATGAGATCTCCAGGAATAAGATTACATAAAGTAACATTATTTGGTTGAGCAACTGTAATTACTGCTGTATTATTATTATTATCTTTACCTGTATTAGCTGGAGCAATAACAATGTTATTGACAGACAGAAATTTAAATACTTCTTTCTTTGAAGTAGCAGGAGGAGGTGATCCAATATTATTTCAACATCTTTTCTGATTTTTTGGTCACCCAGAAGTTTATATATTAGTTGTACCAGCATTTGGTATAATAAGTACTACTATATCAGCCGGTTCAAACAAAGGAGTATTTGGTTATTTAGGTATGGTTTATGCTATGATGTCAATAGGTATATTAGGTTTTATTGTATGAAGTCATCATATGTATACTGTAGGTTTAGATGTAGATACAAGAGCTTATTTTACTGCAGCTACTATGATAATAGCAGTTCCTACTGGAATAAAAATATTTTCATGATTAGCTACTTGTTATGGAGGAATCATAAAATTAACTCCTTACATGTTATTCGCTTTAGGATTTGTTGTAATGTTTACTATAGGAGGTCTAAGTGGAATAGTATTAGCTAATGCTTCACTTGATACTGCCTTTCATGATACCTACTATGTAGTTGCTCATTTCCATTATGTATTAAGTATGGGTGCAGTATTTGGTATATTCAGTGGTTGATACTATTGAGCACCTAAAATATTAGGGCTAACTTATAACGAAAATTTGGCAAAAGTACATTTCTGAGTATTTTTCCTAGGAGTGAATATAACATTCTTCCCACAACACTTTTTAGGATTACAAGGAATGCCTAGAAGAATTAGTGATTATCCTGATGCATTTGCAGGTTGAAATCTTATAAGTAGTTTTGGTTCTATGGTATCAGTAGTAGGTACATTTATATTTACATATGTATTATATACACAGTTACATTATGGAAAAAATGCTTCAAGAAATAACTGACATGTTTTTAAATTCTTCACTGATACTTTAAGATGTTGAATAAGTAGAACCAATACTAGTATAGAATGATGCTTAAATAGTCCTCCCAAGGCTCATGCTTTCGTTAGTCTGCCTTTACAATCCTCTATTATAAAAAAAAATATTCATATAAAGAATATTTAATCTAATTAGAAACATGAAGAAGATAATATAATATCTCTATATATGTTTATAATGTACACATCATATTTATGTGATTAGTATATAATAGAGATTATTACAAAATGATATTATACTGAATAATGTTGCTATATTTTAAAAAAGGAAGAGTGTCCAAGAATAAATTTAATAATTTACAAAGCTAATTGAAGATTCTTATTAGCTTTTTAATAAATCAAATGAGTTTTTATAAATATAAATAATATTTATAAATAAGACTATAAGTTAATTACTTAATAATTAAATCAAATATAATTTGATTGAATATAGGAGAACCTTCTTCTAAGTCTAAAGATAAAATATAAGCGATAGATTAATGTACTGTGAAGGAATTCATCTTAATAGTAGTCTTATAAGTAGTTCGAGTTTTAATAATAAGAATGTACCTTTTGCATAATGGGTTAGCAAGTTAATATTTTATGCAAGCTTTTAAGGCTTAGATAAAACAATTGAAAAAAAAACAAAGTATAAGACATTAGACCCGAAGCCTAGTGATCTTACCATGATCAGGAGTTTAGTCCGAACGGCATACCGTTGTAAAGGTATCCGATGAATTATGGTAAGTTAGTGAAAGATAATTCTGACTAGGATAGCTGGTTTTCTGTGAAACCTATATAAGTAGGTAGTTTAAATTTAATCTTTGCAGGTACAGTATTTAATCTCGTTAATTGAAATTCAATTAAATATATTGGGGAATCGTGAAGATTTTATCAGAGAGAATTAGACCTCGGAAGGGTAAAGAATAATATTTAAACAATCAGACATAAAATGAT
>Ga0209522_1000007_pt1 | contig 19499 bp, 9 predicted proteins | sample TexAe_OM1H0_O2_FD_187935 | JGI IMG/M metagenome (GOLD analysis project Ga0209522, IMG submission 187935) | Forest soil microbial communities from Davy Crockett National Forest, Groveton, Texas, USA - Texas A ecozone_OM1H0_O2 (SPAdes) (version 2) | ecosystem: Environmental > Terrestrial > Soil >... | reverse complement strand
CCCTACACCGCATTTCGGCTTTGCCGCTTCTTGCCCCACAGGGTAGGACAAAGCTGAGGCGGAGGGATAAGGAACAGGAGGAGCACCGTAGGGATAAGCGGGGCGGCGACAGGTAAACAGGTATATCCCCTTTGATTAAAGCGATATAAAGTAGAAAAATAAACCAATACCTTATCTATTAATATTTAGTATATTATTATTATGTTCAAACAGTACAATATAAAATTACACATATATAGGCGCAACCCTCTTAGCCCCTTTGCAAAGGGAAGTTAATGTAGGCATATAAAATTATGCGTTACTTACCGCTATGTTACTTGTGCTGAACACCTCACAGATGACACAAGCCTTCTCCTCAAAGTGGCTGTACCCTATAACTCTGCTTAGCGTAGCAAGTGGGTGGCGTTATGAGCACAAAAAGTCTAGACTTTTAGGGAGCAAGCCTGAGGCATGAATGTGAAGCAATGTAATAAAAAATAAGCATAAGTTTGTAAGTGTATGAATTTCGGTATAAGAGTCTTTAAATTAGATCTTTAGGCGCTCGGCCTTTTGAATAAGGAAGGGTAAGAACAGAGCCTCTTATCTTAACCGGCTTTAGGCTGTAGGGGCTGATACGTGGAGATAATGGGTCATATAGTATAGCTGATTCCGAAGAAGTATGCCGAACAAGACATATATTTACAACGAAATCTTTTTTATAAACGACTAACCTAATAAAAATTTTCTATTGCATATGCGCACTGGTCCTGTATGTTAAAGAAGGTATTCCTGAAGTACAGAGGGCTATAAACAATGATTCAATATACCCGCATAGCTAATACTGTGAGTATTCTATTAACGCGCTCCTTAAGACGTAACCTTTAATGTTACTTACTTAAAAAAAAAAATTTTTTTCAGTTAATAAATGTAAACTTTAACCTATAAATAAGTGTACTCCGTATAAAATTAGTTATCTAGCCACAACACGTAGGTAGGTTAAGCGACTGCTACTATGAATGGGCGCATATAAAGCCTCCCTTTTTAGACGAACCTCCCCGTAGGGCTGCACTGGGGGTTAAAAGAGCGCATCGCTTTAATAAGGTGTCCCCTGCTCCGCAACAGCTCCGCAACAGCTACGCAACTGCTCCGCAACACATATAGGGGCTAAGGGGAGGGGGAATAGCGCTGCTTACAGCCCCTATGTCTAGAAAAAGCAAAACAAGCCCTACCTCAGCATGCTGAACTGTGATTATCCCGCTTAAAAATAAGCCATTTAATAGAGAGGGCTGGTAGTTTTACTTAAATATATTTTGCTGCTGTGCAGAGTGTATATAATATCGGGTTTGAAGTGACCTAATAGTTATAATATTTTGCTGCTATGCAGAGAAGTAATAAACCAAGCTAAATAATTTAAGAAAAGAAGGCTTAAAATGCTTTAAAGATGTGTGGCCTTATAAAAAATAAAACATCCCTTCGCTTTATAGGTTAAGGCTTGCCCTATTTTAGTCTAGATTTTGCGCACATAGCTCCACCCATTTGCTACGCTAAGCAAAGTTATAGGGTACAGCCACTTTGAGGGGATAGCTAGTGTCACCAGCCCTGCAGCACCAATTTATGCGGCCTAAGCTTGAACCTACGCGCATAAAGGAACTGAGCTAAAGTTGCTTAATAGGGGGTGTTAACGTCCATCCGTCTAGCTTCATTCCGCTTAATAAAGTCTCTTTTAGGTACTTTCTCCTAACTTTAGGGCCGCATAGCTTAGATTAGGTTTCTAAAAATAGCCGCTTCAACCTTAGCCGCTTCACTGTAACCTGGGTAGCACCGTAATAAAAGAATTGCTGCCCGCACTGTAGAGGACAGGGTAATATTTTAATTTGCTGTATTGCCCCGAGCTTCCGCTATAGGGGCACGTTTCGGAAAGGCATTAAGAGTTTAAATTTAAATTCTTTTAAAGGTTTAAAGGAAGAAAAAAAAAATAAATTTGATTGGTTGCCTTGCTATTATGAGCTTAACACTACGATATAAAATGTATCGGTGAAGGATAGTTAGATATACCCTCCGCCCGTAGGTAAAGTAGTTTGAAGCTGTGTATAGCGGAAGCTCACAATTAATTATACCATTAATGGTTAAAACTTAGCGCGCTTAATATCTCTGATTGTGGATAGAGGCTCTTACTTTTAATAGTGTATATAGAGCGAGCGAACAAGGCGCTAGTGCTATTAAATAAAGGGTTGAGTTACAGGAGGTCTGTAGTAGACCTGCAAAGTCTCACTTTAGGGTTCAATTCCCTCTTAACCCTTTTATAAAATACCCCTGAGCATGTCCCCTCTCCGCATTACCGCGATGGCTCAACATAGAAGATTCCTTTCCTCCACCCCCCGCTACTCGCACAATACCCCTCAACTATCCCGTAGGGCTTAAGCAACTATCCCGTAGGGCTTAAGCAACTATCCCGTAGGGCTTGAAGCGGAAGGAGCGGATAAGGTATAAAGCACAGCGGCCATAGTTGAAGAGGGTGAAGGAGCAGAAAAATAAGCTAAACACTAACTTATATTATATAAGTAATAGCCTTAGTCTATTATGCACACCTTTAGATCTACACCAGTCTATGAACCAAACCGCTGCTATATCTGACCCTGGTGCCAATAAAGCAAGGCGGCTCGCTGTTTTTTTTTTTTTGCAGAGCGAGAGGGTAGGTCCAAGCGTTACACATGATCTAAAGGTCAGTAGCGACTACACTAGGGCTAAGTATTTTAAAGAGGCTAAGTAATAAGGTATTTGTAATAATCTCCGCTTTATTTTTAGCTGCTGTAAGCTTCAGCATGCTGGTGCGGATAAAACAAAACAACAGCCTTAAAATACAAGATACAGATGCTGGTAGGAATAAATAACAAGCAAAACGCCCTTTCGCCTTTGGTGCCGGAAGAAACACAAGGATAATAAATAAAATTCAGATCGTATAATAACTACCTAAGATAACATTCAGCATTTAGCAGTGGTGGGCTTTTCCTCACGGAGGCCTAGGCGCCCACGAGCTTAACTGAGCCCTTTAAAAAGGGGAGCTTTTTTTTATAAGTTCTCTTAGTTTAAGGGTAGAACAGCATTCTTCTAAAGTGTTAATTTTGGTTCGATTCCAAAAGAGAATTTATATTTTTTTTTAAACCCTTAAAATAGTTAAAGGGGTAAATCCCTAATTGAAGGTTTCCCCTTTTTGGCGGGCATGCGTCCAAATTAAAATAAAGCAGTATAACCTATATTACCCCTCCCCTCCCTGCCCCCAGCAGTCAGGTATCTCCTCTCGGCTCCCTTCGGGGCGGCGCTTGCGGTGAGCGGGTGCTGCCCGGAGGGTAGGGTAATGTGGTCATAGCCGCTAGGGTTAGAGTAAAATTAAAGATTTATAACTAATTACTGTGACATTAAAGATATCTCCGCTTTTCTTTCCTACGGCCACTATCAACGTTAACTGCATCAGCATGCTGATGCAGTAGCTGAGGCTGTAGCTGAGGCGTGGAATGTAAGGCCGATCCCTAAATAAATAGTTTTATAACAGCTATGCTGACAATAGTACGAGTAGAATACTATAACATTCAGCTTACCGCTGTGCGGCCGTGGTCAATAAGAACTATGCTGACGATCAAGGGGTTTATGTGCCCCAGGCGACAAATTTACTTAATCACAACATGTCTTTTTTAAATTAAATTAGGTTGAGTAATAGGAGCAAACAAAGCCTTCTAAGGGAAAGGTTTAAATGGATACATTTGTAAAATGAAACTATATGGCCAGGTGGTTGTATTCAACAAATGCTAAAGACATAGGAACACTGTATTTAATTTTTGCCGTATTTTCAGGTATGATAGGTACAGCCTTATCCGTTCTGATAAGAATTGAATTAGCAGCACCTGGTGTTCAAATTTTACAAGGGGATCATCAATTATATAATGTTATTGTATCTAGTCATGCATTAATTATGATTTTTTTCATGGTTATGCCTGGTTTAGTAGGAGGGTTTGGTAATTATTTTGTACCCATACTACTAGGAAGTCCAGATATGGCAAACAATCTAGTAAATTTATTTAAAAGAGTAAAAATAAAAAATAAGTTCTTTTGCGAAGGCACCGGAGGCACAACGACCTCTAAAAAGCAATTACACTTTAAATTTAGCACATTAAAGATGCTAGGTAGCGAAAATATAGAATTAAGATTGGGTTCATATTTAGCAGGTTTAATTGAAGGTGATGGCTATATTTCTATCAATAATAAAAATAGAGTAATAATAGGTATAACATTCAATCTTAAAGATAAACCATTAGCAGAAAAACTTTTAGGTATGATAGGTAAAGGTTTTATCGCTAAAAGAAAAACATCTAGTATTGAATTAAGATTTACATCTAAAGTCAGCCTGTGTAGAATAATCACACTTATAAATGGTAAATTTAGAACACCTAAAATCGATCAATTATTTAAGTTAATAGATTGAATTAATCTGAATCATTCTATGAATTTCGAAAAATTACCTTTAGACATTACATCTTTAAATAGTAATAGTTGGTTAGCCGGTTTTATAGATTCAGACGGTGGTTTTTATATTAGATGTTCTTTAAAACAAATCATTTGTAAATTTAATTTAGAACAACGAATGATATATCCTAAAACTTTAGAAAGTTATCAACCTATTTTAGATCAAATAAGTTCTTATTTTAATGTAAAATTAGCTATTAGAAATAGAACAAACTATAAAAATTCCTATTTTATAATAAGAATTGAAAATCAAAACTCTATAAAAATATTAATTGATTATTTAGAAAATTTTGCTTTGTTGTCTAGTAAACATTTAGACTTTTTAGACTGAAAAAGGGCTTTTTTAATCATTCTTAGTAAAACACATTTTACTGATGAAGGTAGAAATATTATTTTAAATTTTAAATATAGTATGAATGATAAAAGAACTTATTTTAATTGGGATCATTTAAATAAATTTTAATGCCGTTTATCTTAGCAATAAGATTTATAATAACTTAGCTGTATGCATAGAATCCCTCGAATATTTTGTTATTAACGAATAGAACAGGTATAATATACTTTTAATAATAACCTATATTATATTGAATATTTTCATAGCTCAAGCCTGCCTCATGGTTTGTTAACCAGATCCAACATCCGCAGCATCCGCAGCATCCGCAGCATCCGCAGCATCCTCAGCCTTTACGCTAGGGTTGTATTTTAATTAAAAAGAATAGAGCAGTTGCTTAGCTGAGGGCAGGCTGCTGAGCCAAGGGGGCAGGTGCTTAAAGGATTGAAGGCTTATTTAGTGTAGATAGTTTATCAGTTGTTTTAACGATTTTTTAATTGTAAAAATTATTATACACAAGGGGGGAATATGCAGGAAACCAAAGGTTTGTTAACAAGCCCTTCGGGATAATGTGCCAAACTTAGTAGGATCCTCAGAGACTTCAATAAAAATTTAAATAAAACTAGTTTGAAATAATTATTGGGAATGTATATCTATACATTAGTACGCTAAGCTCCAACTTTCACTTTATAGCTTATATTTATATATCCACTTACCAAGCGGCAAAGCGTCCGCAGTGCGGAGGGAGAGCGGCCAAATAATAAAAAGGGTTTGCTACCCAGCTTAGCTGCGCTTGCGCGAGGGTAAAGGCTTGGTTGTTACCTTTTAATAGCAGTGTATACTAGGTTTATAAGTTTTTACTAGTTACTTATATTAATCTGCTTACTCTTGCTACGCAAACCCTAGCCGGCGCCCTCCCCACCGCTCTTCGGCTGAGGATTGGGGGGCGAGGGGCGAAGCAACAAAGTAGTTGGATGAAGACACAGTCCAAGTAGGTGTGAAAATACCTATAAATTTTGATTCCCTAGATTAAATAATGTAAGTTTTTGATTACTTCCTCCTTCTTTAATTTTATTACTTGTGAGTGCTTTAGTTGAAAGCGGTGCAGGAACAGGGTGGACCGTTTACCCGCCCCTTTCTTCGATACAATCACACTCCGGTGGTGCTGTAGATCTTATGATATTCTCACTACACTTAGCGGGAGTCTCATCTCTACTAGGTGCTATTAATTTTATTACTACTGTAATGAATATGAGAACACACGGTATGTCTTACCATAAAATGCCTTTATTTTGTTGGGCTATTGTAATCACAGCTGTATTGTTATTACTGTCTTTACCTGTATTAGCTGGTATATCGTGTTTTGTGCCAGCTCTAAATTTGGCTATTTGCTGGAAAAACTTTTTTGTAATAGAAAGTCAATCAGCAGAAAACCTAAAAGGTTTTAGTCTTTTAGGGATTCTCAGAGAATATACGCCAGAGATAATATGTGGTAATAGTATTTATAAGATCTCTAAAAAGAAGAATTATGCAACTTATACAGGGCCTGCTCACGCAGGCTCTAGTCCTTTTATTAGCTATTTAACTGGTTTGATTGAGGGTGATGGTACGATTATAGTTCCTAAAACTGAAAGGTCGACTAAAGGTAAACTTAACTATCCATCTATTCAAATAGCATTCCATTTAAAGGATTTACCTTTAGCTTTACTAATACAAAAAAATTTAGGTACAGGGTCTTTAATACGCGTTAAAGGAAGGAATGCCTATAATCTTCATATCAATGATCAAAAAAGTATTTTAAATCTAGTTAAACTATTAAATGGTAAAATGAAAACACCTAAAATTTATTCTCTTTATAAAATAATTGATTGGTTTAATGACTTAGGTGATAAAAACTCTTTAAATTTAATTAAATTACCTTTAAATAATGATCCTTTAGGTAATGACGCATGGTTATCAGGAATGATAGAATCTGACGGACATTTTAGTGTTCGAACGACTATGACAGGATCTTCATCGCCCCTCCGCTTCAACAAGTTGACAGAGGGTAGGGAAGGAATAAATCGCTCATACCCTAAAATAGAATGTAAATTTGAATTAAGTCAAAGACAAAAAGACCATCTAGGTTATAGTAATGAACTCTTTTTAATTAATATTGCTAATTTTTTAAATGTTCCTCTTAAAAAAACTAGAGAATATACACCTTATCCTCAATATAGACTTAGAACTGCTAGTTTAGAAGGGAATTTGAAGTTAGTTAATTATTTAAATGAATATCCTTTATTTGGATCTAAATATTTAGATTATAATAATTGAAAAGAAATACTTAATTTATTTAATCCTAGATTTAAATATTCCCAGGATTATATAGATACAGTATTAAATTTAAAAGCAGGAATGAATGATAATAGAACTATTTTTATTTGAGATCATTTAAATAAATTTTACCAGCCCTTTACGCCCCGCGGGGATTAAAGTGAGGGGCGGCATATTATTAAGATATTTTCCCAACTCCTATGTGAATAGGAGAGTATATACTTTAAATATTTATATTTAAAAGAATGCTATTACCGAATGTTTTATCAAGCCTCGCTTAGCGGTGGTCAGGTGTTTATAAAGCTTATGCCTTTAGCCTGTTATCTCCAGCTTGTACAGAGGACGCTAGGTAAGGAGGTAATCCCATTCATGGGCTTATGCTCGTATATCAAGATTTAATTTGGCAATAACAATGATCTTAACGGACAGAAATTTTAATACTAGTTTTTATGACCCTGCAGGGGGTGGTGACCCTGTATTGTACCAACATCTTTTCTTAAAAGAAATAGATTATATATGCTTTTGTACCGCTTCTGTTATTTTAACCGTAACTGATCGGAGGGCTGAAACTCCTTTCAATTTTACATCTTTTTATTCGTATTTTAACAAACTATACCCGAATAAAGCACCTGATCGTAAGTTTTTAGAATGGTTCCTAGGTTTTGCTGAAGGGGAAGGTTCTTTTATAGTACCAAAAAGAGGGGATCTAGCTTTTGTGGTTACCCAATCTACGGCAGATGTTAAAACTCTTTATTATATAAAGGAAAATTTAGGTTTTGGAAAAGTTATAATACAGTCTAAAAAACAAAAAACGCATAGATTTGTAGTGCAAGATATTCAAAATCTATATTTAATTTCTTTGCTGTTTAATGGGAATATGGTTTTCCCGACTAGAAAAGCTAGGTTTTTAACTTTTCTTGCTAATTTTAATGAAAAACTTTTAAAAAATAAGAAGGGGCTAGATCTTAAACTACTCCCCTTGGTTTGGGCGAAGCAAGAGTGTGTTCTACCTTCATTAGAAGATGGGTGAATATCCGGTATCACAGATGGGGAAGGTTGCTTTACTTGTTCAATCCTGTCAAATAGTAATGCCTATAGGTTTAGGTATATATTGACCCAAAAATGAGAAGCGAATAAAACAGTATTAGAATATATTTTAGCTAAATTTAACGAGTGTTTATTAAGTAAAGGAACAGTAGATGCACATTCAGCAGAAAATGTATGAGAATTAAGAATTAATGGTGTAAAAAATTGTAAAGGTTTATTTTCTTATTTTGATGAGTATAGCCTAATAACTAAAAAAAAGGATAGTTATTTAAAATGAAAAATTATTCATTCTAGATTAGTTAAAGGCGACCATTTAAATGAAAAAAGTAGATTAGATTTAGTTAAAATGGCGAAACAAATTAATAAAGCTTTATAATTTATAGGAAAAAAGGGGTTGGTTTAGTCAAGCTATGTAACGAATAAAGGCAGATGTAAAATAGAATAAGACCTTTAGTCGTGAATACCAATAGGTATACCACAACCCTAGTTCAAGCTTAAAAAAGGTTTGTGTAATTCTTAGGAAAAAACAAAACAATAAGCTAGAGCAATACTGGTGGTACGGTCAAAATCCTCCCAGGCCAAGACCGTCAGTTTCCTAAGAGACTGCTACAGACTGCTTCACCGGTAGGTGGCTGAGATGCTGCTTAATGTACAGTCGGATTCCTCTTTGGATTATAAAACAAAGGCCGGAAAACTAGTCTAGTTTTCTGGATTATATATTTAAAGGGTGAAAAATAAGTATATAATAAGGAATTGGGTTCTTTGGTCACCCAGAAGTTAAAAATATAGGCTTCTTAACGTTGCTGTTTGCTGGGACTATTTCGATTATAAGTTTTAAATACTTCCTCTTAATTGATACAGTAAAAAAGTTAAAACAATGAAGTAAATCAGCAGGTAACATAATTTACGGGTTCTTGTTTAGCATGCCAAGATTTTATGGAACCTCAGAGACTTTACGCAACGAAACTGTAGGTTTACAGCTCGCAGAGAGGGTACAACCAATCTCTGTTCACATACCTAAACATTTGAAACCAGTAAGTGATGAACAATTTGGACATTATTTGGCAGGTTTAATAGATGGGAATGGTCACTTTAGTAGTAAACAAGAATTAGTAATTGTATTTGATTTATTAGATGCTTCTTTAGCCTTTTACATAAAAAAACGTTTAAGTTATGGAAGTATTAAAAAAGTGAAAGATAAAAATGCTTTCCTTCTAGTCATAGCTGCTAAAAAAGGTTTGGAAAAAGTAATAGAGTTAATAAATGGTAAAATTAGAACAGAAAATAAGTTTAATCAAATAAATAATAAAATATTAAACCACGATAGCTATGCTGAATTCAAAAAAACAATTAATTTAAAATTAAATTATAATAAAGATTTTAAAAACCACTGGTTAGCTGGGTTTTCTGATGCTGATGCTGATGCGAGTTTTCAAATTAAAGTGATAAAGCCTAAGGCTGTAAATTTAAATAGCCGCACCGCGGACGGTAATGCGGACCGCGTAGAACTTAAGTTAAATTATGAAATTTGTGCACCGCAACAAGCCCTTCGGGATAAAGACAATATTTTGCTATTAATTAAAGACTTTTTAGGTGGTAATATTGGCTATATAAAAAGCCAAGATACCTATTCATATTGCTCATCTAGTTATGGTTCAGCTAGAAAGATTATTGGTTATTTTGATTATTTTCATTTATTATCTAGTAAACATATTAATTATTTAAAATGAAGAAAAGCTTATTTAATTATCCAAGCGCATAGTGGTAAAATTTATTTAAATAAAGAAGGACTCGAGAAAATCATTAAATTAAAAAATTCAATGAACAAGCGGCCGCATCTCTTAGGCCTTCAGCATCACTGCCTAAGTTGAGAGGGTGACCAGGGGCACTGTCCGCTCCCGCACCCTCACTCCTCCGTTTACTGCTCCGCTGCTCCGCAACTAGCCCTTCGGGATAAAGGGCAAAGAAGTGGGGGTAAAAGAGAAACTACAGTTTAAGATAAAGTCCTAACAAGGATGTTAAATTCTTGAGTATTAATATAAATAGGTTATAGTCGTTTCTGACTTCCCGTTCGCTATAGCGCCAAAGCCTATTTGATTCCTAGCATAAGCGAGGCTAAAGGGCAGCACGTGGCTCTCCCCCGCTCCCTCCGCAGGCACTCCCTTCGATAAAGCACCGGCTCTTCTTGCGGGCAATGTTGAAGTGGCTAGCTTCGCAAGCCTATAAAGCGGCTAGCGGACACAGGGGGTAGCAAGCGTATAGAGGGCGCATAGCGGAGGTAAAGGAAAGTAACTATTTTATTAATCAAAATTTTGTTATATTTTAATAATCCCAGGTTTTGGTATAGTTAGTCATGTTATTTCTACTTTCTCAGGTAAATCCATTTTTGGTTACATAGGAATGGTTTATGCCATTATTAGTATAGGCCTGTTAGGTTTCATTGTATGGAGTCATCATATGTATGCAGTAGGGCTTGATGTAGATACGAGAGCTTATTTTACTGCCGCTACAATGGTTATTGCTGTACCTACTGGTATTAAAATATTTAGTTGGTTGTCGAAGTCCTTTAGTAAGACTTATATGACCACATGTAAACAATATTCCTTACTCTTTTCTGGGCTATCTAAGCCTAAATATTCAATAATAAATAATTTAACTTCACACGATAATACACTTAATACAGACAGCAACATAGAAAACAATATAGTAATCTACGGAGATTGTTGTAGCTCTACTGTAGGTTATAAATATAACCCTATTGTTAAAAATATGCAACAAATACCTAATAGTCATATGAGTATTTTAATAGGTATATTGCTTTCCGATGGTCATTTAAGTAAAGGTACCAATATTAATGCGAGATTGCAATTTAAACAGTCTTTAAAACACATAAATTATTTTTATTTTGTGTATAGTAAATTAAATCATTACTGTTTTAAAGGTGCTTACTTAACATCTACTACTGTTCAAAATAAAAAACATTATGCTATAGCTTTTACTAGTAGAACGTTGCCATGTTTGACTGAATTATATAATATATTTTATTCACCTGATAATAAAAAAATAGTACCTCGTAACCTTTATGATTTATTGACTTGAGAGTCTGTAGCTCATTTAATTATGGGTGATGGTACTTATAATTCAGGAGTAAGGATTCAAACAGAATCTTTTACCTTGGAAGATGTGGTATTAATTATAAATGTTTTAATAATAAAGTTTAATTTGGAATGTTCTATTCATTATCAAAGAAACTATCCAATTATTTATATAAAAAGTAAGTCTATTAAAAAAAATTTACATAATATTTTACCGTTTATGTGTGAAGAGATGAAGTATAAAGTTTTAGGTAAGGATGCAAGAAAAATAAAGAATACTCCGCACAGCGGCTTGTTTATTAATATGGCAAACTCGAGGGACATCCAAAAGTAAAAATAATAATTATGATGGATTATCGTCGAACTAAATGATTATGCGAAAGTGTAATTCAATAGTCTAACAAGATTATTGAATATATAGGCATAAACTTATTTAACCTTGCATCACGCTGACTAAAGTACTCCTCATTCCATCTGCACGCGGATGGAGGGACGCAACAGTAAAGAAAGGAGAAGGTTTATATCTATATATCTAAAAGCGTAGAGGCCAGATGCCATACTTATTTCTAAGTAAAATGATATTGAGTCCTTTTGCTTAGTCAAGCTTTAAGCGCTTAGCTGACTCAGGCTAAAGGTCTAAATGGCAGTTAATTAAAGCACAAAGTAGAATTAGGAAGCAATAGCTTTTATATGAAATATGAAGGAATGGTCCGGGTTACTAGTAAAATAGACAGTGCCTTAAACAAGCACTTAAGTAAAAATATATATATATATATATCCCTGTTTTTATGAAACACAAAGCCAACTAGATCTGGAATGATCGAAGGCCTTACCCCGAGCTACAGCATATGGAGGTTCAGTTAGATTAACTACACCAATGCTTTTTGTATTTGGATTTATTGCTCTATTTACAATAGGTGGATTAACTGGTGTAGTGCTTGCAAATGCTAGTTTAGACGTAGCATTACATGACACTTATTACGTAGTAGCTCATTTTCACTATGTTTTATCAATGGGTGCTGTTTTTGCGTTATTTGCGGGGTTTTATTATTGAGCAGCTAAAATAGTAGGAAAACAATATAATGAGGTATTAGGGCAAATTCATTTCTGAATAATGTTCATTGGGGTTAATTTAACTTTTTTCCCTCAACATTTTTTAGGATTACAAGGTTTACCTAGAAGAATACCTGATTACCCTGATGCTTTTGAAGGTTGAAATGCTGTCTCTAGTTTTGGATCTATAGTATCAGTAGTTGCTACATTATTATTTATTTATATAATATATGATTTATTTGTAAATGGGAAAGAAGTGGGGAAAAACCCTTGATTAGTTCCTGTATTCTTTACAAGTACAAGTATAGCTTATACTCAGGCTAGCTTTAACCAACCTTCTGAAACATTAGAATGAACAGTAGATTCCCCTATACCTTTTCACTCTTATGAAGAGGTGCCGGCACAATCCTAAAGTCTATAGCGCCCTAGTTCCGCTCCCCCCCCTCTCCTTCCATATTCTTCAACTCCTGTTAAATCCACTCTGTTGAGCCATAGGCGCAAAAGCGGGGCTGTCCATCCTTCGCCCCTAGCCGCTTTGCGTTGCTCTCGGCTTTGCCGCACCGTAGGAATAAGGTGTATGGATAGGGGGGGGTAAGCAGAGGAGTAGGCGGCTATGCGACTAGGGAAGGGAAGCGGCATGTTTTATCTTGCATAGTGGAACGTAGTCCAGATGCTAATTTTAATATTATCCACTGACCCCTCGCGCCATTGCGATTTACACCTGTTAGCCCAAGAGGAGGTGTTTTATGCTCTCGGCTTACAGGTGTCTATGCGGCAAGGTTCATAAAAGCGCAAAATTTCGTATATATAAGTATAAAAGGCACACCTGTAGGACTGCGCATATTAATAAAGCTTAACCCTATCCCGCTGTAGGGATTGCTTAGCTAAACCCTCCCTTGCACCTGCCTCAACATTTGTGCGCTTAAGACGACATTTTTAAACCCTTTTTATCGCGCAAGCGCACAAATAATATAAGCTTGCGTTCCATCCCTTCAACTAGTTGAGGGGGGAGGCAACAAGCTTCGCGCTCTATAAATCCCAAAGGATTAGAAAAGGCCCACCCTCCCACGCCTCCGCTTATCTAACAACCTCTAGCTGCTCGCTTCTACCCCGCTTCAGCTTGGACCGCTGTGTGGCGAAACCTAGTCTACAGTGTAAGCTCAACATAGCCGCATATGGCTCCGGGACCATAGGTCAAAGGTGAGCTGGGCATTGTATAGGCTTCCTTGGAGACTCCTTCCACCCCCATGCAATTTCCCAGCTTCGCAGGCAAAATAAGGGAGCTGGTGCGTTACTCCATCCCTCCGCTTCTCGGCTTTGCCGCTCCTTGCCCCACAGGGGAGGGCAAAGCTGAAGCGGCATAGGGATGGTGCTACACCCCCGCTGTACATCAAAGGGGAGGAGGAAGCCGATAAAACAAAGAGGGAGAGACGACGGAGCAAACTATCCCCTCCGCGATGTTTCATCCGTATAATAAGTAGATCTTCACGCAGATAAACCGCACAAGTCCTCCGCCTCAGCATGCTGAAGCGGAGGGGGTACAACGTTGCCTTATAACGATGGCGGCTTACAGTAACCCTTGCGGAGCTACAACCTCTCTTGCACCGCGACATGGGTGACCGGGCGGGCTAGCGGAAAAAATATGAGGCGGGGAGGGTGTATATAAAAAAAATTTTTAGCCCGAATGCGAGGTCCGCAATATAAAGTTATGTTAGTATTATATATTCTTATTTTGATGTTTACTAATTCAATAAACCATTTACAAAAAGATATCCATTCAACATTTATAAATAGAATAACTATAATAACCTTATTAGTTTCTATTTTATTCACATTTAATACCCTTTACTTTCAGTCAATTGGAAAAGGGATAAGTATTTTCAGTGGGCTTTTTCAAACGACTGTCCAATCTCACATGGTTGAAATTTTTCTATTAATAGTAGGAGCTTCTATTTTATTAGGATGACCTTTAGCCTCTATCAACAATCCCTCGACAACTTTTTCCGCTAATGCGGAGAGGTGGAGGGAGCAGGACCAACAGGCTAGTTCAATGTTAAATAATCAGTTGTTTGGGCTTGATTCCTCCCCTTCCACCCGCATGCTGAGAAGGGAGCAGGGGCGAGTAAGAGGAGACCAATACTCTTTAATTGCACTTTTTAGTATATTAGGGGGTTCTCTCTTAATGTCTAGTTTAGATTTATTATCTATGTATTTAAGTATTGAGCTTCAATCTTTTGCCCTTTATATATTAGCAACTTTAAATAAAGATCAATTATCTTCGACATCTGCTGGTTTAAAATATTTTTTATTAGGTAGTTTATCATCTTGTTTAATTTTATTAGGCTCCGCCATTATTTACAGTTATACTGGTTTAACTCAATTTGAAGCTATAAATACATTATTATCTGTACAATCTCTTCCCCTTTCTTCAGCACAGCTATTATCCCCCTTCCCGCAGGGAGCGGGGCTATGGATATTGTTGCCGGAGCATCCCGTAGGGCTTGAATTATCTTCAGATATAAATAAAGCATTTACTATTGCAGTGATTATTATATTAATAGGGTTTTTATTTAAAGTATCAGCAGCACCCTTTTATCAATGAGCTCCTGCAGTGTGTACTGGGAAAACACATGAGTGGGAAAAACTATCAAACTCCGGGGAACTCCTAAAGCTTATGATACCAAGCTATATTCGAAAGATTATTAGTGGATGGAGTAATTTACCATGTATGGTAACAACTCATAAGATGAGTGAAAACGAAATGGAATATCGCGGATCTAAGTCAGTCAAACCGACTGTAAAAGAGCAACGAGTAGACGGTAGTTGGTTTTTAGCTAAAAAAGCTAGAAGCTTAAGGTGTACTCTAATGGGCAGAGAAATCTGTTATCAAGTCAAAATCCCTTCTAAACAATTAAATTCGCAAAATTTTTCTTTTTCTACTTTAACTATTAACAAGCCGCTAGGCGGAGAAAACAATATAAAACCGTGGTTTTTAACTGGGTTCATTGACGCTGAAGGATGTTTTCAGATTTCAATCAGGCAAGATAAAAAATATAAAACTAATTGAAGAATATCTCTTACTTTTCAAATAAAACTACATGTTAAAGATATTCACTTATTAAATAATTTTAAAAATACTTTTGGTGTAGGGACTATTACATTACATAAAAAGGACACTGCTAATTTTAATGTATATTCCATAAAGGAATTACAAGTAATAATTGATCATTGTATAAAATACCCATTAATCACTCAAAAATATTCTGATTTTTTATTATTTAAACAAGCTTTTGAAATTATTAAAAAGGGAGATCATTTAACTGAAAAAGGTGTATTCGAAATAGTAGGTTTAAAAAGCACACTTAATTTAGGATTATCTGATAAGTTAAGAGCAGCTTTCCTTAATTTTGTACCCGTTCCTAGGCCAGCATTTCAATTTAAGGGAGTACCCGATCCATTTTGGGTTGCAGGTTTCATTAGTGGTGAAGGTTCGTTCTATTTAAATATTAGATCTAAAATTTCTCCAACTAGCACTACCGGTAACACTTGAAGAAGTGTTTCTTTAATTTTTGGAGTAACTTTACATTTCAGAGATAAAGAGGTAATCCAAGCCTTGGCTTCTTACTTTACTTTATTAAATGGTAAAGGTTTAGATAGCTCTCCCTCCCCTGTGGGTTGCGGAGTTGGAGGGGTCGTAAAACCTCATACTGTTTTTATAACAAAACACTCTGTAAGTCTTCACATAAGAAGATTATCTGAAATTGTTAATGTAATTATTCCCTTTTTTGATAAGCATCCTATTCTTGGAGTAAAAAGTTTAGACTTTGCAGATTGAAAAAGAGTAGCAGAATTGGTTCAAATTAAAGGACATTTAACGAGTTCAGGGTTTGAATCCATTCAAAAAATAAATTATTCTATGAATCTAAGAAGACCTTGAGGGCCCGCTGCAGTCGTAAGGATTGCAAAGAATATTTAAATAATTGCTTGTTTAGTAGAAGAAATTGAAAATATTATTTAATTGCATGATAAATTTGATAGCCATGGATGTATATGATGGAACACCTACTATAGTAACAGTATGATTAACAATAGTAGTAAAATTAACAATATTCATTTTTTTACAGGGTTTAATTGAAATTTCTATACCTGAAACCTTTTATAATTTAGGCTCCGCATTGGAACTAGGCGCGCAAGTGCATAATCCTACACTCAACTATCCCGTAGGGCTTGAAGGTGCTATTACAAGCCCTCCGGTAGAAGGATTTCTAGTTTTTGACTCGTTTCTTACACTTTTAGAAGGGAGAGGTTCGGCCCCACAGGGGTTTTTAACGCAAGCTACTAATTTTATAGGAGGTGAACAAATAAAAAACTTATTATTAATAAGCTCTTTATTATCTTTATTAGTGGGAACTATAGGAGGTTTATCTCAAATAAAAATAAAAAGATTATTAGCATTTAGTTCAATCTCACATGTAGGATTTTTATTATTGGCTTTAGGTATATATACCCAAAATTCTGTTGATTCTTTCATTTTTTATTTAGTTCAATATACTATAACTAGTTTAAATATTTTTTTAATACTGCTGGCTTTAGGGTATAACCGCCTAGCTGATAAATCGTTAGCACTATCCCGTTTAACTAACGCTAACGAGATTGAAGATAGCAAATACCACGTTGGACCTCCTGCAGATATTAATTATTTAATAGAATTAAAGGGTCAACTATATAAAAATCCCGTTTTAAGTATAAGTTTAGCTATTTGTTTATTTTCGATGGCTGGTATACCCCCTTTAATAGGTTTTTTCTCAAAACAGTTTGTATTATTTTCATCTATTGAAAATGGTAACAATTTTCTATCTATTATTGCAATATTAGTTAGTGTAATAAGTGCATCTTATTATCTTAAAGTAATTAAAATAACTTTTTTTGATAATCCTTCTCTTTCCGCTAGCGTTACACACAATACAGTCCCGGAGTGTGAGGAATCTTTCATTATAGAATGGAGAGGTTTGGTCGTTTACAGCAGCCAATTATCTAACTTTCATAGCTATATTATAGCTATTTTAACTTTTTTAATTTTGTTATTTTTTCTTGACCCATCTGTCTTATTAAACGGAACACAGTTAATTTCATTAATTATATTTAATTTATAATGAATACTCTAATAATAATATTTATATTCATACCTATTTTAGCTTTAATTTTATTATTTTTAAATCTGCTTTTTTCTCCAAATAGACCAGATTCTGAAAAAGTTTTAACTTATGAATGTGGGTTTAGTCCCATTTTAGGACAAACTAGAAATACATTTCATATTTCTTTTTTTTTAATTGCTTTAGCTTTTTTAATTTTAGATTTGGAAATTTTATTATTCTTTCCTATTAGTGTATCATTGTCCCAAATAGGTACTTTTGGGTTAATTATTGCTTTAATTTTTTTTATAATTTTAACAATTGGTTATGTTATTGAGATATTAGCAGGGAACTTGAAAGTTTCAAATAATAGTCTTCGGGTTTCTTAGTTGCCTTAATCTAAGTAACGGAATTGCCCCTTTTAATAGCATCCTCCCACCTCGGCTTCTTTACAGCTCCACCTGCCTCAACATAGCACCTCCCTTCTTTTTCCTGCGAAGCTGTAAAATTGTATTGCGGGTGGTAGCTCCCGTAGGAATAGTTGCACCGCAAGGGGTGGAAATGATTAGCCCGCATGCTTTTAGTCCGGAGGGCTTGCGTTCCTTCGGAGGCAGCCCTCCGGACTAAACGAGAAAACAGCACAGCCTAGCGTTCCATCCTTTCAACTAGTTGAGGGGGGAGACAACCACTCACTTTTATCGCTTGCCCCTTTCTTCTGCACAGCTTAATAATGTTAACATGCTTGTGCGCTTTATCAGCGGCAACATGTGGAGTCAGCTATTTTTAGAAGCAATTCTCAAGGGGGAGCGCCGCTCCATCCGCCTCTCCCCAATATGTTTAGCACAGTAGTCCAAGCTGAAGCGGGGTCGGGGCGAGGAGGGCTGGTGAGGTCAGCATAGCTGAGATTTGTTCTAGCTGTAATAAAAAAAAAAAGGCGATTACCTCCCGCTACTCACTGTGCGTAGCTCCGCAAGGAGGGCTTGTTTAACTTACACCGTGCAAATTACCTTCACTCGCGGTAAAAAATAAAAAAGCGGGTCTTATCATAAACCCTTAGAGCTAATATAACACTTAAGGCGGGAGGGTTTTAAATATACGATTTCAGCACTTCGGCCTTTCGTATTTGATTTTTCAGGTCAATGATCGGTTTTAAGATTATCTGCATGCGGAGGTAAGGTAACACTTGCTTAAAATAAAATCTCCGCTCCAGTACGTTAAAAAAAAAGGGCTGAGGCGGCCTGAAACATAGAACCTGTGCGGAACGCTGGGCTAAACCTAATTTTAAGTAGTCACTCTCTGTTTTACCAGATAGCGTACAGCATACCACGAAGGGTCTGTAACGCTTATAAACAAGCCCTCCTCCGCATTAGTTTGCGGAAGTTAAACAACCCCTTCGGGGGCATGCAGTTGTGATAACGCGGCCCTTAGTCCCTTCCGTAAAGGGATACGCAACGCGGGGGAGGATAGGCCATCTAATAGCTATAATCTGCAATTTAACCCCTTATATTTCAAGGGTGCCTTTTCGACAGTTAAAATACAAGATAATGGTCACTTTCTCTCCTCTAGCTTCTTATTCCTACGGTGCGGCTAAGCCGAGAGCATAAAACAGGTGTCTATGCGGCCAGGTAGATATAGCGCTATAGGCTAAAAATATAACAAGTAATGGAAACGGCCTTAGAGCTAATCGAGAAACAGTGGACCAAAAAGTATTTATTTCAAGTAATCTGTACATAGTAGTAAAGAAAATATTGCTTACTCTAACTAAAAACATAATCTTAGCCGAGCTTTTATTAGCAAGGGCTGGGCACACTACACTCCTGCGGATAGTCGCCTCCGCCTCAGCATGCTGAAGCGGGGGGGGGTTAATAAGTGCTGTGTGCTACACTACACTATACCTTGTTGAGTATTCGCTCACCTTACAACCTCAAGCGTCTGTACCCTTTACATCTCTGCGGTGCAAGACTCCCCTTTTTTTAATCCATACTCTTCAACTCTTGTTAAATCCACTCTGTTGAGCCATAGGCGCAA
>Ga0209522_1000006_pt1 | contig 19813 bp, 9 predicted proteins | sample TexAe_OM1H0_O2_FD_187935 | JGI IMG/M metagenome (GOLD analysis project Ga0209522, IMG submission 187935) | Forest soil microbial communities from Davy Crockett National Forest, Groveton, Texas, USA - Texas A ecozone_OM1H0_O2 (SPAdes) (version 2) | ecosystem: Environmental > Terrestrial > Soil >... | reverse complement strand
ACTAGGCGCAACGGTGAAGATTGCATTCGTGATGAACTAACTGTCTGTCGCTGGGAAGAAGTTTAAAATAGGGAAAAAAGGAGTCTATATAACCATGTAGCTTTATAATAATTTTAATATACTTTAGTCGCAACGCGGCTATCTTTAAAGTATAGGATTGTTTTCATAAAACATGGCCAGATTTGTTTTCAGCTATATAAATAACATCTCAAAAGTCATAGCAAGGTAGCCGTACTGGAAAGTGCTGCTGGATAATAAAAACATTTAACCCCCGTTCATGCAACAGACGCTAAATACATAGTAAGTTTTTTTTTTATCCTTTAGCTTATCACGTGTGACTATCTCGCTAGACCCAATAAATATGATCCACCCCTTCGGGATGAAGCAACATGATCCGTAGGATTAAACATAGTTGAGGAGGACGGTGGTACTGAAAGCAGTGCAGGACTTACTATAAACTTTAACGCCCCTACATCTGCACCAGCACGTTGCACGTTAAGGCTAGGCTGTAAAAACAAAAGCGCAATCAAGCAGAGGCGTGTGGAGGTGTTGAAGGTAAGACAAATGCTGGTATTCTTAAAGGGGTTAGCTGAGTGGTTTAGCAGTAAATTTACACTTTACAGACAGAGTTTCGATTACTCTACTCCTTAGTTTAATAGTCTCTTACCCTCACGCGCCTTAGGTGGCCTCGCTTAGGTATGCACAGTTATTTATTCAAAGGCTCGTACTGTCCTTTATCCCGAAGGGCTTGTTGCGTTACACCTCCCGGCACCGTCACCTAATGCTGTTTATCCGCTATGATTATCCTTCCTCACCAAACAAAAAAGACGATAAAGGGGGAAGAGGAGCAAACAGCACTGCGTCCTCAATGGAAAGGGAAGGTTATTCCAAAAAGTGGAATAGTTTAGGGCTAGAGGTTTAAAGGGTAGCAGCCTCTTTTACATTGGGCATACTAAGCTAACAAAGGCTTAGCATAAGACCCCTCCTCTCTCAGCTATGCGGCTTAGCTATGCGGCTCAACTCTGCGGCTCAGCTCTGCGGCTCAGCTCTGCGGCGGGTGGCTCTAAATGTTGATCGTGACAAATTATAACTATGGCCGTATAATTAACCGCTAGCAAAACCTTATGTGTACTTTCTTTTACAATGGCTGCACGTTAATCTTTTGTAAAGGTTGCTTCGCAACAAACGTATTGTAGATTGGATTTTTAGTTAAGATTAGCGCTAAATAAGGATAGTGCCGGATAATCAACGAGCCTGACCTACAGCAAAAGCCTCTGCCTCCGCTGATCTTGCACCTTCACGCCTCTCTCTGCAGGCTGATAGAGAGGCTCATTGGCTAAAAACAATACCCGTACACCCCGCCCATTGTCACCCAAGTATCTGCATCAGCACGTTGAGGCTAGGCTGTAAAAACAAAAGCGCAAACAAGCGGAGGCGTGTGAAGGTGAAAGTGGGCGTTAAGTAATGCGCAAGCGCACAAGTGTAAGTAACTATCAGGTCAGTCCCTGCGGCCGCTTGTTTACGCTTGCGCGATAAAGTGCGGAACGGTCCGCATGCGGAGGGATTTAATATCTCGCCTCCCTCCTTCGCTTTATCGGCTTCCCTTAGGCTTTCAAAGGGAAATAGTGTAGACGGCTATATAACAAAAAGGAGCCAGGTGCTTGATACTGGAACGGGGAGGCGTGCAGGTATGCTCTAACTAGCTAAATCCTTGAACGAGTATGTCGTAATTGGTAGCCGAGTGATTCTTAGGAAATCGTGATTTAGTTATCGTAAGAGTTCGAATCTCTTTACTCGTATTTACCGCTCCGCACAGCGGCTAGTTGTATCGCGCAAGCGCATAATTTTAGTACCTGTCCCCTCTGCACCCTAAATGGTTAGTAGGCCGGGAGGTGAGATATCTCCTATACATCCTTCCTATAAACCTAAATAATAATATATTTCAAAGCCCCTGTTAGCTTCGCAATTAAGTAAACAAAGTCCTGACCCATATAGGAATTAAATACCGACCCCCGAAGGGGTATGCGAAAGGGGTTGCGCCCTATTTATTTGATTGAATCCTAATTAAATGACGATTATAGCAGAACAGCCGCACAGCTTATATAAAAACCCACAGGTGTCCTGGCTGTTTAGATTTAGAGTGATTGTAAAATATAAACAAACCTTCACTACACCTTAGCCTCTGCCTATGCTGATCAGGCACCGTAGCCATCGGCTACAAAAAACAGGAGGCTTTAGCTAGAGCTGCCGCTTAAGCGGACGGGGTGGTGGTTTTCTATTTACTATATAAATAGTTTATCAAGAGCTAGTCCTTTTCTTATATTGTATAAAATTTAACTTGTGGGGAGGGGAGCGCCACATTCTAAGTGGTTAGTTATCCTTACAGCCGGGATTCGCTTACTTGTTTAGTGTTACTTACTAAGCAGCATAGCGGCGGCCTCTGCAGGGGATGGGTCTAATCATTAAAGAGTTAGCGTCTTGTACTATAAATAGCGCAAGCGCTTCCACATAAAATGAAATTAACAAAGATATATTTTTTTATGTAAAGCAATGTCTGTAAAAAAGGTAATCAATAGCTAAATTACTAAAAAGTAAAGCGATTAAGCCTTAGCCGCTGTGCTTTTAGGGATCAAAAGGGTAAATAAGATAACATTAAGGGGAGCATCCCCGCGTAAACAAGGCAGGGAGGTAAAATAAGCGAACCAAAGCCTATAATTTAATTGGTTAGAATAATTTCTTGATGAGAAATCTGTAGAAGTTCAAATCTTCTTGGGCTTATCTCAGGTGAGAAGGTTTTTTTTTATTACACGGACTTATCTAGGCTGTAGCCTAATTAGATTAAATTTTTACTTTAAAGTGCTACAGGGCAAGGCTAAGCAAAGGGGGCACAGGTTAAGTTATAAGGGCGACCCCGTCCGGATGGGATACATTTACGAGTCCGGCCCCTACCCTTTAGTCTCGTGGAGCGGGCGGCTATAAAGGTTAGCTATACTGAAACCCCAAAAAAGGCTAAAAGCGATTATTAAGCAGCCCCTCACAATATAAAAAGCATGCTTTTTACTCGTTTAATCCGGAGGGCAGCATCCCTCATCCCTAGGCGCTTCTCCGCTCCCCCTTCAACCCTCTTAACGGCTTTATCCTACCCTGTGGGGCAAGGAACGCACCATCCCTTCTCCGTCTCAGCTTTGTCCACCCCTGTGGGGCAAGGAGCGGCAAAGCCGAGAAGAGGCGGGTAACCTCGCTGAGGCTAAGTAGGGAGCAGGGGCGCAGCAGATGTTGAGTTGCTTCTTTCCGTAGTAAAAAGGCGGTGGGGTGGTGGTCAACCCCTCCGGGATAAAGCAATGAGGGCTTGCGAAGGTGGCGATGGAAGGATAAACAAAACGAAACAATAGCACTACAGGTTATAATCCTTTAACTGGGGTGTTAGTTTTAATAGATAATTTTTAGCAAATTTTACTAACATTTTACAACACTAGCTGATGAGCCGCATTCGCCCACTCTTTGTATGCGGACAAGGGATAGTGAAGGTTTATTCCCAAATTGGCCCTTTAAACCCTAACCGCGTCCTACAACGCTTATATTTTTATAATATCCCGCGGCCCTACGCTGGCAACTTGGCCCGTAGGCTCACGTACCTTCGGAAGTAGCACCTGCGGAATAAGGGGGGATCAGCGCTATAAGCATAATTCTTTTTACAAACATCGCTCAGCTTCCCTTAACCCCTACCATAATACGGTGCATAATAGCGGAGGGGAAGGGCTAACGCAACATAATTAGGGTGTAGCAAGAGGGAAGGTGGGGGCCAGCGCCTTACTTTATATTTTTATAAAATACGTAGAGCAGCCTGAATTATTGTGACATATAAGCGTGACTCGCGGAAGCGCTTTGTATATTAATTTTAGCGCCTATGGCTTTTTTAGCGCACGCATCCCCTTTTTCCTTTAAGCTATAATCGTATAAATTGAATTAATAGCGCATGCGGCAGCACTAACGCAAGCGACTTTTATAATGCAATAATCTCTATGATAGTATAAAAACAAGGTATAACTCCCCAGCGCCAAGCTCAAAAAAAGGGGAGGGGGTGTTCAGCTACTATGGAGACAGCTCACTACCTGAAACTTAACTAGCCTCTACTTATTACTACTCTATAAACCACTACGCCCTGCATAATAATCCAGGGTATAACGACTGGCCAAGAGTTTACCTAGTATAGCACAACCCGCTGATTTATTAACATAGACAAGCGGCTAGTTAAACAAAAATACCTGTATAAAACCCCAGCGCGGAGCAGCGGCTATAGTCTAATTTTAACACTATATTCCTTTTTTTGCTTTTTAACTATGCGGTTTACTTTAGAAAGCCTGTGGCGCTCATCGCAGCTGTGTTGGCATATTAGATAAATTCATTTATTTTTTCTTTGAGATACATATTTTATAGAGCGCAATTTGCACCAGTAAAGTAAAACCGCAGTGCGGACTTATTAATTCACTTTAATGCAATTATTTAATTTACACTTCGCCGCTATGCGGAGTAAGCAGCACTAAATTCTAATTTAGCCTGAATGTCCAAGACTAAAAAGTTTTAAATTATTTATCGCTTCTCGGCTTCGCCGCACCTCCGGGATTGCCTACCCCCCCCCCTGCCTCTTTATTCCTTTTCCTGCATCTCCCTCACCCGCTTCAACTTGTTGAAGCGGAGGGATCAAGCGGAAGGAAAGTAGTAGTCTATACATAGCAGTCGGCCGCGATAATAGCTACTAAATATTTTTAACTCGGAGTTAGTAAACTAAGCTAAACTAATCAATAAGGAGGGTAATCAATTGGGGAAATTGGAGGGTATTACTATTATTATTATTTATACGCTATTACCTAATAAGATTCATTTTATCTAGGTTAACATCCCTTCAGGGGCTAGATGCTTCGCCTCATTTTAAGAGCAGCTGCTCGTAGTGTTGAGTGCTGGGCAGGTTGCGCAGGGCTGGGGAGCTTAATATATATCCGCAAATGGCGCCACCCACTTATTCCGCAGGTGCGACCTCCGAAGGTACGTATCCCTACGGGCCAAGTTGCCAGCGGAGGGACGCGAAATGGCTTGCTACTTTGCGTAGCCTCTCGACTTCGCCGCACCTCCGGGTTGAGCTTAACCAACAGTCCCTTCCTTTCAACACAGTTGTAACATATTAGGCGGGGGAGGTCAGCTATATGTTGAATTAGACCTGGCCGCTGTGCGGATAGAGTTTAAAAACAGAAGATAAATGAAGATAAAAGGGGTATTAGCTAACTGTTCTAAGCCTTAGCCCTAAGTAATTTTAGGTGAGGCTAGTGCCTTGCGCTTCTACTCAATTGTGTTGAGAGTTAATGAAGGCGCTTGGCTAAGGCTTGCGTTATTATAAGAGTTTGGGATTTCTCTCCAAAATGTACAATAACTAATTAGGTAAAAGCTTTCCCGTTAAAAAAAAAATTAGTCCGCTATAGCCTTAATTAAGGCTTGGCTTACGAATATGCAGCACTGCCGATAATTTACTTACTTTAATCTGAGTAAACCCTTATTGTATACTACCTACGGTGAAACCATATCTATTGCTACGCTGTATGTTTGTCAGCTCAGCCCTCTCGCTCCGCTATCCTTGTGTACGGAGCAGTTTGGATAACCCCCCCCGCCGCAAGCTGAAGCGGATGAATGATTATCCGAGCAGAGGGACAACAGCACCCTCTACCTCGCCCACGGCTTTATACCGAAGGGCTTGTTTTTATCTTCCTCTGGCTTCCTCAGGCTACCTTCCCCCTCCGTATTCGAGTGGAAGGAAGCAGGCGCATAAACAAAAAGTAACTGCAGAGGGGCGCAATTAGGACACCGTCAAGCTTAGATCATGCCGTAGACGCATGCAAGACGAGCCAAGAAAAAAGATTAATAAACCGCAGAGCTCCCCGCTTTATCGATATTATGAAAAGCGACAGAGGGGACAGTAAGTGTGAATTTCCCTTAGATAAATTAAATAAGTAACACGCTCTATATAGGTAAAGCGTATAAATATTTTATTTGCTGCGCTTTAAATTAGAAGTGAGGCTTGCGTAGCAGTATACATTACCACCTAAAGCGTGAGGTGCTATTTACACCCCGCCAATGGTGCCGTAAATTAAGTAAAGAAAAGAATAAAGTGCAAATATATAGATAAATATTAGTATAAATGCGATTTTTAAAATCTAATCCGATATTTGGTTTATTAAATAGTTATTTAGTAGATTCCCCACAACCTGCAAATATTTCTTATATGTGGAATTTTGGTAGTTTACTAGGTATCTGTTTATTAATACAAATATTAACTGGAGTTTTTTTAGCAATGCATTATACACCTAATGTAGAATTAGCATTCATAAGTGTAGAACATATATACAAATCCTATTGGTGTGTTCTTTAAACCTCGCTATATGCTGGAAACCTCTAAAACCTATTAGTACTAATATCTCACTTCTTAAATCCTTACGCCTATGACGAGGGCCCAACAGAATATTAGATCTTAGTTAAAATCTGTAGGATGGAACAATGGGCAATCAGCAGGAAACCTTATTTAACTTTGTAAATAGTACAAAGATAAAGAGTAGGGTCCTCAGAGACTACACGCGAGGCTTTCAATAGTTTATTTACAATAGAATATCTGGATAAAAAGAATATAACTAGCCCCACGGGGGAGGATAAGGCACCCTTCCCTGCGATGCGAGTTAAATTTATCGCTCCGCAGCTCCGCAGTCGCATGTGGTAAGTGGCGCATGTAAATAAATAGCTTAAACCGTAAGGTTATTGATTGATGATATAGTCCAAGGTAAGATTACTTAATTTGCAATATACCCGCTTGTACTACGGCTGTATAAAAAAGCAGGACCTCTCCCTATAAATAACTTAGAGTTTGAGGCAAGGCTGTCTTGATTTATTGATGCTGAATGAAATTTTCAAGTTTTTTTTAGATAGAAATAATTAACGTTTGGCATTTCGTATCACTTTACATACGGATGATACTCCAATACTATATCGTATACAAGAATATCTAGGATTAGGAAATGTAGAAAAACAAATTAATAGTAGTGTATATGTAGTACGTGATGTGAAAGGTATGCTAAAGCGGTTAGTCCCTATATTAGAAGCCAATCCATTACAGACTGTAAAATATTTGGACTACTTAGATTTTAAAAAAATGTTATTACTTCTAAGCGAATCTAAAAACACAGCCGTTACAGGTGAGGATAAGGTTTTAGCACTGTCTATAATCCAAGGAATGAATAGTGGGCGTTTATCCTATAATAAGGACTTAATCCCTTTAAGGCCTATAAATAAATATTGGCTGTTAGGATTTATAGAAGGTGAAGGCACAAGCCGCTATGCGGAGGGATTAAAAAACTTAGTACCCTTTTTTCGAAGCAACCCCCCCGGGATAAAGCAAGTTTGTGATGGTAAATATTAGTCTGTATTTAAAGAATATGCCTAATTTATTAGGTTTTACTATTAATAGTCCCGCTTTAAAACCTTATATCATAACTCATAAAAACACTAGAGTTATAGTATTATCCTATCAGAATAAAGGATTCATTGTATGACACTCTAGTACAATAGCGCAAGCGCCTTATTATATTTACCTTTCCAAACGCGAAAAATAAAAGTATAGATTTGATGTATTGATACTTAGTACTACACATGCATAAATACGGATATTTTTATTTAACCAAAGGTAGGCAGTAAGGAGTAAAAATAGCGAGTTTTATAAACACTTCACGCTATAGTAATTCAGGTATAAACGTTACTGAACCTTTGATAGATATGGAAATGTTTAATACAGTTTTACCTGTTATACTTACACCTCAAATGTCACACCTTCCTTTAGGACAAGCGTTTTCAAAAGTTAAAGGGCCTTTAACTGTTTGAGTCTATGATAATAAAAAGCTACTCAAAGGTAGCCCTTTCGGCAGTTATGCGGAAGTTTGTGCAGCAATAGGGATAGACCGCTGATCTATGGTTGTACGGCGATATATCGATAGTGGTAAGCTTTACACTAATAGATATTGCTTTATCCCGGAGGGGCTGAACAAATTTATTAACCCCTTTATGAGGACTGGTCCTTGGATTTTAGACTTTAACCACAAATTTGGACTTTAAAGCCAAATAAGAGTAGAAAGGTTATATTGCAAATTTATATCTACTATTGATCATGAGAGATGTTAATTCAGGTTGATTTTTAAGGTATACGCACGCTAATGTAGCTTCTTTTTTCTTTTTATTTTTATATTTTCATACTGCAAGAGGTTTATATTATAGCAGTTATAAAACACCTCGAGTTCTATTATGGTCGATTGGTGTAATTATATTAATACTTACAATGGCTATTGCATTCTTGGGATATGTATTGCCCTATGGGCAAATGAGCCTATGAGGTGCGACGGTTATTACTAATCTATTATCAGCAATACCTGTATTTGGAAAAGATTTAGTTGAGTCAAAATTAAATATTGTCGGCTCCCTTCAGGGCGGCGCTTATAATGATTATTTAGAAACGATTATTAATTTAAAAATAAATGATACAATTAATGCAAGTATTATGTATGTCTTACCAACAATAGGTACAGTCAATGTAAATGCATTAAAAAAAGGAAATAAATTAAGATTAGATAAAACAGAATATTTATCTATACCCTCTGAGTTTATAGCCTTTTTTGTAGGTCTTATAGATGGAGACGGGTATATTGGAATAAATAAAACAACAAGAGGCTATATTTCTTTAAAATTAGTTTTAATTTTAAGTATAGAAGATCTTTCTACTTTAGAATATATACATTCTATTTTCAAATTTGGAAAAATTACAAAATATAAAGATAATAAACATCCTATATGTAAATTGGTCCTTAATAGAACTGATTTACAAGAAGTAGTCTTTCCATTATTAAAACATCATAATATTTTTTTCTTAACTTCGAGTAGAAGAGAACAATTTGATTTAGCAATGCGTATTCTTTTGAATGAAATAAAAATGTATAAGGATATACCTAGTATAAAGGGAGATGTTTTATTAGCAGAAAGAAGGACAAATATACTGCCTACAGATGCTAAAGAATATGTAAATTTATCCTTTTTTAAAAATTGATTGGTAGGTTTTACTAATGCTGAAGGATCTTTTTTTATTAAAGAAAATAATGATGGTTGTTTTCAATTAAAACAAAGAATACATAGTGAATTATTTGAAGCTTTCAAGTTATTATTTGATAAGGCGCTTGCGCGAGAAAGAAGAATATATATTGAAAAAAATAAATACGCTCAGTTTACTGTTAGTTCTAAAAAAGATGTACAAAAAGTTATAAACTTTTTTTCATTTTCTGGATTACATCCTTTAATTGGTTTAAAATCTGTACAATATTTTATATGATTAAATAATTTAAAAAAAAGTAAGAGATACAATAACCTACACTTTCCTGGTTCTAAATAATATTTATGCGCTTGCGCCATATAAATATCGGCTCCTTAAAACAGTAATGTTTTACTGGCAAATGGGGAGAATTGCAAGGACGTTTAAATAGCTAATCCTCTATTTTAAGCTACTTGCAGCGGAGCTTCATTCGGTATAATTTAAAGAATGAAGAACGTTCAACGACTAACAAGTGAGTAATACCTACAATAAGCTTGACACGAGAACCCCACAACCAATAGATTCTCTTTAATTATTCTAGCGCGGAGCTGCTCGGCGCCTATTGGTTGAAGACATAGTCTAAATACCTTCTATTCCTCCCTTATACATTTATAGCCTAACAATCTATCCTTCGCTCCGTGCCCCATTGCTCTATCCCTCCGCCTCAGCTTTGTCCTCAGCTATGCCCTCAGCTATGCCTCCCGAAGGGATAGAGCGGCAAAGACGATAAGCGGAGGTATAAAGCGAGGACTGGGCTTGCTTTGGGACTTGCTTTGCAATCCTATGGCTTTTTTTTTAGTAAAATAAAAGAAGGATAGTGGTAGGTGTAAATACGAGGCTGGAAGGTCAGTCAAAGTTAAACTCTTTGGCTACTTTTTTTTGTGATTTGAGGAGGATTTAGTGTTTCGAATGCGACATTAAATAGATTCTTTTCTTTACATTTTTTATTGCCTTTTGTATTAGCAGCATTAGTAGTAGCACATTTTATAGCTCAAAATGAAGGGCTCTATATGTTGTAAAATATATTAGTAGATCAAGCAATATGCTGGAAACTCCTAAAGCTTTAAATACTTTTACGCCTTTTAAGGCTTTTTAGAATATGAACTGGAGCCATATCTTAAATTTATAAATAATATAGTTAAAGTGACAATTTTAAAGATATACTATGGACAATCAGCAGGAAACCAAAACGTTTAACTCGTGAGTAGGCTCCTCAGAGACTTTACGCTTGATATCCTATCAAAATAAGCTAGGGTAAAGAGAAAGTCCAAATTTTATTTGTGCGCTTGCGCTATATATTTAATATTACTAGCCCCACGGGGGAGGATAAGCATATCACTTTGATACAAAATAATAAATTGTATTCTATTACTAGATTTTTTAACTCTCGGCTTTGCCGCACCGTTATTCCAAAGAGATTGAATAAAATAGAAAGATCTAATTTTAAGTAAGATGATTTTTTAAAACAAGTTTTAATAGGTAATATATTGGGTGATGTATATATGAGGAAATTTTAAGTAAATGCGAATACTAGATTAATATTCAGACAAGGTTCTGCGAATACTGATTATTTATTACATTTATACGATTTATTTAAAAAATATACTTTAAAAGGCCCTTCAATTACTACTATCATAAATAAAGATACTAAAAAGAGTAGATATAATATAAGTTTAGCTACGATGGCTTTACCTTGTTTTAATGAATTCTACGATTTATTTTACTTTGAAGGGCTGCGAAGCTGCGAAGCTGCGAAGCTGCGAAGCTGCGAAGCTGCGAAGCTGAAAGAGTACCTTTAAATATATCTAAATATTTAACTAGAGTTAGTTTGGCTTGGCCGCATAGCGGATAATAATGGACGATGGAGGGTTTACGGGTTCAGGTCTGAAACTATATACTAATGCGTTTAAAATTGAAGATTTAAACCATTAAATAGATGCATTAGATAAAAATTAAGGTCTAAAGGCTACTATTAATAAAACATCCATTGATATACAACATACTTTATATATCTAAAAAAGTCAACTGCCTTTACTTGTTGATTTAGTTGAAAAATATATGCATCCTACTATGTTATATAAATTAAATATATCGCGCTAGCGCACTAAATAAAATAAATGCTTCATACACATGGTTCAAATAACCCTAATGGTGTTACAGGGAATGGTGATAGAATAGCAATGCACCCTTATTTTATTTTTAAAGATGGTGTTACTATTATTGCATTTTTGTTAGTATTAATTGTAATTGTTTGTTGATTCCCTAATGTAATGGGTCATTCTGACAATTATATTCCAGCTAATCCTATGCAAACACCACCATCTATTGTACCTGAATGATATAAAAGATGTCATGCATTAGAGTAATCTTATGATAAATATACTTTACTATATGCTGGAAACTCCTTTCATTCGTTTTATTCCCTTTTGATCGCGCAAGCGCACAACCCCTCCGGGATAATGCGAGTACAAGAGTCTTGCCCTAACTACGGGGTTTAAGCTTAATAAGAAATAAGCGTTTTATGAGCGAGGGATATCCATTTGGAATACAAGTAGACCCTCATCCACCCTAGCTTTCCTTTTTATTTATGAAAAGAGTGGGGGACTAAACTATCGCGCAAGCGCCTTATTAATTAACAAGTGTAAAGGACAATCAGCAGGAAACCAAAGTTTTAATTGTTAGCTTTGGCTTTTTATTCTATTTACTTTCCCCGAAGGGCTTGCGTTCATTCGGAGGCAGCCCTCCGGGCGCCCCCTCTTGCTTTGCAACTCTACAAAGTAGGAAGGCGAGAAAGGGAAGCACAAAGCCGATAAAACAAATAAAATGAGTAGGGTCCTCAGAGGCTATACGTAAAGCTCCTTTTATCCTGTATGCTAACACATGATCTATTCAATCTAGAGATAGGTCTAGCAGAAAATAAGGATGAAGATATAGTCCAATCATTCTTGTAAAAAAATGTTAATTGCGCCTCCCCACCCCTTATCCCGCAGGACCAAGTTCCCAGCGGAGGGACGCGATATATATTTATAAATATATAATTTGATCTGATAACTTCTATAAGTTTATCCGCTATGCGGCATGTAATTATAATAAATCGGCTGATTCTAATGTTGTTATGTATCCTTCTTATATAAAAATACACAGGGATATGCTACACACTGCACCAGTGGAGGGATCGAAACCTATTAAAAAAAGGGTAACTAAGGCCGAAAGATCAAATATTCAAATTAATAGCCCTTTAGATGAAATAATGATTGGTTTATTATTAGGTGATGGACACATTCAAAGTAGAAATGGTAATAGTCGGTTTATTTATGCCCAAAGTAGTTTAAGGGAGCACCATTTAAACTATTTTAATCATGTTTATAGTATGTTTAAACCTTTTTTGTCAAAAGAATTTGAAGCCAAATCTAGATCTTTTATAGATAAAAGAACCAATAAAACTTATAGTTCTATTAGTTTTACTACATTCACTCTACCTTGTTTTAACCATTATAGAAATTTATTTTATAATAATAAAAAAATTGTACCTTCTAATATAAATCAATTATTAACACCTAGGGCACTAGCTTACTGAATTATGGATGACGGTTCTCTACAGAACAAAGGTTTACATTTAAGCACATATAGTTTATCATACGGGGATGTACTTTTATTACAAAGCGCTTGCGCGAAGTTAATAAATTTATTTTTGCCTGAATTGACTATTAAGTGTACTATTCATAATCACCAAAAAGGTTATAGATTGTACATTTGAGAAGAAAGTATGAATTTTGTTAGAAACCATCTAAACGAATTTATGCATAAAGATATGCTTTATAAAATAAAACCTAAATCTCTTTCTACTTTTTCCAGTCATAGCCTAGATTCAAATAGCGATGTATAAATATAGCGCGTCCAGCACCATCCCCGGCACCATATGTGAAAGGTGAATGGGGAGGGAGGTGGCGATACGATCTTTTACCCTATTATGCTATTTTAAGATCTATACCTAATAAATTATTAGGTGTATTAGCTATGTTCGGTTCTTTATTTATATTATTATTATTACCATTATTAGATATGTCTAGAATTAGAGGTAGTCAATTTAGACCTGCTATGCGAGTTGCTCTTTGGGCTTTTTACATTAATTTTGTCATTTTAATGTTTATAGGGGCTCAACATCCAGAACCACCTTTTGTGATGGTGGGACAAATTTCTACTATCTTTTACTTTGCATGGTTTTTAGTTATAGTTCCTTGTTTAGGTATTATTGAAAACACTCTTATGGATGTCGCTCTTACCGCGCGCGACATAGAAAACGAATTATCTGTTAGTTACAAGCCTTCCTCCTCCTCCGTTAGGCGGGGATAGCGGGAAGCTGTAGTATAAACCCCTAACTGAGCGAATATATGACTATTAAATACATCACTGGGGTTAAATAGCACAATCCTTATGCACCCTTTGATTTAAGCACTTTAAGAGACTATCACTTGCTTCATCCGGCCTCGCCTTATTTTATGGGTCTCAAAATATAACCCGCGTGCAGATGCGGTGAAGGGTTAAGGATACCATAGCCCCGCGTCCGGACTTATCCAGAAGGGTTTGTTGCGGAGCAGTTTACAACACCCCTGCCTCAGCTACCTGAAACGGAGGAGGGATAATCATAGCGGATTAACAGCATACTACCCATTCTCTTTTTGTTTTCAATCCAAACAGCTTAAGCTCACGGTGTAAGGGTCGCTTGGGGGTGTGACTGAGCCACCACTCATAATCCAAGGGACAATAGTGGAGGTGTGAAGGGCAAGAGGGGTAAGCAACTATTCCCGCTGTGTAATGAAAAAGAAAAAAGGGAAGGCATGCATAGCACCTACCCCCCGCAAGCGGGGGTTGCGAAGCAGGAGCATGATATTATAAGCACTTGTCATATAAGCGCCTATGGCTAATGTTTTATGAGCCTCCGCTTATAGCCGAAGGGGCTGAGGTCATAACCTTACTTCTGATTCATACCGCGAGACAAGGAGATAAGCCTTAAACCTACGGTGCTCTTATTAATAGGCCCACCTGCGGAGGTAAACCTTAGTATTAACACTTTAAACGTAGGGCTAAAGCGATAGTTAAGAACTGAGGGTCTAGTGGCTAGTAGATGATAGCGGCAGTCTTATTAATTTTAAGAATACTCTACACAAAGGCTAGTAAATGTAAGGAACTACATGTCTGATAGGCAAACCTTACGGTTCTACTATTGCTTATTGTTTTACATTCTCAACTTGGCCCTGTAAAAGGTGGTATGCTAAAGGGATATGGCTAATTTAGGGGGCACTCACCATTCACCCTTCACCATTCACCATTCACCATTCACCATTCACCATTCACCAATGGTGAATGGTGACGGTGACGGTGACGGTGACGGTGACGGTGACGGTGAGGGAGCAGCGGTCATGAATTATATTCCTTTTCTTTTTAAAAGAAGTAGTAATAATTTGAGGTTTTAATCTTATTAAGGCGCTTGCCCTATAAAAAAAGGGGTCATTGTTATAACATCTAATTTAGCCTTAGGATCTAGCATTCTGAATACTTTATAACATTGCTTTCCTTTCTCGTGCTCCTTATTTTGTAAGCGATAAAATGGAACAACTGCGTTTTTGTTTCAATATAAAAATAAACAGCATGCTTAAGCATAAGCAGGTGCTGGTATGGACAGGGTAGTAGAACATCACTCAAATTCTTTTTTAATTAGTATACGACAGCGGCAAAGTTGTAACATAGGGCGTGTGACCCTTAATAGGCGCTGGATAAAGGGGAACGGGTGCTGAAGGTCACAGCGGTTAAAGGCAGGGGGTGTAAAGGGGAAATCGGATAACGGTAGTCCTTTGTGTTTGCATCACAACTGTAAGAGTTCAAATCTCTTTTTCTCCATTTGGTCCTCACAGTTACATTATAGTAGTATTCACCGCATAGCATCACTAGGGGTTATATGCTATAATCAAATAACAAGCCTTGTGGGTTTATTTTATGGCTACTTTCAACACGTAATAAATAATGTAAACCTTTATACCCTGCCTCCATCGCTTTTTAACTCCGGGATATGCAACCCCCCCTCCACACTTCTCGGCTTTGCCGCCCCTGCATGAATCCCCGCCTCAGCTTTGTCCCCCGCCGCTTATCGGCTTTGCCGCTCCTTGCCCCATAGGGTATGACAAAGCTGAGGCGGATAAGGGATGGTGCGTTCCTTGCCCCACAGGGTAGGATAAAGCCGTTAAGCGGGTTGAAGGAAAGGAGCAACGCCACACGGTAAGTGGAGGGATGATAAGCGCAATAGTTGTATTCTCTTATAAAAACAGCAGTGTGGCAGAGCCTCTGGCCTATCCCTTCACACAGCGCGAAGGGAAAGCGGCGTATTTAATTATTAATTAAAGGTCATTTTTTAGGGAGCTAAAATATACAGCCCTGGCTATAATGTAGGGACTGGTAATTTAAACATACGCCTATAAAGCACAGCGGAGCGATAGTAATGTTGTATAGGGAAAGGCTTACAATCAGACTTACAGGGTGCAGTAATAGCTGCATCCTGGGGACACTCTCTATTTAATTTAAGCTAAACCAATTAGATTAACAAGCCTTAAGGGTCAAATTTCGCAACAGAGGTGTCGCTTACCAAAATTCTGGTTATGCGCATACGCTTTAATTAAATAATTAGGTAAGGGACTAGTTTACATAGGTAAGTTAAGACAATTGCTAATTGTTCGGGGAGACCCTTAGGTGTTCGACTCACCTCTAGTCCGTATAATAATTATGTTTAGGCGCGTAGCGGTTAATGGTCTTATTAGGGTCTAGCTTTTATCAAACCTCCGCTTGTAATATTTTAATAACAGCACCCCTCACCCGCTTCAGCATCCCTCAGCAATGCTATTTTTATAACCAAAAGAAAGGGGACCTAAGCGCGTTTATAAAACAGAAGGGGTACGTCACCTAAAGCAAGCGGCCCGCATTAAGGAAAAGAAGGCGAAGAGAAACAGTAGCTAAGGGAGCAGTGGTCCGAATACTCAGTATCAGACAAGGGTATAATGTGTAAAAGTGGCTGTCACAACCTTGCTTCGCTTGCTTCGTAACCACTACTTTTTTGGCGTTATGCTTTCCCTCGGCCCTTATCAAGCCCGTAGGAGTTGTTTCGGGAGCGCAAGCACAATAGTAGCAATAAGGCGATGAACCGAGGGATAAGGAGTGTACACATCGCTAAGCTGTGAAATAAAAGCCATGTGTAATAGCTACCTGATACAAGATTTTCTTATGTACTTTTGACGGCTACTTCCCTATCATGTAACCTAAAAGCGAGACTACGGTTGTTTGACCCCTCCACTCACACCCACAGCTAACTATTGTTTTATTCATTTAAAGTGTGTAGGGCGCCCCAGCAACCTTTATGATAATTAAAGCATATACTAAACAGAACCTTGTAATGATAGTATAGAGGTTTATCCGCTATGCGGCATGTAATAGAAAGGTAAAATTAGTTTAATTGGTAAAACAACGTCTTGTGGCGACGTATTTCAGGGTTCAAGTCCCTGATTTTACCCTTTAGAGTTAAGGCACATATTAACCCTCTGTTCACTGCAACTAAGTGCGCTTTCCTCCTACGGTCAGTCGTGTACATGTCCACTGAAGTTCGCATAACTTAGGCGGAGGAGGCAGGCGGCTATGACCTTTTAATCGCTTCATACGGCTCAACATGTTACCATTGTCCCTCCCGAAGGGCTTGTTGCGGAGTATTAAACAGCAAAGCCTTGCCTCGCTTGCTTCGTAACCATTACTTTTAGGCGCTATGCTTTCCCTCGGTCCTTATCAAGCCCGTAGGAGTTGTTTCGGGAACGCAAGCACAATAGTTAGGAATAAGGCGAGGTACGGAAGGAGGAAGGCTGCGCAAAAAAAAGTTTAGGCTAATACTAAGTCTACATTATCTTGCGTGAATTTTAAGAGCTCCGCACAGGGAACCCTAAGCGAAAAGGCTGGTTACTTAGTTACCGATTGTGTCCTCCAGGAAAGGCCGCCTCAAGATGTAGGTGCGGGGATGGATTGGTTGTAGTGTAAAGAGTTTATAAGCTTAAACTGTGGATTCCCTTAATGTAGAGTTTAGGTCGCGAGCGCCACAAGCGCAAGTATGGGTTCTTGTAGTTATTGAGTGAACAACTGCCCTTTAATCAGCTATGCGGCCAGAATACAATCGCGCAAGCGCCTTGTAGGATAAGTTATGCAGTTATAATAATACGATTTAGAACAGCTTTATTTAATAAAGCGTTAGAGCTGCTACGCACTAAGCGCCTCCCCACACCTTATTCCGCAGGTGCGAGCTCCGAAGGTACGTGAGCCTACGGGCCAAGTTCCCAGCGGAGGGACGCGATAAAGTTTATTTAGTTAATTTTAACCCCTACTCTTGCGCAAATATTGCGCTTTAAAAATAAAACCTATAAAAGTAAGGCCGCGCTACTCAGCCTTGGAATGGGGGTAGTTTGGCTCCTTTTTACTGCAAGGCGCTTGCGCGATTCTATTCCTACTTAGTATGCGCATATACCTAGCCGCGTGCTGAGTGAGGACAAACAAGGCATAGACACGTGTAGCCGAGGTTAGCGGTTAATGTAATAGCATTCGCACAGTTTCATATAAATGAGCCTCCAACCAACAAGAAAAAAATGGTTTAGAATAAGGTGCTAGTCAGCGCTTGCGCTAAATTTATATAAAATTGGAAAGCTGTAAAAGAGTATCAGCTACCCACGATGTGAACGCTGCGAACTTCCTCCAATCCTCACACACGGAGGTTGGGCGTATGGTTCTAGGTCCAAAGATATGATTCATTGAAATGATAAAAATTAAAAAAAAAGAATGAATATATTTAATCCCTTAACTTTATTAATTATTCCTATATTAGGTTCCTTATTTATTATTTCTTTTCCTCTCCCTGCTTCTAATCAAGGGGATCGCGTGACTACTGTCAATAATAATGTAGCTAGCACTAATAAGTTAGAAATTTTGAAGTCTTTAAAAGAAAACACACAGCGGCCGTATAGCAGGGTAATTGAATTATTAAATAAGGCTAAAACAGAAAAAAAAAATAGTAATTTAAAAAAAATAGCAATAATAACTTCACTTATTAATTTTATTATTTCTATATTATTATGAATACAATTTGATTCTAATTATATAGGTTATCAATTTGTTACTGAAATAAAAGGTTTAGAGTTTATTCAATTAAATTTAGGGATAGATGGAATTTCTTTATATTTTGTACTATTAACTACTTTTATAACACCTGTTGCTTTGTTATCCTCGCATAATGACATAGAAAAAAATTTAAAATTTTATTTAGTTTCAATATTACTGCTAGAAACTTTACAAATTGCAGTATTTGTAGTTTTAGATTTATTATTGTTTTATATATTTTTTGAGAGTGTTCTAATTCCTTTATTTTTCATAGTAGGTGTATGAGGGGCGAGCGAAGCGAAAGTGAGAGCTGCTTTTTTATTGTTTTTATATACATTATTTGGTTCTTTATTTATGTTATTAGCTATAATTCAAGTATATAGTTATTTAGGAGCTACTGATTTTGCATTGTTAAGTGTTTCGGAAATTAAATTAGAATATCAAAAATTTATTTGGTTAGCATTTTTCTTAGCTTTTGCTATAAAAACACCCTTATGACCTTTTACTGGTTGATTATTTAGAGCACACGTAGAAGCTCCCTTAAGTGGTTCAGTAATCTTAGCAGCTGTAATATTAAAATTAGCTACTTATGCTTATTTAAGAATTATGATATCTTTCTTGCCTGATGCCACTAATTTTTTTAGCCCTTTATTACAAGGTATATGTATTATAACTTTAATTTATGCTTCTTTATCCGCTTTGAGAAGCCATGATTCTAAAGCATTAGTGGCTTTATCTTCTATTAGTCATTGTGCTTTAATCGTTTTAGGATTGTTTTCTAATTCAATAATAGGTATAGAAGGAGGGATTTTAGTATCTTTAGGGCATGGTTTTATTTCACCTGCGTTATTTATAGTCGTTGGAGGTATTTTATATACTAGAACTCACAGCAGAGTAATACAATACATTAGAGGTCTAACAACATATATGCCTCTATTGGCTATATTCTTTTTAGTATTTGCTCTAGCTAATGCGAGTATACCTCTAACTACTGGATGAGTAGGTGAACAAATGACTTTAATTGGATTATTTGAAAGATCGCCAATTATAGGTGTATTAGGTGCATCTAGTATTTTTTTAACTGCTTGTTACTCTATATTTTTATATAATCGGTTAATGTTTGGAACTTACTCAGAGCATTTAAAACCTTTAAAGGATATAGATAGAAGAGAATTTATAGTATTATTTTGTTTATTAATTCCTACTGTACTTTTTGGTCTATGACCTAATTTAATTTTAGAATCTTTACACTCTTCAGTTAGTGATCTTATCTATAATTTAGCTTAATGACGAGGGGAAGTCTGCGCAGGCAGGAGCTGGGGCTGTTATTTACACATCATACCGCTTGTTTCTACTTACCTTCACTGTGCATGCGGGGTCAACATAGTACTTCACGCCGCTTATCGGCTTTGCCGCTCCTTGCCCCACAGGGTATGACAATGCTTAGGCGGATAAGGGAGCAGGTGCGTTTCT
>Ga0209522_1000005_pt1 | contig 25815 bp, 17 predicted proteins | sample TexAe_OM1H0_O2_FD_187935 | JGI IMG/M metagenome (GOLD analysis project Ga0209522, IMG submission 187935) | Forest soil microbial communities from Davy Crockett National Forest, Groveton, Texas, USA - Texas A ecozone_OM1H0_O2 (SPAdes) (version 2) | ecosystem: Environmental > Terrestrial > Soil >... | reverse complement strand
TATTTTAAAAAGTGATCTCTAATAATTAAACAATCTTCAAATGTAGTTACTATATATTCTATTGTATTATCCTTAGAATCTTTTGCTATTTTTCCTATTCCGCCAAAATATGCTTGAACTTGCTCTAACATTAATCTATTAGCTGGGTTATCGCCTGCACTAAGTGAAAATGCTAAACGTGTACCTCATCAATTACTTCTATTATCAAACACAAGTGAAAAATAAAAACTTGCGTCCCCATCCGCGAGACCTGTAATAAATCAAGGATTTATATCACCTTTAGGCACAGTTCCTGAATTTAAAGTAGAACCTTTTTTATCTGCTTTTTTAGCTTTAGTATTAATATTAGAACTACTTGAAAAGTTTCTGTTTATAATACTAAATGGAAGTATTATTAAACTATAAACAGAATAATAATCAATAGTTGTTTCTATGTTACTAATATTTATGTTAAAATTAAATAGTATAGTTTCTAATCCTCCCAAAGCAATAAATATAAAAATTAAACCATAACAAATATTTTCAATTACATGAATACTTAATAAAAAAGACTCTCAACCCACATGATTAAAGTCTGTAAATTTAAAAATAAATAATTTAATTATTAATACTGTTATTAAAATAGTACCTCAAGTAAACAATAAATTATTAAGACAAATTAAAATAGTAGTAATAATTATTAAAGTTATAGTTTGATTATAAGCATTGGTAGGTTTTTCATCATAATATAAATGTGATTCTGTAATTATGAAAAAACTAATTATAAATATAATAAAGTAAAAAATTCATTTTATTGGTTCTATTAAACAGAAACTTAAAACATACATTACCTTAATCAAAAAACTATTATTAATATTTATAATAGTAATAAATTTAACAGTAAATGGTATGATTCCTTTAATTATTAAGAATAAAATAAAAAATAAAGCTACAAATTGGATTAAAATTAATAAAAAGGATTGTAAATTTGTTATAATTTCTGAAGTATATTGAAAATTTGTAATTTTATTAGAATTATTAGTTAAAAAATAATATTCTTTAATTAAAAATAAAATAGAAATTAATGTAATAAAAACTCCTAGAAATAAAACATAATGTCAACAAAAAAAATTAAAAGAATACATAATGCTGCTAATTATTACAATTAAAAAACTAAAAATAGTTATTCTTGGTCAAGGAGAATTAGCAAATAATAATAAATTAAAAATTGAATAATTTAATGAGTTAGCATTATAATTATAATCATGATATTTAGAATAATGAGTCATTGTATTTTAAAAATAAGTTTTGCAATAGAATTATATTTTTCCTAGTTGTTTTACTATAATTGTGTTGAAGCTAATTAGTAATTTACTAAAGAACCTCTAAATTTGAATTATTTAGAAAATTTAGTAAAACTATAACTCTTTTGTGTTTAATATATAATTAATTAATTATTATAATTTAAATATTAAAACTGAGTCCCTAGGCACTACAATGTACTACAATGTAATTTAATAAAATAATTTAAGGCAAAAAGGGTAAATAAAATAATAATTTATTTAAAATATTGTATTTAATATACAATAAAGTTCTTAATAAACATATTAAGATAAATTTCAATCAATTATTAAAAATAATAAAGGATTTAAATTTTAGTATAAATGATGCTGAGTTTTAATATTTGTTATTTGTTATAAGTGGGGAAAAAATATTGATAAACATTATTGTAATCTTAATAATATTTCACTAACACTACAATAATAATATAATAGTATATAACCATTTTATTCATTAATTATTTATCGTTACTTTTAATAATAAAAAATAAATAATAAAGTATATTATTACTATATAAATAATAAAGGATTTAAATTTATAGTATTACCACAATATTCAAACAATTAATTGTTTTTATTTTGTGTTAGTGCTATATCAAATAAACTATTTTCAATTATACCAATTACTGGTACGAAGACTATGAATCAAGCAAAATATAGTCCTGTGGCTATCTGTCCTACCAATACAAATGGTTGAACTGGATGTTGAGAACCTATTCACAATAACATAATAAATACAACTATTTGAACTCAGAAGAAAAACTTAGAAAGAGGTCTAAATTGATTTCCTCTAATTCTAGAAGTATCAGCAATAGGCATTATTAAAAATATAAATAAAGCTGCAAACATTGCAATAACTCCTAATAGTTTATTAGGAATACTTCTTAGAATTGCATAAAAGGGTAAAAGGTATCATTCAGGAACTATTGAGGCTGGCGTACTCATAGGATTAGCTTTAATATAATTATCTGAATGACCCATTAAGTTAGGATATTCAGTAACAATAATAGATAATACTAATAAGAATACAAAAATTGTAACTAAATCTTTGAAAATAAAGTAAGGATGCATTGGAACTTTATCTAAATTACTTGAAATTCCTAAAGGATTACTTGCAAAATAAAGACATAGAATAAAAACTAGGAATAATTTTATTATGTCTTTTTGACTGTACATTAAAAATAAATAAATATTATAATTGTGTGCCTGCAGTATGCAGGCAGTGAATGCTATAATCAAACTATTATTTTAATAATAGCAAAATTTAATTAATATATATTTACTCCTATGAATGACCCAGTCTATAGCAGTTTTAAAATTAACTGACGGTCTTAGATAATTAAAATAAATAAACTTTAACCGTTTTCATTCATATTGCCAAACTAGATAATATTTCTAATTTAAAAATCTTGTCAGATTTTTAGAGCTAAAGAATTTTAGCTCACGACTATTTAATAATCTGATTATTTAATACCTAATTTATAGTGCATAGATTTATCAAAATAAGGTAAAACTAAATTTCTCAATGAAGCCTTAGATTCATTTTTAATATATAGCTGAAGTTGTTTACCATTTTTATGAATAGAACTTTTTATATCAAAATTAGTTAATAAAGCTTTTATTAATAATTCGATTTCTGCTTTAGTAAAGCAATTAGTAGCTATTCTAACCCCATAATTAGTTCAAGTTCCGTCATCTTGAATTCAAATAGCTAAGGCTAAAGGTGTTAAATAATCAGCAATATTTAAAGGAATCATTTTTTTACCATTATGATAAAATAAATTATAAAGTCATAATAAACTTGTAAAACTATATGTTCTAAATACATAATATCCAAACTCTTGTTCATTTAAAGTTTGTGTTTTAATGGCAGGTATATTATTATTGCAATACCCTCTAATTAAAAAGAAATTATATAAAAAGAAAAAATAAGACTCATGAATACTTCCTTGTTTAAAAATAAATCTAATTCCCCCATTTCCTAATCTTTCTGCAGTACAATCTCCTAACAATGAACCAACCAAAGCTGAAATTATATCTTCATTATGGGGGCCAATTCTTTTAATAGCTCTAATATTAGGTATTATAAACGCTAAAACAGAACTATTAAATAATATAATATTATTAAGATTAGGAGTTTGTATAAATACGTCAAAAAGATTAAAATCTAAAAATAAATATAAAAATAAGTGTATAAATAAAAAGATGTATAAATTTAGGACCAAATTACTAGATCAAGATCCATTAGTATGTAATGTTAACATATGAACAACTGCTAAAGCTGCTAAAATGAAGGGTAATAAATAGTGTAATGAGAAGAATCTATTTAATGTAGCATTTCCAACTGAGAAACCACCTCATATAAATTCTACAAAATCTTTACCTATTCAAGGAATAGCTGATAGTAAATTAGTAATAACAGTAGCACCTCACAATGACATTTGACCATAAACTAAACAATAACCTAAGAAAGCAGTCAGATCCTATAATTATTAAATTTGTAATTATGAATAATTTAGTCTTTGTATGATTAAAATAATTAAATAAAATCTAATATATGGACCTCGACTGTGCATTAAGCATAAATTGTAAATTAAATACCCAACTATGAACCAGTCTGTCGCGATTTAAATTGTAACCGACGATCTTAAGAATTAATTTTTGATCGTTTTCATAGTCATTGCTAAAAAATCATTTAAAATTAAAATAATTAATAATTTTTTTATATCTCTACCCCTATTAGTTTAAAGAAATATACTACATGATTTTAATTGGAAGTAAAATAGGAATTATTGCTAATTAACAATATAATCTATTCTATTTTACATAAAATTATTAAACATATCATTAAATTTAATATGTTTAAACTAAAAATTACCATGTATAACTTTATATTAAATATACTGAATTGGTTTGCCTAATGAAGGAATTTTAAGCAAAAATGATAATTATAATTAAATACTATATATTAAACATAACCTTCTAATTTATAAAGCATAGAAGGGTGCATATGAGGTCTAACTAAGCTAACAAATTGAGGCATGGATCTTTTCCAAATACTAATACGTCATTGATTTTCAGTTCCTGTTTTAATTACAGAAGTTTTTAATCCATACTTTGAAGAAAGTAAATTTGCCAAACGAAGAGTATCATCGTAGGTAAAAGAATTAGTAGCTAAAAATACTCCTTGACCATGTTGTCTTGAGCCATCTTGCATAAACCAATGAGCAATAGCCAAAGGTGATAAATATAAATCAATTCATACAGGAACAGACTTAATGTATTTACCATCTACATAAGTGTAAAATCCTTCAAAAACTCATAATAAACTAGTAAAAGTATATAAATAAAATCTAATATTGAAATTACCATTAGCTTTTGGTGTAGTGATAGGTTCAACGTCAGAACAATAACCATAAAGTTTAAGTTCTTTTCAAACACTCATTAAATATTCAATATTTTTAATTGATTGTTCTAAACCAAAACGAACACTATTTAAGATTTGACCTGGAATTAATGTTCCTCACATATCACCTAATAAACCCCCGATTATAATACACAAAACATTATAATTATGAGGACCAATACGTTTTATAGCTCTAAGTCTATTATTTGCTGAAAAACAAACTAAAGAAGCCATAAATGCTTGACTAATTTCATTATCAAAATTAATTCAGTAAAAATATTCAATACAATTTAGCCCTGCTATTAATATTTGAGCTATCATAAGAATTAAAATAATTACTCCTATTGATCAAGGAGCAACTCTAGGGGATTTATAAGAATTATAGTAAAGACCTCTAGCCATGTGAGCATACACAAAAATAAAGAAAAATGAGGCTACATTAGCATGAATATATCTTAATATTCATCCAAATTCAACATCTCTCATAATATGTTCTACAGAATCGAATGCAAAATCTACGTTGGGGCAGTAATGCATTACAAGGAAAACCCCTGTAATAATCTGAAATCCTAAACATAGTGCTAGCAATGAACCAAAATTTCATAAATATGAAATATTAATTGGTTGCGGTGAATCTACCAAGTATGAGTTCACCAATCTAAGTATGGGGTTTTGTTTTAAAACTCTCATTTAAATTAAAATAAATTTGAATTTATCGTAATAGTCTGTATTACAATAAAGGTTTGTTTTATACAAAATTATATAAAACTTATAAATTAAATTAATAACCTCGCCGCTCCTATTATTTTGTATGTTAGGAGCTTACTACCAAATTGTTACACTTAAATAGTAGGTTAAGATAAATATTTACCTTAAAGCCGTATTAATTTAATATATAATAATATTTGAAATCATTATTTTATTACTTCTACTAAGCATAAAGCAGGTCAGCGAAGTTGTAAATTAAAGTTTACTTAAAATAAATAATTTATTAAATGGTTAAGGTTTGCTCCTTAATTGTAAAAAGAAATTATAAAATAGTAGAAAACTGCTAAACAGTTGTATGGGTTTTTAATATTTGAAATATTAAATAGTTTAAGATATTTATTCAATAAAGCTAAAATTTTGTTTTTAAAATTTGCTCTAATTAGTTATGAAGTAGGGAAAGAATAAAAGTAATTATTATATTATAGTAAAAACAACTATAACATAATTATTTATTATTTATATTAAGTAAAAGTATAAATAAAAATGAATAATTTTAAAGGCTAGCCGAGTTAGTAATATTTATTATTACCGTGTTATTAGTTTTCAATAAATTATTTTTTTAAACTAAGTTTAGAAATATTATTAAAAATGTTTACCATTTCTGCTTTTCTATTTTCTATAATAAATTTATTATTAGGATTAGTTTTTGATAAATGACTTAAAGTTGTTTTAATTTTTACAGCTTCTAATCACATAGTATATTGATTAAATTTATAACAAGTGCTAGGGAAAGGGTATAAAATTAAAAAGGGAATTAAAATATGCATTAATATATTAATATTAGTAATTCTTACTTTAGATATTCCTCTTTTTTCATGGATTAAAAACCCAATATTTAATCCTAAATATACTACTATAGCTCTTAAAATAAAAAAATCTCAACTACTTTGACTTATTTCAAACACCATAGTAAAACTTCGTGCAAAAAAAGTAAATGAGCCTTCTCCTGCAATAAACCCTATAATTCATCACGGACTATTAATATTAGGTCAATCATTAATAATAACAGGAGGTAAATTAATAACTGGTAATTCACCTATTTGATTTTTTATTTCAGCCAGTCTTGCTGTATTTATTGGATTGTTTAATAAATTAATATAAGCAACAATTAATCTAAAACCTTCAATAGTTAAATTAGTTTGATTGGCCATTAAATTGTATATAATTGAAAATATAATAAACATGTTATGTTTAAAAGTTAACAAAGGGTAATTTATAAAATGATTTATAATAACACTTAAGTCTTCAACACCATTAACATTATAATGAACTAAGTTTCCTTTAGTAACTAAGTTACCTACTCTAAAATAATTCATAATTTGTTTAAGTAAATCAGCTTCTCTTATATGCAAACAAATAGTAAATCTCATCATTATTCTATATAAAAATTTACAAGTTTGACAACGTACAACTGAAACTGTAAATGAGCCCTCAGCGTCCACAAGACCTGTAATAAATCAAGGACTAATTTTAGTTAATAAAGATAAACTGCAATAAGGGTCAATCAAATTTTCATTGTTTTCAAAAGGGGAAATTGTAATAATATTATTACTTATTAATGTAGAAATATCACTCATTCATGTTCAAAAATAATAAATATTATCCAAAATTAACGTATAATGCATAACTAAGAATACTCCAGTAATTATTTGAAAACCTAAACATAAAGCTAATAAAGAACCAAAATTTCATAAATATGAAATATTAATTGGTTGTGGAGAATCAACTAAATAAGAATTAACCAATCTTAATACAGGGTTTTGTTTTAAAACTCTCATTTAAAAAAATAAAAATAAAAATAGATTTATCACAATAGTATTTATTGCAATAAAGGTTTGTTTCATACAAAATTATATATGAAACTTATAAATTAATTTAATAACCTCGCCACTCCTATCTTAAGTATATGTTAGGAGCTTGCTAAAATTAGAGCCTAAGCTTTAATAATAAATTAAGGCCGGACGGCAGCAAATTTTGTGCCTACGGTACTGCGCTTAAAGCCGTATTAAATTTAAAATATAATAAAAAATTCAAATCACTTTGCTTAAATAAATTATACAAAAATTGTTAAATTACTTTTTAAACTAGTGATTTATTAAATGGTTAAGGTTTTAATCTTAATAATTAAAAAGATTAGAAATAAAAATAGTAGAAAACTGCTAAACAGTCGGGTGATTTTTTTAATATATAAAATACTAAAAAGAATAGGATATTTATTCAATAAAAATTAGTGCCGTCCGGCACAATAATTTAATTAATGAGTAGATTGTAGGTTTATAAAGAAATATTATTATAATATATTTTCTTTTCATATTATTATTATAAAAGGTATTTGGTCTACACATAAATTAATTAACCTTAATTTTTATATAAGTTAATATATTGTTTTGGGGCCTATAAAATATATGATATATTATATTAAATGAGACCTCAATATTTGCATTTAAAATAAGGCCTGCTGTACGCCGTAGGCAGGCAGGTAAAACCATTCTTTAAAATAGTAATATTCTCCTGAATGGTATTAAAAATTAATTGATAAACAATTTCGATAATAAAAAAAATGAGATACCTATTATATTAATTAATTAGCATAGAATTTTCATTATTTAATTGCTGTGTCTACGTCTCCCTCGCCTGCGGCAGGGAGGCAGGCAAAATTTAAATAAGAATAAGAAGAATTTAAAGCCTGAAACAAAATTATTAATTTAATTATAATTGAATTAATAATTTTTAAGTGTTTAATTATTAGTAAATTAAGGCTAATTATTAAATAATAATAGGGTTTAAATATTAAGCTTTTAAAATTTAAATAATGTTTTAATACTTTATTTTTAAATTTAAGGCATGTTAACCTGAGACTGACGAAGGTAGGTATAATACAATTATTATTTAATAATTAGCAGGCTCTATTAGTTAGATCGCTCTAATTTAAAGCCTGGTAACACAAAATATATATTTTACCTTAAATTATAGTATTATTATTATTTATTTTATTAGATTAATTATTAATATTATTTTAAATATAATACTAATTTAGAAAGCTTAAATATATTTGCTATTTAATTAAAATTATAAATTAAGGTTTAAATAATATATTTTTAAGGTAAAATTACTAGGGAATATTACTGCCTTGCCGTGCCGTATGGTAGGCAGGCATTGGAATGTTTTATTAATATTATAATAATTATGTATTATTATTAGTAAAATTAATAACTTTTTGACCTAATTCAAATATGAAACCAATTGTTAATATGATAAAAAATAATAAAAATATTATAAAACCATAATAAGAGATATAATACATTGAAACTGTAAGTGGTACTAAGTAAAAGATTTCTAAATCAAAAATTAAGAATAAGATCGCAATTAAATAAAATTGAATATTAAATGGAATTCTTGTTTGACCATGTATAACAGTCATTCCACATTCATAAGATGAAACTTTTTCTAGGTCAGGGTTATGAGGGGCTAATAATAAATTTAAAACTAATAAAATTAAAACTAAAACAGGTATGAAAATAAAAAAAATAATTAAAGTATTCATTTTTCAAAAATTATTAAAAGAAATATATTAAAGGTAAGAACTATAATTTTGCTCAATAATAATAACAAAATATTATTGAGCAAAGAGCTAGAATATAATTCTTATTTTGAATATTATTTCTTATATTATTAGCTTAAATATATTTGCTATTTAATTAATTATAATAATTATATTAATTATATTTCAGGTCTCCCTTCCTGCCATAAGGCTCGTATGACCATTAAAAATAATTATAAATATTATAAAATAAAGTTATAAGGAGTAAGTGATGAGCGCTATGCAGAAAAATAAGTTATAAAATATAAGAATAAGATGATAAAATGTAAGTTAAATTTAATAATAATGTTGGTTTTAATGTATACAATAAGATAATCAATGTTAAAATTGAAATTAAATAAGTATGAATATTTGAAAATTTAAATGTTAAATTTAAGTTTGTATAAGCTCCTACAGGCGTATAAGAAAAAGAATTTATAATATTAGAATTATTAGCTTTTTGAATTTCATTATTTAATTGTAATTCTTGTTTTTTATTTGCAATTGATAACATATTTTTTAAAGTAGAAGGTATATTATAATTAATAAAACTAGAAACTTGTATTAATTTTAAATAATATACAGCTGATACTACACTCATATTAATAGCTATTATTGAAACAAAAATAAATCCTACAGATAAAGCTGATAATAATACTTGCTGTTTAGCAAAGAAACCTAGTAAAGGAGGAGTTCCTGCTATAGAAAATAGACAAATTACAAAAGATAATGTTAACATAGGATTATTATTAAATAAATTAGTTAATTGTTCAATATAATTTAAGTCTAAGTTTTGGTTTTGTAATTCTAATATTTCTGTGCTGTGACCCTTACTATTTGTATGCCGGAAGGTAGAACTATTATTTGTGTAGGCTTTACCATAAGCAGGATAAATATATGTTAAATATCCAAAAGCAATTAGTATTAAGAATATATTTAAAGTAGTTAATGAGTATTGTGTTAGGTAGAAAATAAATGATTCTAAACTTACTTTATTATTAATACATAATGCAATTATTAAAAATCCTATGTGATTTATAGCACTGAAAGCTAATAATCTTTTTATTTTAATTTGATATAGTCCTCCTATAGCTCCTATTATTAAAGATAATATTGCAATAAATATTAAGAAATTCTTAATAGAAATAGCACTCATAGGAGTAATTAAATGTGGATAAATAGATGAAGAATTAGCTCAACCTGATCCTACAAGGAAAGTAGGATAACTAAAATATTTGAATCAAGTATATCAATTAAAATCTACAATACCAGGCACTGTTAAACCATCACCAACTAAAGTATTAAAATAACCATACCAACCATAAGGATAAGAATAAGGAGCAGCAGAAGCACTTCAATCAATACTATTAATATATTTTCCTATATTTGTGAATGTATAATAATCTATTCCATCTAAAGGAGAATTAAAATAATTAGTTCATTCCATTTGGAAATAATTAGGGAAATAAAGTAGTGCTTCCCCATATAATAAATTAAATTTATATATTAAATTATATGTGTGAATATAATCAAAATATAATCTAGGTAATCAATAATATTGCACTGGTTCATAACGGAAATAATAAAATAATTGATTAGTAAAATCTAAGAAAGTTCCTGAACCTTTAGCATTACCTGTTCCTATTACTAATTCTATAATAGATAATAATAAAATAAATAAAGATATTTTAGGTATAATTACAAGTCAAGTTGTTACAGCAGTAGGAACTAAAGAATAAACATCAGGAGTTCATTGATGGAAAGGAGCTGCTCCTAATTTAATTAAAAGCCCAACCATAATAGTAATTATAGCAAATATTGTTGCAAAATAGAATTGATTATATTCTGCAAAATTTCAAGAAACAATAAAATGTTGAGGTTGAGTTGGCAAACTTCTATAATAACTTTGTGAATTATTTAATCAATCTGGAATTTCAAAAAAAGCATATAAATTTTCAAAATTAGTTAAACCTACACAATAGTATAATAAAGCAATTCCTAATAAAATAAATGCTGAGGCTAAACTACCTATAAGAAAATATTTTAATCCTGCGCTAGCACTATTAACTGAGGTTTTTCGAAGTGTACTCAAAATATACAATGAGAAACTTTGTGTTTCTATTGCAATATATAAAGTTAATAAGTCACCTGCACTCATTAGAAAAATTGCTCCAATTAAATTAAATAAAATAATTAAATTATAATTATTTAAATACCCTTCAGTTGATGATGTTAAAACAGAATTATTATTAAAAGCAAATTTAAAAGATGATGGTAAGATGAAGTATTTTTCTGAAGTAACTATAGCTAAAATTATACCACCTAATAATAATAAAAGAATTTGAAATGATAGATTAATAACATTTAATCTTACAAAACCTGAATAAATAGAAAGACTATCACTAAGAATAGAGGAATAAAAAATGTTCATTATTAAAAATGAACTAAAAATAATAGCAATACTACTTAATCTTGTTATAGACAAGTTTGAAATAGCATTTTTGAACGAAGGAATTGACATTCCTAAAACTACAATAATCAATGTAAATGCGATCATGTTGATAAACAATTTTATATTAAGTGGGTGGCGGATAAATATAGGACTATCATATTAAGGCCTGCTGTACGCCGTAGGTAGGCAGGCAAAAACTGAATATTGTTTTATATAATTATAATAATAATTAAGCAATAAAGAAAATGAATTTAAATAATAAAGTTAATTAAGAATGAAATGTAGTAGTATCAACAAAGAAATAATTATATTTTGAAAATTCATTAGTTCCAAAATCAACTAGTAATTGAGAAACAGGATAATGTAATGTATCTAAAATTAAATTAGGGAAAAATCCGAAAGCTACTGTACCAATTAATAAAGGTAAAATTAAGAATAATTCTCTTCGGTCTAAATCTGCATTTGATAATTTTAAGTCTCCTAATTTAACTATTGATTGTTTTAAATAAGGACTATAACTTAAAAATGCTATTCTATTAAATAACCAAATTGAATATACAGCACTGAAGAAAATACCTGCAGACCCTATTATACCTACCAGAGGTGATGATTGAAATGTACCTGCTATTGCTAAGAATTCTCCAACAAAATTTAAACTTCCTGGTACACCAGCATTAAATATAGTGAATAAAAAGAACATAATCCCTAAAATAGGCATTCTTAAAGATAAACCTCTATAATAATTAATAATTCTAGAATGATATCGTGAGTAAATAAACCCACCTACTATTAAAAACAGAGCAGGTGAAACAAATCCGTGACCAATACTTAAAAGTATTCCCCCTTCAATTCCATTTAAAGTATTAGAAAATAAACCTAATGTCATAACCCCTACGTGACTAACAGATGAATAAGCAACTATGGCTTTAATATCTATTTGTCTTAATATTACTAAAGAAGAATAAACTAATGTAATTAAAGCGATACTTTGTATTAAATATTGATTATACATACAAGCTTCGGGAAATATGTTTAATAATACTCTTATAAAACCATATGTGGCCAATTTAAGTATTACACCGGCTAATATAATAGAACCTGAAACTGGGGCTTCACTATGTGCTCTAAATAATCATAAATGCATAGGTGCTAATGGTGACTTAATGGCAAAAGCTAAGAAGAATGCAAAAAATGCTAAACCTTGAGATTCTATTGATAAATCAAAAAGAGATAAGTAAGTAAAATCGGTCGTTCCTAAATTAAAACTTATTCATAATATAGCTAATAACATAAATAAACTTCCTGCTAAAGTATAAAGAAATAATAAGAATGCAGCTCTAACTCTAGCAGCACTACTTCCTCAACAACCAATTATCATAAATAAAGGAATTAAAACACTTTCAAAATAAATATAAAATAAAAATAAATCAGTAACTAAGAAGAATGTTATTTGTAAAGTTTCTAATAATAAAAATGAAAAGACAAAATATTTGATTTTAACTGTTATATCAGTTCAATTTGATAATAAACAAACAGGAGTAATAAAAGTTGTTAATAAAACATAATAAATAGAAATACCATCAATTGCTATATAACCTGTGGGTGTAAAAAAATCATTAAATTGGTAACCTATAGCACTAAAATTCATTTGACTGAAAATTATTAAAGAATATATTAGTGTAATTAATGAAGTAGCTAAACCTATTTGTTTAATTATAGAATTATTTCTACTTTTAAGAAATGAATTTCCATTGTCTTCATTAATACCAAAAAAAAATAAAGAACCTATAATAGGTAAAATTATTATTAAAGTAAGCATTTAAAAATAATAAAAAATGAACTATTTTAAATATATTAGTTCTAAATTAGTATTATACTAATTTAATACTTGTTTAAATATTAAAAATTAACAAGTATTACTGTTATTGCTAATTTGAATTAAAATGATAACAGTTAAATCCTATATTTTAATGAACCAGTTTAATTAATAAATCAGTAAATTAAATAAAATAATTAAGTAAATAAGCTGATTTATAATTTACTTTTTAATATAATAGTAGGATTTATAAAATAAATAAATAAAATAATAACGTTAATCTATGAGTTTAGTGAAACGTATTAATTAAAAAAAAGCCTCTAAATTATTTATATGTTATTAATTAAAAATAAAGATATAAATAATAAAATGTAATATTTTAAATTATAAAAATGAATGGTTTTATGTAGACAAATTAAAGAATATTTTATTGTTAAAAATAAAAATATAAAATATAAAACTAATTAAAATTATAAAAATTGAAAAAAAACAAAAAAACAATAAATAAAATTCTCTTCTTTTAAATAAAAAACAAAATCTGCAAAATAAAATATTATTGCTGTGCCTACGGCACAAATAAATTGATAAAGTGGTGGAGTGCTAAATGTAATTAATATATTATAGTTAAAATATAAAAACTATAATATAATCCTTTATTATTTATAAATTATTATAAAATTAAATAAAATATAAATAAAAACTAAAATATTTAAATAGAGTACAGATTGGTTTAATAAATTTTAATATAAGCTAAGCTTATATATTATTTAACATCAGTTACAACTGGTAAATCAACATATGAGTGGAAAGGTGTTGGAGAGGCTACACTTCATTCTAGACTATTTGATGTTAATGAATTATCATTAAATTCTTTAGTTGAAGTGAAGAAGGCTGGTTCTTGTCAAGGATTAGATTTTACATTATGTCCGTTAGCAAATGTATCATAAACTATAAATGCAAATAATATTGTTGCAACTAGTGAAATTAAAGAACCAAAACTTGAAACCATATTTCAACCGTAGAATGCATCAGGATAGTCAGGAATTCTTCTAGGTAGCCCAGCTAGCAAAGTAAATTAAATATTATATTAAATATTCCCTATTTTAATTAAAAATAGACTAAGATTAAAGCGGTACAAAACTATATATTTTATTTTTATAAATTTTATTAGTTTCACAACATTTTTTCAATGTATCATACCCCATTTTTAAATCTTGTTTAGCTTCTACAATACCATTATAAGTTTTTATAAGTGTTTTCTCTGAATTGTTTACTTCATAAACATATACTTTTTTACTCATTTTAGATAAAGTTTCTAAACTATGTTTTTTACCAAACATAGGATTATTAATCCCTTTTTTATCTTTATACATTTGTTCAATAAATTTTAAAGATTTATTAGGAATTGAACTACCTTTTTTTATTTGGCTTAGTTTAATTAAAGTTTCTTGTTTATGAGATTTTCCAAAAAAAGGATTATTTTTTCCTTTAAATAATTCACTTAAATACTGTTTAGTGGTTGTAGATAAAGATTTTCCTAGTTTAAATTGAGCTATTTTTTGTTTAGATTCTTCGGAATGATGGAATCCTAATGAAGATCCGGCTATAGGGTTGATATTTAAAGCTGGTTGGTATATTTTTATATAATGTTGTTCCTTAATTAATATGTCCTTTTTACTAATAGTATTAGTAGGCCCTAAAACTTCTAGTATAACTAAACTAAAATTCTCATGACCATATTTAAGAATAGAATTAGAAATATATCTTTTATCTTTTAATCTAGAGGGATAAAAATAACTGGCTAATCTAGTTCTTAAATTATGTGCGCTACCAATATACTGTTTTCCATTAATTAAATTATGTAATAAATAAATTCCGCTAATGTTTTTATATGAATTTAAAATATTGTTTTTGTTTAATAATAAATTATTATACAATTTTACATGATTAGTTTTTAAATTTTCAATAATCAAAGGATGTAATTGTAAAAAAGATTGATTTTTACTACAAATTTGATTATCATTTTTAAAATTTGAAGATTTAGTACTATAAAAACAAGTAGAATTATAAAATAGTAAAGAATTTAATGTTTTTGAGAATCGTTTTTTCATTGGCATTTATTATTAATTTAAGATTGTAATATACATTTGTAATATTACTTTTTAATTTGGAATTTAGTTTTTACATTATTATATACTTGAAATATATAAAACATAGTACTTTAAGCTGTTTATACTAAATTATTAATTTAATATATAAGCAATATCCCCGCTAATATTATAACCTGTAATTGTTATTTTAACACCTTACAAATTAAAATATAAAGCTAATAAATATTATTTGTTTACACTTTCTTGTATTTGTGTATTAGAATCTTCCAACTGCATGCTAAAATAAATTGTTGAATACATGCAGTCATGAGGCACCGGAAGGATTAATTTTATTTAATTATTTAATTATTTAATTATAAATTATTTAATTATTTAATCACATATTAAATTAATTTCGTTTGATTAAAAACTTGCTTACACCGCATACATATATTTAAGTAACATCTGATATTATTGATAATGTTATATTATGTTTTTAATAAATTGATGGTATATCATACAATTTATTTAACATGATTAAATCATGTTTTACAAACACCATGTAATTCGACTATAATTAATTTCATAATATGTAAAAATTTTAATATTTATATTTATAAATTCTAACATATCATTTAAAGTTTAAATTAACTTTCATCATAAGTATAAGTCATTCTAGTTGTGTTATTATATGTTTTATAAATATTTAATTTAAATATACACTATTAAAATTACTAATTACAAGATATTATTTAATAGCTTAAATACTTACTGTTTCACAAACATATAATAAATTAAATTCTAATTTTTTACAAAATTATTTAATATTATGAATTTAATCCTCTTATTCTAAAATAATTAAATATACATTTATTTTAGAATTAAATTATATTTTAAATTTTAATATAGAATGTAAAATATAATAAATAAATCAATAAAATAATAATTATAACCAAAATAACTTATTATTATTTAATCAATTTAATAATTTAGAATAAAATAACTTTGTTTTATTAAAATTAATTTATTCTTCTTTTAAAAATTAAACAAATAATAGTTAGACCTCTATATAATATTAGCGGAGTTACCTATATGGAACAAAATATCTACAATATACTAGCTTTTTACTTTAAATAAATATTTAAAAATAATATTTAATTATTTGACTATGTCTTTACCCTTTACTTAAAATATTAATATTTTATACTTTATTAATTATAATAAAAAAAAAAGGGTTACTAACGTATAGTCTATGAAGAAATAATTTAATTTCTTACTAGTTTTACTTTTGGCCGAATTCACGGTTTACTATAAAATTATAACTTACTTAATTTTAGTTTTATAAGAAAAATAAATAGTAAGTATTTATAGTTTAAGTAGTTTCTAGAATACAGTTAGATAATAATAAAATTATTACTAATTTTAACGGCCTAGCATAGACCTAAAAAATGTTGAGGGAAGAATGTTAAATTAACTCCTATAAACATAGTTCAGAAGTGAATTTTTGCTAATGTTTCATTGTACATTAATCCTATGATTTTAGGAGTTCAGAAATAAAATCCAGCAAACATTCCAAACACAGCCCCCATAGATAGAACATAATGGAAATGTGCTACTACATAATAAGTATCATGGAAAGCTACATCCATTGATGCGTTGGCTAATACTACTCCAGTTAATCCTCCAATAGTGAATAATGCTAGGAATCCTAATACTCATAACATTGGTGCAGTAAATCGTAAAGATCCACCGTATGCAGTCGCTAGTCAAGAGAATATTTTAATTCCTGTTGGAACCGCAATAACCATTGTTGCAGCAGTAAAATAAGCTCGTGTATCAACCAATTTATGAACTTATTAAATTAATCTTTAGAATGAATAGATTTGTTTAGTATTTAAACTAATATTTAATAAGAACATTTAGGACTATGCCTTTATCTTAATTTTAATTGGTATTCCATTATTGTAGGATTAATGGCATTTAATTAATAAAATGTTAAATTTAAGATATTATCTTATAGTCTCTGAAATTACTAAATAAGTAATCTGCAAATTTATTTAAATATAAAGGCTAGCATACACCTTTACTATTGATATTTTTGCATATAGAAGAATAATAATAATTTGTTTTTCAACAAAAAACGACGTTGAATTCATCATATTATAAACCTAATTTATACAACATTGAAGAATGCATGTGTGGCAACACAAACGATCTAACCAATTCAAGACTAGATTTTTTAATATAAATTCGTTTGTGTCCTAGTTTACCTAGTTTACCTGGAGCTTTAGGAGTAGTACAGTCAAAATTATATCTAGTGGTTAAATATGATGCTAATTTTATAACATCATTAGGATCAAAAGAGTCCGTACATAAATATAATCCACCAGAAGTACTTAAAGCACCATCTTGCATTATTCAATGCGCTAAAGCTAAAGGACTCAACAAATTTATTAAACTAAAAGGAATTATTTTTTTACCTTCTACATAAAACAAATTAAAAAATTCAGTAAAAATAGGTAATGCAAAAGTTACAAAAGTTAATGAAATATAATTTTTACCTGTTCTATCATCCAAATAAGAATAACTTCGAGGTGAACCACAGAGTGAAAGGCTAGCAAAAATATTAAAAACAAAATAAAAATAATCTGAATGTGTTTCACTTTGAGTAAAACCAAATCGAGCATTAGTACCTCTAGGGAGTAATTCTAATTTAGCATCACCAAGTAAAGATCCAAATATAATTTCTTTAAGTTCATTAATACTAAAATTAGTACTATACTGTCGTTTTCACAATAAGAAATTAATTGAACTTGAACATAATAAAGTAAATACATAAACTTCTTTCCCTGCATTTAAATTGTATAATTTCGTGTTTAAAAAATAAGGGAATAAATCATCTAACCCTACACTATACATATGATGAGATCAAACAATAAATCCTAATATTCCAATTGAGAACATTGCATAAACCATACCAAGGTATCCAAATACTGGTTTTCCACTAAATGTTGATATGATATGAGATACAATTCCAAAAGCAGGAATAATTAAAATGTACACTTCAGGGTGTCCGAAAAATCAGAAAAGGTGTTGATATAAAACTGGGTCACCCAGAGTTTGTAATTAATTATTAGTTGATTCCTAATTTATAATAAGTAGAGTGGTGCATATGGTCTAAAACTAAAGATCTGAATAAAGGTAATTCGCTGCTAGGAGTATAAATAATAGGTTGTTTTCTTTCAAATCTAATATGTGAGTTTAAATTAAAATTAATTTTTAATACTGAAATTAATAATTCTACTTCAGTAATTTGAAAAGCATTTGTTTGCAGAATAACACCACCATTAAATGTACCATCGTCCATTAATCATTGAGCTAACCCTACATTAGTAAGATAATCACCAATATTACTTGGAACTGCTTTTTTCCCATAAGATAAAATAACAAATAAAATAAATTAAATATAGGTAAAGCTCTAGTACTAAAATGATAAGTATAATAAGTATTATTAGTTCTTTTATCAAATCTTTCTCTAATTATAGCATAGCCTAAACAATAAAAAACAAAGAAATAATATAAATAAAAAAAAATCTGCCTTCATTAATATAGGATTGTTCAAATCTAAATCTAGTATTAGCAGTAGAACTTTTTCTTTCCAATCAACCATCACCTAATAAACAACCTATCAATCTTTGTTCTAAATATGTAAAATTTTGTCTTCATACATTAATGATGGAGTGGTATTTATTCAAGCAGGAATAATAGTAGAGAAAAAAAAACAATTCATATTCAAAATATAATTTTACTTGCTCATTAAAAATTAGGTCAACTAACATATTATAATTTATTTGCTAATAAGCCTTACCGTAGATAGTAATAAAAGATTATATTAAATAATATTTAATAGTAATTAATAATTAAATTACATGGAATATTTCTTAACTTATTAAACCAATATTTAATAATTAATTTAATGTAGTCAACTATGTATATTCTCTGAAGATTAATTATAGGGCAGCAAGCCGGCATAAATACATTAATTTATTCTTTGTCAAAATAAAATAATTAGGCCAGCCTAATGCACGACAATATTTAATCTTGCTAATAATAAAAAACATTAATATTATAACTTAAAAATAAGTAAATAATGTTATAATTATCTTTTAGCAAATAATAGTCTATTAAGGAAGGCTTAGACCAAACCTCCCGCAGGGTCGTAAAAACTAGTATTGAAATTTCTATCACATAATAGCATTGTAATAGCTCCAGCTAGAACAGGTAATGCTAATAATAATAAAATTGCTGTTACAAATATAGCCCATGAAAATAGACTAATTTTATGTAAACTTAAACCACCTGCTCTCATGTTCAACACAGTACTAATAAAGTTAATGGCACCTAATAGTGAAGATACCCCACTTAAGTGTAAACTGAAGATAGCTAAATCTACAGATCCACCAGAATGAGACTGTATTGAAGATAATGGAGGGTAAACTGTTCATCCAGTTCCAGCACCTTGTTCTACAAGAGCACTTAATAATAATAAGATTAATGAAGGTGGAAGCAATCAGAATGATATATTATTTAATCTAGGGAAAGCCATGTCTGGTGCCCCAATCATTACAGGAACTAAATAATTACCAAATCCTCCAACTAAACTAGGCATTACCATAAAGAAAATCATTAAGAAAGCATGTGCCGTAATGATTACATTAAATAATTGGTGATCACCTTGTAAAAATTGTTGACCAGGAGCTGATAATTCTAGTCTAATAAGTACTGAAAAAGCAGTTCCTAATAAACCAGAGAACACAGCAAAGATAAGATACAAGGTACCTATGTCTTTAGCATTAGTTGAAAAACATCATCGATAAAAATTGGCCATTTAGTAATTGGTTTATTTTAAAACTTATAATAGTTGTTTCCTTTTTTTTATATACCTTTTAAATTATATAAAATTATATTGACTACCGTATGTACGATATAATAATAGTTTTATAAATTATTTTATAATGAGATCATGCTGTATTAAGAGCATAATAAATAAAGGTAATTTAATAACCTTTTTAAGGTTGTTTCCGTATTGTAGGCAGTTACATAAATAAACTAATTAAACTGATAATGCTAATTAAAAAGAATAAAAATAAATTATTTTATTATTTATATAAAGAATTAATAATTAAATTAATAGCCTAATAAACGTCCTTTCTAAGAAAAATGGGTGGTTACTTATAAATTTTAGTTTAATATTAATTATAATTATAATTATAACTACAATACATAAAATATATAAGCTTAATATTTATCATTATTATGATCTTTTAGTTGAAGGGTTAGATCTTATTAACATAATAAAAATAATTGAAATATATAATACTAATCATTCAGTAGTACCGATATAAGTAAATACATTATTAAAATAACTAATACTATTAGTTTTTAATCCATATCATATTTCTAATAATCAATAATTAAATTGATTATAATTAGGAATATATTTAACATTTTCAAAAAAACCTGTGTAAGAATAATTACATTGGTTAATTTAAATTATTACATTGATAGATAATGTGTAGGAGGCTTTACATTCTCACTCCCCCTTATTATATTTAAGTAAATAACATTCAATTGGTTAACATTTTAATTCTATAATAGAAAATTGATTTTACAATATAATGATTTAAATTGTGTTATTAATAAAGTTTAAATAATCTATAATATAAATTATAAATGAATTTTATATAACATAGTAGGATGCATAAAGGGTGATACTAAAACTCTCAAGTTAGCCATAGATGTAGCTTTAATATAAATTCTAGGTACACCTCTATTATGACCTTCCATTGTACATTCTAAATTATATTTAATCATCAAAACATTCATTAATCGAACTACATCTTTATTAGAATAAGAGTCGGTACATAATACTAATCTAGTATTTTGAACCCCCCCGTCACCCATTATCCAATGAGCCAGAGCAACAGGAGTTAAATAATCATAAATATCAGAAGGTATTATTTTTTTACCTTTATAATATCATAAAGAATGTAACTTAGTAAAACAAGGTAAAGATCTAGTATAAAATCGTACAGCAAATGTAGTTGTATTATACTTTTTACCTTTTGTTGAATAAGGTACACTCATACAATAATGTGATAATGTATTAAATACAGATCACAAGTAAGGAAAATGAGCTAATGATTGAGCAAATTCTAATCTAGCATTTTTACTGTCTTTAGCTGCAAAACCTATAAACCCATCTGAAATTATAAGACCATAAATTATACTTTTAATTAAAAAGGGTAATTCTAACACATTAGCAATTATTTTAGTAAATTGAGGTTTATCAATATTAGAAGTTAAATTAGTACCTCAAGGCACTATTTGAGTATTAGAGTTATTGTTGATCATTTATAAATAAAAGATTGGACGTCATTATTTTACTATAATTGTATTTATAGTTAAATTGGGATTTAGTTTTTACATTATTATATACTTTAAATATATAAAATATAGTACTTTAAGCCTTATTAATAAAATTTATAAGCATTATTATTAATAGAGCAATATCCCCGCTAATATTATTAATATGTTATAATTATTTAAAGCAGTATTAGTAAAACCAGTATGCTGCAAATAATACAAAATTAAAAATATAAAGCTAATAAATATTATTTTTTAAAATCTTCTGTTAGAGCGATAGAAGGATAACTTTAATTAATTTAATTATTAAACTAATTATTAAACTAATATATTAAAAGTTATTTTGTTTGTTGCCGGATGGCATTAATTACTTGCTTATTTCGCATATCTATTTAAATTTATAATTTTAATATTAAAGCCTCACTAAATATTACTTTTACGGTTTTATTTAGAATACATTGCTTATGATTTTGCCTTAATATTAATTATAAATTATATGTTATATTATTAATTGATTAACAAAGTAATTTTAATTAAAATATAAACATAAGATAATTCGTTCAGTTAAAATTAAAATTAAAAATAAAATTAATTTAACATAAACATAAAAATAAGGCATTCTAGACTCGGCATTACAATAACTAAAATTATGCGGTATGCCAATTAATTATTGTGTAGCAATAGTAAATATAAGCTATTTTTAGATATATTTATTATTCTCTTCTTTTAAAAAAAATCATATTTAATAATTTAAATAATCTTTAGACTATTTTTTATTATTCAGACCATTACTTACTCCGTTTCCAAATAATTCTCATATTTCAGATAAAGGTAATATGCTATCTGAACCGTCTGCGCTAAAACCGTATGTTTTTAATAAATAACTGAAAAGTAAAATGTTAGTCAATAAAATAGAAATAATCATATAACTTGCATAATTAGTTACTATTCCATCATCTAATCTATTTAATTTAGCACTTAATTTATAATTTAACATACTTAATCCGTTTGGACCTAAGTATTCAAATACTCCTCTATCTAAATATTTAGATATAACATAACCTATAGATAATCCTCCTCTCATTATGTATGAATTGTAAATAATATCTAATAAATATTTTCCATTTAAGAAAGTATAAATAGATTTACCTAAACTATTATTAGTTAATTTAAATAATAATTTAGGGAATAATAAGTAAAGTACAAATGAAGATAATGCTCCTAATATTGTTAATGCTAAAGGTGCTAATTTAATACTTAATGGTAAGGCAAATTCTGCTTCTATAATTGCAATATTATTAGGGTGTACAAAAATACTATTACCTAAAAAATCAGAACCTACTCCTACATATGCATCACTAGTGAAGTAACCTAAGAATATACTACATAAAGCTAAGAATACTAAAGGAATTACAGCACTTAATGAAGGTTCATGGGCATTATTATAGTTTTTTCTAGGCCCTGCTGGAATACCTAAGAAAGTTAAAGTAATTAATCTAAATGAATAAAAAGCAGTAATACCAGCAGTTAAACTACCAAATACTCAAGCAATATATCCTTTAAGTGTGTAAGTACCATAAGCTAATTCTAAAATTAAATCTTTAGAATAAAATCCTGAAAGTCAAGGTAAAGCCATAAGACTTAAAGAACCTATTAACATTACAGTGTAAACAAAAGGTAAAAATCCTACTAAACCACCTAATTTTCGCACATCTTGTTCATTATTCATAGCATGAATTACACATCCTGCTCCCATAAATAATAAGGCTTTAAAGAAAGCATGAATTAACATATGCAATAATGAAGCATTATATTGTGAAAGACCTATTGCAATAAACATATAACCTAATTGGCTAATAGTACTAAAAGCAATAATTCTTTTTATATCATTTTGTAATAAACCACTAGATGCAGCAAAGAAAGTTGTTAAAGCACCCATAATAGTAATAATAAATAAGGTAGCAGGACTATATTCTAATAGAGGGCTTGATCTTATTAATAAATATATACCCGCTGTAACCAGCGTAGCAGCATGAAGTAAAGAAGAAACAGGAGTTGGTGCTTCCATGGAACCTGGTAATCAATTATGTTGAAATAAAACTGCAGATTTAGCACTAGCACCTATAAATAATAAAACACATATAATAGTTATTAAATTAGGATTAATACTTGGAGCTAGACTAAATATAATATTAAAATCTAAAGATCCAAAAACAGCTATCATGGCAAATAATCCTATACTAAAGAACATATCGGAAACTCTATTTTGATTAAATGCTAAAACAGCAGCTTTATTAGCAGCCATTCTAGTATAAAAATAGTTAATTAAAAGGTAAGAAGAAACTCCTACACCTTCTCAACCTAAAAAAAGTACTAAATAATTACCACCAGATACTGTTAATAGCATGAAAAAGGTGAATAATGATAAATATGAAAAAAATCGTTGTTGGTGTGGGTCTCCTGTCATATAATAAACTGAATAAATATGTATCATGAAAGATACTACTGAAACAACTACTAACATAGAAACAGTTAATTGGTCAAAATAAAATAATCAATTAATAGTTAAAATATCAGAATTTACTCAAGAACCTAAATTAATTAACACAGGAGACGCACATATAGCAACTTCATAAAAAGCTAATAAAGCTAATAGTGAAGCTCCAGCTAGGCTAAATATTGTGACAACTTGAGCACCAGAAGACCCTAGTTTTCTACCAAAAAAACCTGCTGAAAAGGAACCTATTAAAGGTAAAAATAAAATTAGTAAATACATTTTAACTATGAATACAAAATTATTATGAAATGTTAGCTTTTACTGTAGTGTGTTTACCGTAGGCACTGGTAGAATATTAGAATTTTTTGTTCTATTTCTATGAGTACCTTTAACAGTAGAACCGTCGATATTATTTATAAGCGATACAGCACCTGTTAGTTTATAATAAACAATCAGAATACTTAAACCAATTGCTGATTCTGCTCCTGCTAAAGCAATAATAAAAAGTGATAAAACTTGTCCTATATTATCATTATAAGCAATAGAACTTATCAAAATTATTAAAGTTACAGCTAGTAACATAATTTCTATTGAAACTAACATAAGAATAACATTTTTTCTATTCAATATAAAACCCAATAATCCAATTATAAATAAAATCAAAGCTCAAGTCATTTTAGAATAATTTTATAATTAATCCCTTTAGGTACTTCGGAACAAAATATTTATTTTAAGCCAGAGGGCAAACAATAAATTTAAATTAATTTGAGTGGGGAGAAAATAAACAAATAAAGAATTATTATATTAATAATAATAAAATAAAACTATTAAATTACTATATATTAAATATAGTATTTTATTTTAAAATTATTTTAATAATTTAATCAAACAAGGCCGTGCTGGACGGCAGGTATAAATTATAATTAAAAAAAGGTGTTTTGCTCAATAAGGAAATATAAATTATTTAATTAAAATATAAATTATAATAATTATAAATTATATTTAATATTAAACTCGGACTAGGAAGGGGTCGAACCTTCAAGAGTTTGACTCGAACAATTAGCAATTGTTTTACCTTACCAATGGAAACTAATCCTAAAAAAACTAAATTAAATATAATAATATATTAAAACTTATTATAAACTTATAAATAGTCTTGCCGTAAGGCAAGCACAAATAAATAAGGCCGTCCGGCACAAAAATTAATAATTTAATTATTTTGTCTCTTTAAACAAGAATAATAATTACATGAGTTTTAGAATTAATTATAATGCTGGTTAAAATTTTGGATTATTACTATAAACTTATACTCTAAAAAGCATAATTAAATTATTTAAAATCTGTATTTAATTTATAAGTATTAAGATTATATGAGTTGGGTTTAATACGTCGTGAGACAGTATAGTTCCTATCTTCTGAAGGAAAACTAAGTAAAAAAAGTGGTGGGGGTTTAAATAAAAA
>Ga0209522_1000003_pt1 | contig 33666 bp, 58 predicted proteins | sample TexAe_OM1H0_O2_FD_187935 | JGI IMG/M metagenome (GOLD analysis project Ga0209522, IMG submission 187935) | Forest soil microbial communities from Davy Crockett National Forest, Groveton, Texas, USA - Texas A ecozone_OM1H0_O2 (SPAdes) (version 2) | ecosystem: Environmental > Terrestrial > Soil >... | reverse complement strand
GTGTCGTTTTTCCCATTTGCGCCAGATGTTTTAATCACACACTCTTTTTACGCCTACTACATCGGCGTATTCGTTAGCTATCTATGTATATGGGCGGCGTTGGGATATTCCTTCAAGGATCTAAAATTTCAGTTCACGGTACTCTTTTTCGCGGAACTGGCAGCACTTTTTGACTTTATGCTGCGGTATGGCGAAGATATTATTTGGCCCGGATTCGACATGAATACGGTAAAAATAGTCGCATTTGGAGTGTCTTTTCCGGTGAACTTTTTACTCAAACACTATGGAGGCAGTCATATTAAACAATGAACGTGATACTTTCTTTGCTCGTTGGCTTCGGTATTGCATACTTCTTGCAAGAGCGACGTATCAGGCGTTTGAAATCTACTGTCGCCCTGCTAAAGGAGCAGATCGAAGCACAGCGGCAGGCATTCGAATCAATGATGTTCGAGTTCAACCACCGGTCGAGCATCAGCCCGGCCGCTTCAATGGTTGGCGTGATTACGGTTATTATACAACGAATGATCCAGTCATTGTTGAGGCCATTGAAAGAGCGTTACGGCGCTCAGAATCCCTATACGAGAGATATTATTTCAGAACTGGAATGGATCGTGAACGCGGACTTGAGTATTGCCTTAACCGCCGGGGAGAAGTGGTTACAGACCACCAGGGAATGGCTAAGACAGTACAGTCGATACCAATACACGCCCGGATCAAAGGAGTATGAAACCGGTTAGACCGGTTTCATTGGATGAATAGCGGAGGCTAGCCTTTTAAGCTGTTTTTCGCGTGATGATTTACCCACCTTCTCTTTTATTAAGTGAATGTCAAATTGCTGAAGCGTATTTAGTGTTTTTAGCTGCTTCTCGTTGGCCTGGTTACGATCATCTATGCCAACAATTTCCTTTATCATCCTGAATTCATTTTGGTAAACCATAGGGCTTGGTTTACAGCCAGAAAATTCAAAGTGCCGCTCAATTATAGCAGCCTTCAAATCGTTTGCGTAATCGCCTGCGTCGTTACGCTCCTGGATTAGCCCGTCAAGAATCCATTTTATAGCCATATCTTTAAATTCAAGACTAATCCACATGGCAAAATCAATGAAAAGGTGAGGATGCATCCATGTTCCAACTTTAGAAGTTACCATTGGGCGAACACCGTACTTTTCCTGTAGAAAAGAAATGTATTCTTTGGTGGATTTGTTCGTCTTGTACTTCTCCATGTGCTTAATGTCTGATCCAATAACTTTTTCATTATACTCGCGAAGTAACTTTGTAGCATCAAAAAATCCATCATCAGTGCGCTGGAATCTTAAAGGAGTGTCGTGCGGATTCTGTATTTGTCTTGTTATCATACTTTTTATGTAATATTATTTCAAATATAGGCGGATCATTTTTAATATCCACCATTAACTTTAAAATATTTTACAAAAAAGTATGTTTGTATTTCATTCTCCCAGCGCCTCCCGCGCGATTCGTTTAAGATCGTCTATATCATCGTGCGCAGATGATCGCATGATTGGGCCGTACTCGGCGATTTCTTCCAATGCCTTACGGAGTTTGACAATAACTGCAACTTGATTAGTCAGTTGCTCTCCGAAAAATTGCGCTTGGTCATCTTGCCCGGCCTTAAATATTATACCTAAAGCATTGTTTATAGATCCTTCAATACGGCCTGATTTAAGGTTATCAGTACCCATCATTCCTACAAAAGATGTAAATCCCTGCATTTGGGCGCCCTTGTCTTTTGCTTCCTGTAGTTGTTCTGTTTTCATTTTACAAAGTCGTTATAGTCCTGTTCGTTTAACTCGATGATGTTGGATATAAGTACAAGTTTATGAGTATCCGGTCGGAGTTCCTTGCGAATTTGTTCGTAAGCCAATTTTTGCATGTCCGTAAGGCTGATATAAGAAGCACATGAGCACGGGTACGAGCCAAAGCCGTTTTTATATTGGTACGTTACATAGAAGTATCTCATATCAAAATCTGATTAGGTTGTAGTGAATTTATCCCCATTGTTCGGCCATCGCGCGAGCTATTCCGTCAAAGGTTTTTGATTTTATTTTTGCTCTATCCTTTTTCGGCAACATATCTTGCCAGTATAGTTTTCTGATTGTCCCTGTTCTATATGAACCCTTTCTAACCATGGTGTGTGTAGGTTCCATTGGCGGTACGTATGATGACTGGTGGAATAAATCGTCTTGTCGTGTCCATACGAGTTTTGGCAGCCCTTTTAACCAAAGCCCTGTGTATTTTCTGTAGGGATCACCAAAGTAAAACGGCTGTACTACCTGATCTGGACGACGCCAACGGGTATTCATTACTCCAATTGGATTTTCGATTGCTACTCGCGGGATATTACAATAGTAAAGTGCTTTAGCGAATTCGATAGCCTCGGCAGTTTTAGCCTCTCGTAAATCCCACATGCCTGGTTTCGATTTGTTCGACTGACCTGCATTTGCGATGTAGGTGCATGGCGGATGGCCTACCATTAAATCCCATCCGTCATTCAGATGCGACATAACATCATCATGGATATGCCATTCTGGATGGCCTCCGCTGCATTTCTGTATATCACACGAAAATGCCTCATGTCCTCGAGCACGGAAAGCTTTGCAAACTGTTTGAGACTCCTCACAAGCAACTAAAACGCGCATTTAAAACCGAATTAAAGAATAATGAACTGAAATACCCACGCTGACCTGCGGCGGCCAGGTGTTTGAAATGCCATACCCGACGAAAGGTCCAATCCCGAAGCGCTTGTCTTTGTAGTCGGTGACCTGGATGTTCTGCAGGTTGGTTATTTTGTTGTTCGGGTTGGCGAAAGCAGCGTCCACGTAGAGCCGGCGCGGCTTGAAAAGTCCATGTTTTTGCAGGTGCGACACGATGGTAACAGAATCTCGGTACGAGTATTTGTAAGACAGGCCTGATTTCTCACGGAAATGGCCCGACATTGAAAGATATCCGTCGTCGAGTACAAAGCTGTGCTCTGAAATTTGAACGCCTGTAGAGTCGATAAAAACGGTATCTCTGACGACAGTAGTTCCTGAGCCGCGCGCGGCAAACTCTGCCTTTACGAACGCTCGTATGTTTTTAGCCTCGATGCCGAAGGTTTTGCGGATCTCCGCGAGTTCCTGGCCGTACGCCTGAATAACATTGTCACGATCAGCTTCGGCCGCCAGTTTGGAGGCTACCAGCTGGCCCGTGGCGGAGCGATGATAGCGAATGCTATCCTGTTTCTCTTGCAAGATCTCCTGGTACTCGGACTTGTCCTCGTTACGGTGACGGATTTGCATGAAGAGGAGGGCAGCGACGAACGCCGACACTACCCACCCTAATGCCCCCATTAATGTTTCGGATCTAGTCATTACCACGCTGGTGTAGATGTTTCCAAACTAATACCAATGTTGTTGCAGTTCTCAATCGTCATAAAGACGAATTCGCTCTCGAGGCTGAATGCAACATCCCCCTCAAATGCCTCCGTGGCATTCACGAACGTCATGTGAGGTCCGCCCATTACCGTAAGTCCGTACGGAGAGCCAGGGTTTGCGGTAGAGATTATAGCTGGCGCTATTTTAGCTCCGCCGAATTGCCCGCGATTAAACTCAGGAATGAATGCGATTACGATTTGTCCGATGTACATAGTATTTAATTTTTAAGTGTTTTTCTATTTTTTGGTTAACTCGGTCCATTCATCAATGCCCATGTAACAATTGTTGATAAGGTCGTAAACGTTCACCTTTAGATCTCTTTTCATGGCCTCCTGAATCATATTCATGGTGCCCCGACTTTTACGATCCCAGAAAGCCAAAAGACCGTTGGCGTAATTTGCCATTTCTCTGTTCCGCGCAGGACCGGCGCGCAGCCCATCCTTCCATTTAGCGTTAAAACGCATGAGGTTATGACCGTTTTTGATAGCGTATTTATTGCCAGTGCCGTCTACATTACCAGAATCACCAGTGACAATTTCGACATCGAAGGTGCCCGAAAGATGCTTAACCTCGGCATCTATGATCCTTTCGATGTTCGGGTTTTGCGCGTTTCGGCTTCCTGCTATGATTAGCCTGTATGTCATGCTGCTACGCTTTTATGGTGGCCAAAGGATATCGGGCTTTCCATTCGTCCAGAATCTGGACTTTAACCGATGTCGGCAACAGGGAGTCAAGCGCTTTCGGTATTTTCAGAGCATCCCCGGCGCCTATTTTCTTCTCTGGATAGTCGCACAAAATCCATTTGCGCGAACCTGGGCGCTTCAGGTAATTGTTTTCGATGTCGTCGCAAGACTGCTGAAGAGTAGGCAGGTTAAGATTTTCGGCCAGCATGGATATTTCCATTACCCGCGGGTATGGGTCTACTATTTTGTAGGTATCTGATCCTGCCCTTGTACGTTCCCAAGCGGCTGCATTTTGAATGCCTTTAGCTTTTGCCCATGCTCGGCACATCATGGCGCGCGCATCTTCCTGTTTCATGTCAAGGATGAATGCGAATTGTGCTGCGTTTAAAAATTTCATTATCTATATGCCTCTTGCGGCGTTTTCTGATTGGTTAATCAATGCTTTGTCTTTCAGGTCTTGGATCTGCTTTTCAAGCTCTTCTTTTTGGTTTTGATATGACACGATTTCTAAAGCCATATCTCGATTCCTCCCCTTCAGGCTAATGATTTCGTCAGTAAGATCTTCGACTTGCATCGTAAGCTCTACGACATCATCTTCATTATTTCCACCGGCTTCGGCAAGTGTATGCTCCATTTTATTGGACCGTATGTGCGTTCTGAGTTCTGACATCAAGTTCGCGAACTCGATCTCGGTAAGCGCTTTAATGTGCGGTAGTAGTTCTTCGGTTGTCATGGCTACTTTTTGTTTTATTATTTTAAAATGGTAAACAATCGTCGTGATTTCCAATCCACCGGTTGAATAGTCGCTTCCACTTACCGCAACCGCCGCAGCGATGGAATCTACTGTGCCACCAGTATCGTATGTCGCATTTTAATCGCCAATACCTGTCTGGCAGCGTGTTTTCATAATCACTGTCGTAGTAATCGTGCTTGTGGCACTTTGTGCATGCGTAATAGAGGCAATCTATAATCTGTCCGCGATGTCCCAATAAGAAGCACTTAATTTTCATTTGGTTTGCGTTAAAGTTCCATCTTCATTTTTTACGAGCGTTCCTCGGGTAATCATGAGCTCCACAAGCTCTTCGGCGTGCTCTTGCGTCAGGGCTTGGATTTGAATGTTTTTCACAGGAAAGTATTTATACCCCGCTGTAGCGGATGGCTTCCGCGGAGGCTCTCGTTGGCCATACTTCAGGACATCTGCGTCCGTCATCGCTGGCACCTTTCCGCCGCCCGGTTGTTTTTCAATCTCTTCCTGCCACACCTTAAGCCAATCCTTACCTTCTTTTTTAGCTTCCTTGGCTGGCGCGATATCTTTGTAGGAATCCTTTTCCTTCATCAAGTTTGATTCTACCACCTGGTACTTTTCGTCGAGGTATTTCTCCATCCAACCGCGCAACACGATACCGTCCATGCGGAAGATCTCGCCATATTGTCCCATACACCCTCGCTGAAAGCAAAGCCGGAGGTCAGCCAGTGATTCATTCGGGAATATTTCAATTAATTGAGTCGCGATGAAAGTTACCTGAGCGTTCTTGAGGTTATTTCCAACCGATACCATGGCAGCCATTTTAATAAGCTCCCCCTGTACGAATTCAACAACGCTATCCCTTCCACTCACTTTGGCCACTTCGTTGATTGTAGGCTGTCCTATTGCGTCCTGAATGGTTCTAGGAAGTGCATCACCAGCCGCTTTGTAGTTCTTCTCCGTTAGAGCGAAGCACAACGCGCTCTGCGAAAGCTCTTGCAAGGTCTTCGGGAGATTCTTTCCGGTTTGTTTTTGTATGTCCATTGTTTGTCAAAATTACTTCGTCGTTCCAAGTTCTTCGCTTCAAGTACCGTTCTGGGTCTAGCCGGTATTGTTTGTCTTTCATTTGGTAGGTGTCCAGATGTTGCATTATTAGTTCTCGGTCTGGCTGCTTTACCTTACCCCAGAGGTCGATGCATTTAGGTTTGCCCACCTTCTTGTCATACTTATCCCAGAAGTCTTCGAAGGTTGGCCAAAATTCAACTTCGGGCTCTTTATTTATTTCTACAGAACCATATCCATTACCATTGTCATTACCATAAGAGTTATTAAACTCTTTGGTAACTGTTTGGTAACTGTTATCTAACTCTTTAAAATTATTTGTTTCTGAGTCCCAAAGGCCGTTTTTTATTAAAAGTTCGATTGCACTGGCCTGTGCTCGGACCTTTGACTTCGGGAAGTCCGGATATTGAAATTTTATGAACTTGGGTAAAAAAAATAACTGTTCGTTAACTCTTACAATACGGTCTCCTAACTCTTTAATAACAGTATCTAAAGAGTTTATTCCGGTCTGAAATTCAATCAACTTTTTATTGAATTTGAGCAGCCCAGCATGGTCGCATTTGGTTAGATAGTAAATCCAAAAAAGTTTTGAATTAACTGACAATTCCGAAAACCATTCGTCATCGAATAAGCCAGTATCTATGAATCTCTTAGCCATAGCATTTACTGGTTATTTATTTCATTCCAACATATCCCGCAAAAGTATTTTATAGCCTTATCTGAATCGAATACTCTGGTACATGCGTTATGCATTGCCCTTTCAACTTTATGAAATCCTATCAATTTTATGAATCGTCTTAGGCTTCCGTTTTTGAATCTATCACTTAGGCAAAACTCATTGAAGTACGAACTATATATTTCGTCTACTTTTTCTATTTCATTTTGCTCACGCGCAGCAATAGATTCCATTACTTTGCAGTACTCCTTATACTGCAATTCGCGTTCCTTTAGTTCTTTTGTTTTTTCGGCTGTAGTCCTGGGCAAAGAAGTTAGCAGTCCATTTGTTTTCCCTCTATTGCAGTCGAAGCAGGAGGTTACTAAATTATCTATACGATCCGTTCCATTCTTCGAAACCGGAATTATATGATCAACTTCAAGTATTACAATTGGCGGATTCCTTCCGCAATATTGACATTTAAATCCATCGCGTTTAAAAACGTCAAATCTTGTTTTTTTAGATACTGCCATAAAATTAAAAATCCTCCGGCGGCGTTCGGCGTGCAGCACCTACTAACCCCCGAAGGATCTATAATGTTTTGTTAAATCCTTATGCCGCTGCACAGCATTTCGAATTGTCGTAACAAACCTACAAAATTATCCTGGCGCCTGCAAGCCTTTATAGTTGTTCCAAAGATGTTTCTTACGCCGGCTGTAGTCGCGCTGCCTGCCGTTGTACTTATCACCGTGGCCAGTATACCAGCCTTCTATTTTGTCGCTAAAAACGAATCTGTAGCTTCCTCGGTATCCTTCAGGCTCGCTGGTGTGTACTTTGATTGCTTTGTTTGGGTGCTTTAATTTCATAGGTCGCGGCGTTTAATCTCCAATTCGAATTCATCAGGCAGGTTGTCGGCGAGCCATTTCATTTTCGCCGTAGATTCCGCAAGAGTGGGCCGCGCGGTGTTGTAATTGGCAAATCGCTTCCCTACGCCAATACATCCGGAGATGTCGTCGACATCGTTGGCGATGTGAATCAGGATGCCGGTGCGGTGCGTCTCTGAATCCGGAAGGCGGAAGTAAATATATTCCCTGCCCGGCTTCGGTGGCTGTTTCTTGACGTGGTAAACGCCTGGCGGAATGCAGCTTTTGCCTTTGGCGTTGTTCAGCCAGGGGAGTTCCAGCGTCTTAGCGATCTCCACTCCGTTCTGATCGAACATAGTCCCTAACGTTCTGTCGGCCAGTTTGACCGTGTCCATTGTGATTCGAATCATGTTTTCGTTTTTTAAATTGGTAATTCTCTCTACTTTGTTTGTTGTTGCAGTGATGACACCGCCAGGCGATGTTAGTGTATATGACCTCTTCGCCGGTAGCTTTTATGTGCTTTTTGTGCTTTGTGTACGGCCTTTTTTCACGGCCGCATTGGCATATTGGTTTCATAGTGCATTTGTTAAATCCAAAGGTTCAGTGAATACAAAATCCCATGAATTAACTTCCTTCGCTCTTTGCATGGCGCGTCCACGGTTAGGCAAAATCTCTATTGCAAATGTTTGGCATGCTTCGAGATCCAGTATTCTTACAACATACCCACGTTCTCTGAGTTTCCCAGACGGCAGTCGTAATGGTGTTTCACTTTTCATATTATAAATCTTAACCGATGTATAACTTGCTTGGAACCTACCTTTCATAAATTATCTTATTATTAAATCCAGATGGTAGTAGAACATGACCGCCGCGATGAAAGCCCATAGTTTCGCAAACAAAACAAGTATCCATGGCCACTCGCGCAGTTTACGGTCCATTGCTGAACTGTTTCCTAAATAGAAAGTGTTGCGGCCTATGAATTTGTTTAGAAGATAGTCGAACACTAACCAGAACCAGGCAATCCCCAGAATAATGGATTGCAAAAGCTGTAGCCAGGAAAACGATTGTGTTACGGAAAACATATCCAGCGCCCCGCAGGCGATAATCAGAATTGCTCGAGGCAGCATATCAGACTTATGGTTGTCGGTCTGCTTCTTGTGTACAATGCGCACGTAGTCGCTGCGCGTCTCCACAGCGATCGGTATGGAGAGAAGTAGGAAGGTGGCAGGAATCATAGACCAGGTATATTTTTTAAGAGACGAACAACCATGGCGCCAGTTTGTACCGCTTCTTTCATCACTTCGCCAATACTTCCGCCCTCACGGTCATATTGTACCGCCGCACGAATCAATTCTCCACTTTCCTCTTGCAGAATTGCAGCCGCAGCAATCATTCCGTTTTGCTCTTTATCTGTGGCTGATGTCGGCCAATGTGGATGCTTGCTTTCTGCGCGCTTGCATTCATTCGCAATAGATAGTAAAATTGCCTGCACGTTATTTGGCAGTTCGGAAAATGTCTTTTCGTTTTCGTTCATAGTTAAAAAATTAAAGTTGACAATGTGACTAAAGCGATGGCGATGATAAGCCCGGCCGCCGTCGCGATGATGATGCCGGAGATGTGGTCGTGCGGATCTTTCATAGGTTGTTGGGTTTAGCCTGTTTGTCGCCCTGCTTTAGATCCGATAACCACGTCTCGTAGTACTGCTTACCAGCCGGAGACAGGTTCTTTATTGCGTTCCAGAATCTGTTTTTCTTCCAGAACTCGTATCCGCGTAAGTACGGATGGCGTTTGCTGCTGCTCATAATGAATAGGCTGTTACGTATTTCTGATCGCTCTTTACAATCTCTCGTTTGATGTAGAATCCCTTCCTTTTCAGGTCGAGTATGCGGGCGGACAGGCGTGTACATCCGAAGTACTTAAAAGCCTCCAGTGTAGTCAATTCTGAGCCGGTTAAAAGGTGCGTCAGAATTTTTAGGGTTTGTGGTTCTGAGTTTTTCATATCGCATTTTCTAGTTCTTGCATGAATTTACGACCGACCTTGCAACGTTCATAGATCTTGTCGACCTCGTTTTCATCCCACGGTATTTCGAATTCGATCAGTTTCTCAGACAGCGGGATGTCTTCGTACCGCATGGATGACCGGATGTAGTCTACGAGCTGCATGAAATTTGGGTCTGATTCCGGATCTATGTTGCCCCAGTCCCATTTTTTTCGGTTTATCTCGTCTTCAATAAACTTGCTTGGTGTTGATACCAGTTCGTATGCAAGATTCGATTTACGTGCATTAGAGAGTGCCTGATAGCCCAACAGCTGATACCGGTAATCTTTGTTTAGGGGCTTATGAAAGTTCGCCCAAAAAGTGAAGATATCCCAGGACGATTTTATGTCGATTATTTCTTCTGCTTCTTTGATGGACTCACCGGTATACAGATCTGGCGTCCCGGTAATGAACTCGTTTTCAAGCTTGTCGACATTCTTTTTGAAGAACTTCTTTTTCTGCAAAGAGTATTGTGTAATGGCTGCTTCTTCGACTGCTACACCCTTCTGCATATACTTGGATATTATTTCATGGTCTCTGCCATAGCGTTCACGAATCCAGCATTCTAGTAAGTGGGCCTTGGCAGTTTCACCAAGGCCACCACCGCTCCGGGCATCCGTCATCAGTTTGCCTAGTGACGAGCACCGGAATTTGTAGTTTGAAAAATCATTTTTTGGCATCTCTGGCGGCTTTAAGTTCGTCCAATTTTACCGTGTATGCGTCTAAATGATCTTGTTGTAGATACTTACCGTATCCCTCAAGCTCCTCCACTGTCTCAGCCGCTTCTATCAGATCAAACAACCTTGATGATTCTGGATTTTCGGGCAGCTGTTCTGCGGTATCATCCACATTGTCAACGTAAGTAACATCGGCTGTTTCGGCGTCCTTCACTACTGACTGATCGAATATTATAGCCTTCTGCATTTCAATAGAGAGCGGGGCATTCTTGCCGAGATTAAGTTTTGTCACGGTCTTCATCGCCATAGATTCGAAATCATCTTTCCAAAGGCCGAATCCTTTTTGGTAAGTCTTACTGAATCGCTTTGCATGCTTTTCGATTTTCTTGACAGTCATGTAGAACGTCTGAGTATAGCCATTCAGCAATTCAAAGTAGCTTACAAAGCCAATGATCGGCAGTTTATCGCGCTCGTTTTCGTCTTCAATCCACTTGAATTGCATCTCTCCGGTAAGGCGATCATGCTTAACAATCTCGCCCTGACGCACATCCGTAGCATTCATGATCTTGAATTGCCCGCTCCGTAGCGCGAGTTGTTTTAGCCCCTTGTAGCCTATTTGGAACTGCGCTACCTGGCGATACACTCCCTTGTCGTCCTTTTGATTATAAGGCACGATATAAGCGAATCCGAGGGCGTTATTCAGCGGTAGGTCAAGCGTAGCAGCCACCGCTGCAGAATGGTATATGCTGTTTGGTTCAGCATTTGCCAATAGCTGATTTGAGGCTACGATTTGCAACACCGACGTGATAAATGATGGGGCACGCTTACCGAGCATTTCCTGAAACTTGTTCCGGACTTCGTCTCGGCCAAAGAGGTTCTTTACGGTTAGTTGGTTTTCGCTCATATTTTTGAAAATCTTTCGTTGTTACGTTCTCTTGCAGTTTTTAAGTACGCGAATACCTCCGGTAGTTCAGATTGCAATATGTTTTTAACATACACTCCACGACTCACGCCCCTTCTTGGATGTAGTATCCATGCCTGAAATCCGATATTTGCTTTTTCTTGAGTATAGACGTATCCATTACCATTGCACTTATCGCAGTATCCCCATACACCTAATCTCTCTGCCCTGGTTCTTATAAGGATGCCTCTGTTTATGCTGTCGTGACTAAAATCCGAAAAACCACGTGCTCCGATTCTATTTGCCTCATTAACTTCTTCGGCGGTCAGGCCTTCTTTTTTAACCCACCCGTTCTTTCCGTGTACTCTCAGTCGATCATTATTTTGCAATGCTTCAACTTCATCCTGTGTGATCTTGTCAACCCAACGAGTGCCCCTTTCATTAAAATCGTAGAAGTCTTCGGAAATTCTGTGTGTTGCCGGATTATATCCAGAGCTATCACAATGCGTGCAAGGTTTGGACTGGCGGTACAATTCAAAGTAGAAATTTACGCACTCATTAAATGAATCGATTTGCTTAAAGCCAAATTCAGACCAGCGTTCAAGATCTACGCGACAATCCCAGTATTTACCTTCTTTTGACATTCCGTCTTCGAAATTGCCCCATGAACAATATTCTGGATTTAATTTCAGTAAATCAAGTTGCCATTGCTCAGCGTTTAGATCTTTCAACTCGTCAAAGTCATACTTATCCTTCGGTGTGTATCTCATATTTTAATTTGATTGTATTCGTTCGTTTCGTTCTACTTCCTGGAGGGCTTCGGTTAGCTTGGTCAGCCATTGGCAGCATGTATTTTCTTCTTTCGTTAGCCTGAATCCAAGAGTCCGAAAAGATATGTTAATATTAAGATCGGCACGGATTAGGTCAATTGCATATTGTAACTCCTCTTTAGAGAAGTCGGTAAGCTTGGGTATCATGAGCGGGATTCTTTTAAGGCTTTCTGAAATTCAGTGAACAATGTGCTTAGATGCTGGTATACATGCTTAGGCACATTTCTCTTTGTGTAAACCCTGAAATCTTGCTCTAGCTTGCTAATAATGTAATCAGGCTGCGTGCCGATAAGGAAATTCTCAAAGTCATCTCCAAATGCGCGCCATGAGTATCCAAAAGACCCCCAATCTGATGTTAATGTAAGGTCACCTAGATTGTTCCAAAGGAATGTTCCATAAGACGACTCTTTATGTCTTATAAATACCGATTTGGCTGTTTCAATTTTCATGTGTTATAAATTTGGATTATTAATCTTATCAGTGATACAACCGCACTGGCGATAAGCACGCAGACGGCGATCTCGAAAGCCTTGCTGTCGATGATGCGGATAAAGCGGGGTTTCATTTAAGCCTCGTCAGTTGTTCTTTTTCTTGATAAAATGGATTCTCTTGAAGCTTTTTTTTCCAGCATTCAATACCGAAAGGGAAACATCCTTGACTTTCATCATCTTTAGGAAAATCTTTCGGCTCCCAATAGTATCCTGAGAATACACCTAATTCCAGCCAAACAGTATGTTGAGGATTAAGCTTTCTTCCGCATACCTCACACCGAGGACAACTTTTTTGCTTTTCAAGTCTTTTAGCATCCAATAAACGCTGAATATTAGGTGGTGCAAAATCACCTCCACCGAGTGATCTTTGAGACATCGTAGGTTGTTTGCGTTTCATATCATTCACCGGTACTTTCCCGGCTGGTGTTAGTTTTTGTTTGGAGATCCGGTTATTGATACCGAGCCTCTTGTTTCGAATGAAACACGGCCGGTGTGCGATTCCTTGATAAAGTCGTAGGCAAGGAAGATCAGATCGCAGTCGGGCATTACATACCAGCATATCGGGTTGATGTTGATCGATGTTACAATCGTCTCTGATCCGATTACGTATTCCCATGTTACAATCGCAATGCATTCCTGCTCGCGGTCGTCTATAAAAGACATGAACTCTTTTACCTCCGTTCCGCGTGTTCCGTGTGCTGTTTCGAATGTTGTCGTTTTCATATTTCGTTTGGTTGATGATCAAATGTAGACAAGTGTCGCGTACTACGCAAGTGTGCATTGAAAATATTTTGAAATATTTTTTTGAAAATATTTTTACGCTGTCGCTTGCTTTTCTGTACAGCCGTGCTGTACATTTGTATCGACACAACGAGGTAGGATATGAAAATCGAAACCGATAACCTTTTAACCGTAAAAAACTATGCAAAAAAGATTGGGACGAATCGCAGTTGGGTTTATCAGCTGATAAATTCAAATCGAGTAGACCTGGTTGAAATCAACGGCGTTAAGTTTATAAGGATAAAATAATGGTAAATTTATAATTGATAGTAGGGTTCCGCTTTCCTGCATGGCCTAAGAGCAGGCGATTGAGTACCGATAGAAGCTCAACGGCCGGAGTTTTGAATAGGAGCTTTTCTCCGGCCACACACATCGATAGCTCAGTTGGTAGAGCATCTGCCTTACATGCAGAGGGTCAAGTGTTCGAATCACTTTCGATGTACGAAACGCGCAGCAGACGGCTGGGTTTTTCATTTCATTAAATGTTAGGCTCCGGTTATGTGATCGTAATCGGAGTACATGGCGGGGTAGAGCAGTTGGTCAGCTCGCCAGGCTCATAACCTGGAGGTCGCCTGTTCGAGTCAGGCCCCCGCAACTCATATTCCGCATTCAACGAGGAAAAGCGGTTACATAAATTATCCTTGTGACAACCGGAAAGACGGGTTTCTGAATGCCTGCAGGTTAACTCTATACCCTTGGATACCGAAGGCAATTTACAGAGCGCAAGGGTGAGTGAGGGCGCGTTCACTCTATACTAAGCAGCGGCGATGTCTACCCGGTGGACATCATAACAAATCGGGAAGTGTTGCAGGGGCTATACGAAGAACCTGATGTCCACTTTACAAGAAAGCTTACCCCCTGGCGATTGTCAGGGGTTTAATTTGAAAAATGAGGTTCTGCATTTGATCCGGGCTTAAGATACCGGTCCGGCAGATCGCAGCAGGTTCGCTGCTGAGTTCAGGGAGTGCTTTACTGGTCGGATGACCCCTGTTCAGAGAAAGGCCAGTGTTTCGGACTACGAAGGCATATCGGAGTGATCGGGTTACCTGGTGTTTACGTTCAGGATAGGCTGAATGGATAAGAGCCAGAATCGCGAGAGACGTACAGGGGACGTGTTCCCCTTTCTTTGAAACTAAAAGCTTTTTATATGGATTTCGAATTGAAATTAGGCTCCGTTCTATATCGATGCACGAGAACGCAATACAACGGTGATACCGGTAACTGTGTCGTGTCGGCGGACATAAACGGAATGAAAATTCAAATTGTTATTCCTGCCGAAGAGAAGATAAACAGAACAAAAGCATTGGTATTTATCGAGGCCTTTCATGAGGGTCTTGTGTATGCCCGTAAAGATCAAAATTTGGCAGATCTGAAAATGGGCAAAGTAAACGTATAAGATAGAAATTAATGGCGCACGTGGCGGAAAAAGTATACGCAGCACAGATACGTTGCAGGCCAAAACCGAACGTACTATTGGGCTATAAACCTTTGGCATCTTTGATGGTGTCATGTAAGCGGAGGACCTAGTTAATCAGTCATACTCGCCCGAAACGATTATTGGCTATAAACTAAGAAAATAGACTGAATGCGGGGATATTACACGACCCTGCCGTGCGCCTTTAAGATATAAAAACACGGACTCTGAAAAATGGGCATACCGGAGCTCACTGTAGGCCACAGTAAACCCGGGACGTGTTTTTTAAGATATAAGATGCGAGTGGCGGAAGCTCGAAGCACGCGGAAAGATTCGGTAAAAATGTCAATCCGAGATAACAAATTGAGTCCGATATGGTCGGAAATGCAGGTATACGAATCCTGCCTCGCATCTTTAAAACATAACCCGCCGGGCGTGCGGAATAGAAGTAGCCCGATGTTTTAGTTATGAAAAAGTTAATATTTACTCTCGTTGTGGGGTTGTTTGCTGTGGTGGGCGCGAGCGCGCAGAGTTCGGTAGGACCAGGAAACCTAACAGAGGACGAGTTACAAGTGGCTATTGCTAAGGGATTAGCATCGGGCAAAGAATTTACACCCGAGTATCTGGAATCGACAAGCCATTCCGGCGGTGATGTATCTGTAAATCTAGAACAGACGTGCGAAGATTGGCGGACTCTCGCCACAACACATCTTTGCGGAGACAATATCTGTGTTAACCAATGCCGTATGTGTTGGTTAGCTGGGCCAAATATGGAGAATGTCCAGGAGTGCCGTACTATCAAGGTATTTTTAGAGTAATAAAAACATCGTTTCGGGAGTTTTGCTTATTTAGTTTGGATTGATTGGTAATTCCGGGTCTAGCGTGATTTAGGAGAATCGTAGCCTCCCCCGGAATCATGAAGCCTTGGACACGCATTTACATGCAGCATTTCGGATACGACATATCCGATTTCATCCCCTGCGAGATCTGCGGCGCGAAGGCGGTTGATATCCACCACATCAAATCCCGTGGCATGGGTGGAACTAAGAAAAAGGACGTGATAGAGAATTTAATGGCGCTTTGCCGCACTCACCACGACGAATACGGCGATGTAACCGACAAAAGAGAGTTTTTACAGGATATTCACAATAAAACCCTGAAATATGCATCCTAATTACGCCCTCATGACGCTTGCATGCGTCCCCCTTCTGATCCTGGCGGTCGTCGGCTTTATGTATGCCGTTAAGCAGTTTAAGCCGGCAGAGCCCAAGAAAAAGCCTATGTGGCCGGACGCTGACTCCGAATCATATACCTTCAAGCGAAACAGATGGAAGTAATATTTTAAACGCGGGAACGGGCGACAACCGAACATCAATATGCATGGAAAGCATCATAATTTCCCCTAAAAAGCTGAATTACGCTCTGTTTATGGCGTTCAGCGAGAACTGCACATTCAACGGAGAGAAGGTCGAGGCGTCCGTCGATGCTAAACGTGATCAATACGTTTGGACTGCTGACGTGTATGGTATGCCGCAATCGTTCTATTTCGATCGTAGTGAATTAGACCGGATTAATCCACACATCAATATCAGAATAATTGTGGGTCAATTCGAAAACGCGCTGCGATATTGGAGATCACTTTCGCGCCCATCCTTATCCTAAACCAACCCCCGGGGCCGGCTTCCTGTCGGCCCTTAACCTTTTAAAACCATGAAAGTAATCCCAGACGGAAGCAGAAACCGGGTTGAGCTTATTGAAGAAGACAACTCCTTTAAAGAAGCTATGAAGATGGTCGCCTTAGCCATCAGCGCTGCAATAATAGTCGCTGATGCACGGAAGCATGTTGCCAGCATGCAGATGCAATATGATGCAAAAGAAGGTGTAGTTCTGCGCGGCGGCCAACGTGTTTCACATGGACTACCCGTATGGAGCAGGGAGGAGGTAAACGAAGTTTTGAATAAACCCGACTACAAATGGCTGACGAACCCATAGAAGGCGAGCGATATCTCCTGGTATTCGCAGGCGAGATTATGGCCGAAGCGCTCTATAGCGCCAAACACAGCAAAATGTACACGGAAACTACCTTTATTGACCCTGATACTTTTCTTTGCGAAGAAACTGGCGTTAGGCTGATATCCTTTTATTGGCCAGACGCCTGGATCAGGAAGACAGAAAACATTAAAATTTGGTGATTATGAGTAAAGAAAAAACATACACTGAGGGCATAGGCTTCGGCGGCGCTCTCTTTATTGCCTTCCTTGTGCTGAAACTTTGCAAGGTGATCGACTGGTCCTGGTGGTGGGTAGCCGCGCCTTTGTGGATTCCGTTTGCGATTATTCTAATCGTATTTTTTATCATGGTAATTGTCTCAATTTGGAACGATTAACTATGTGGATACCCATAGCTAACGGACTGCCCGGAGTAGGACAGCGCGTCAGGATATTAATAAAAGATGGTTCTGAGTTATGTAATTGTCGTATAGGCGGAGTTATGAAGGATTGCTTTTATTGGAATTGTCCTTTCGAAGTAGATTACTATATAGACATAAGTTTCGTCGTCTCATGGCAGAAAATGGAGAAATAAACCTATGTTTCAGAAAATAGTACATTCGCCAGGCATTGATAACGTACGATCAGATGAAGATGCCTTTATGCGCGAAATCTGGTATCTAGGCTATGACTGCGCCGTTATGGATACAGTTTGCCAACAACTTCGCTTGTACAAAGGTGACATCGAAAAGGTAATCGATTATAGAGATTATTACGATGTTATGTGCCATTGTAGAGTGATCAAAGGCATTCTTCCAAACGGCTTAATCCATCAATACTTAAGTGATTCTGACGGATCCGCGCAACGATTCAGGGATTTAATAAAACTGCATGTCAAACCCCATTTTAGGATCGTGGAATACAGTCGTGTTCACTCTATTCTGAAAGCCGCTAATAAACAAGCCCGAGAAAAGCTTTTAGGCGATTGGAAGGATTTTAAACACCCGCTGTATGACGATACTGTTTATCTGTGGGTGAATGATCCAGACGTAACGCCAAAATTTAAAAGTTTAAACAATGAAACAGATTAAATACGATCAGAGCAAAGGCTCCGAAGATTGGGCCGCAAAAGACATAGAGATAATTCGTAAAGGCTGCCCTAACAAGCAATGCTTCTGTACCGGCGCTTGTCAGGAGATAGTAGGGTGGCGAGAGCGCGAAGTATTCGGACTCGGATCGTTAACCGAATTGATAAAAAACAATAAACTTGGAATTTAAAGCAAAATTTGCCATATTCGCGGCATGAGAATTTACAAAGATTCTATGGTTTAATCAGCCTGTTTTTCAAGCTGGGTCCCTTGCGCAAGGTAGACTCCGGCTACAGAGACAGGCTTTTTCTTTATGGCCCTGGGAGGGGCAACACCTTATGCCGGCAGGACAACCAACCAAGTACGACGCCAGTTACCACGATAAAAACGCGTACAAACTTGCTCTTTTAGGCCTTACCGATAAAGAAATGGCTTCATTCTTCGAAGTCACAGAGCAAACTATTAACAATTGGAAGAACGCGCATCCCCAATTCTTTGAGTCCTTAAAGAAAGGGAAGGAGATAGCCGACGCAAAGGTCTCAATGTCACTGCTTAAACGCGCAACCGGTTACAAGGCAAAAGCTACAAAGTTCTTTTACGATAAGGATGCCGGAATTGTCAGTCAAGATTACGTCGAGCATTACCCGCCAGATCCAACCTCAATGATATTCTGGCTTAAAAACCGTCAGCCAGGCAAATGGCGCGACAAGCAAGAAATATCCCACTCCCTGACAGAACCGCAATCATTCAACATTGGCGGCCAAGAGCTCAAGTTCTAAGACGAAAGTCCTCTTTAACGCTTACCCGAAGCAACAAGAGTTTATAGAGGCGGTCTTTTCGGGTAAATACACCTTTCTTTGTTATGGCGGGGCGATGGGAGGCGGTAAGTCGTATGTCTGCATTGCCGCGGCGATAATGCTCTGCAAGTTCTATCCCGGCTCCAAATGGGTAATCATTCGGGATTCCATACCGACTTTAAAAAGCACCACGCTTGAAACCTTCAAACGGATAGTGCCTACTAACTTCCTGGCCAACTTCAACCAGCAGGATCACATTGCCGAGTTTACGAACGGCTCCCGGATCATCTTCATGGCCGAGAACTACAACCAGGACAAAAACTTTGATCGGTTCAAAGGTTTGGAGGTAAACGGTTTCCTGCTCGAGCAGATTGAAGAACTGCAGGAGGGATTGCTGGATGTCTGCTTTACACGCGCCGGCCGCTGGAAGATCGAGCCAACACCCGAGCAGGAAGCGCAAGGTATCAACCCCATGCCGAAGCCGATAATCATGGCCAACGTCAACCCGACGCTGTTATGGCCTAAAAAGCGTGTTTACGATCCATGGTCAAAGAATGTTTTGCCGGCTCGCTGGTTCTATCTGCCCGCTACAATCATGGATAACCCCACGCTGGCGAACGATGAGGAATACATGGCAAATCAATCCATGCTGGAGGAGCTTACGTACAAGCGCAACATATTGGGCGATTGGACTGCGTTTGCGGTAGATAATCCTTTCTTCTACTCCTTCGCATACGCTAAGCACGTTCGGCCGAAAGACAGCTATGTGCCGAATCCACACCTACCGATTACCGTTTCGTTCGACTTTAACAAAGAGCCCATGACCGCCCTGATCGGGCAGCAGCTGGATTTGTGGCGCTCGGCAGCTTTTGATGAGATCGAGATCAATAACGGATCTTCTGAGGAGGTCTGCGAGGTTGTGGCAGCGAAATATCCGCGTTGGACCGGCAATATTCAGATCACGGGCGACGCTACCGGCCGCAGCCGCAGCGCTTTAACCCGGGGCAATCTAAACCACTATCGAGTTATCCAGGAGAAGTTACGGCTTCACGATCGTGCTATCCTGGTCAGGAAACAAAACCTACATATCACCGACTCTCGGGTGCTTTGCAATTCAGTTCTCCAGCACGCTGAATTTACCATTACCGAGAACTGCGAGAAAACCATTGCGGATATCGTCAGCGCGCAGGTCGATGAATTCGGCGAACTGATCAAGAACAAGAACCAAGGCCAACACCACGGCGACACGTTCCGTTATCTTTTGGGCACCTTCTACGAAGAATTCATCACCAACCCTAAAAAGTACGCTCGGTTTTAGTTGTAGTTGTGTATAAATTGTGTATGTTTGGGTATGAGTAGGAAAAGATACCATCTCGCTAAAAGCGATAAGAAAAAATTAAGCCAAAAAGTAATTTTGGAAATTCTTAATAAGTATGACTCCGGTGTTCCTGTAAATGATATATGTCAAGATTATAGTATAAGTTTATCAACCTTATACAACTATAAAAAGGAATATATGACTGGCGATACAACCAGAATAAAAATTCTTGAAGAGGAAAACCAGAAACTTAGGGCGATGTATGTCGAAGCCATGTTAAAAATAAAATGATGAAAAAGTGCACTCAATGCGGAAAGCTTTTTGAATCCGTACATATCGGGAATAAGTGCCCAGATTGCCGGTGGCGTAGAAATATTATTTCTGAACCATTACATTTCGGTTGCAGTAATGATGTCCCGGATCTAAATATAGAATGCCGTCACATATTTATATCGTCAGGACCTGAACCCGACATGCCAGGCGGCGGCGAGTCGTCCGGCGGCGGATCTTCGGATTCGTGGGACTATGACAGCTCCGACAGTTCGTCGTTCGATTCTGGATCATCTTCAAGCGATTAAATATGAGCAGAAACCCTAAGACCCAAGACCATTTTGATCTTCCGCTAGCCTTGACCGAAAAATGGGTCCTCGCCCAATTCGAAAAGATGTGCGCCGGTTCCCTTTCTCCGGCAGAATACGGACATTGGAAGATAATCAAAGAAACACTCATCGCCCGACGCGAAAAACTAAAACCTTATGGCGACTAAAACACAGACAGTAGAGATACACGGTATTCAGGTAACATTGAAGACATGGGATGAAAAGCAAAAGGACGGCAAAACGAATTACTTCGGCACCGCTGAAGCTACAGATAAACGTCACGACGTAGCCTGGGACGCTAACAGCGACAGCGAGGAAGTGGTGATCGAGCTGATCACACAAGGCATTCTCGGTTACGTGGAGTCTTATGCAAAAGGCGAGGTGAAATGAGTGAACGCGTACGGAAGAACCTCGTGCTTACGAAGGAAGCTGTAGAGTGCGCCGACGCCCGCCGTAAGGAGCAGGGCCGCAGCTTTAACAACTACATCGAGTCACTGATTTTAAAAGATTGCAAAAAGACCAAAACCAAATGATAATGGATATCCAAAAAGAGATTGACCGCCTGTCCGCTGAGGTTAAAGGCCACGAGCAAGAAATTGCTGCGCTTCGTGATCAGGTAAACACGAAGAACAAGAAACTCCGCAAGCTGAAGTCGTTGGTTGATGAGGCTGCAGAATTGCTGGGTGAGTCATCGCCGGTTGCAGTGGTTGAGGACGCTGCACCGGTGGATGATTCTGCGCACAAAGAGGAAGTGTTCCCTGACGATCTGCCAGAAAAAACCGAAGCATGATTGCGTCTATTGTTGGATGCGGTCCATCCGGGGCTAACTGGTGGAAGCGAATCAAAGAGGATGTAGCTTACGGCGTTAACGACTGCTATAAGTGGGGTATGGGTGTTCATAAGCTGATCATCGTAAATGGACCTAATCAGTTCGCGCCTAGTCGCCTGGATACTATTAAAAGTATCGAAACTCCTGAATTCTGCACTCACGCACCGAAAGCCTGGAGTGCATATTTTAAGGACACCACGTGGCTTACTCTTCGGGAGTTCTACGGCCACCGATTGCATAAGGGATTCATCTACAAGTCAAAGACGAGCCCGTTTGTAGCTATGTCTTTGGCTGCCGATGATGGCGCGACGGAGATTAACCTCTTCGGTGTTGACTTCAATGACCACCACATCTACCGTAAAGGCACGAAAGCCGGCGATCACGAGATGTCGAAGTACGCACGCTACGCCGAGCTCCTGTCAGAGAAAGGCGTCAAAGTCAGAGTAACGAAGGAAAGTGCATTATCAAAGTTTATCGATACGATATGAAACATGATTTTGAATTATCTTGCTCCCATGATTTCGGTAATATCACCGGATTGGCTCTATATTCGAGTATAGGATTCATCTCATTTGATTTCCATAAGGGCAGATTATCAAAGGTACATGCTCACCGACAAATGCGAAACCAAGGCCTTTCGCTCAATGAGCGTATAAATTTACTCGGTAAACTATGAGCCACCCCACCTTCTGCGCGATAATCCCCGACCGTGGCGACCGTCCTAAACTTACGGAGTTCTGCTTTCGGCAGCTTGATAGGATGACGTTGAAGCCTGATAAAGTTTACCATATCAATCATGAGCCTGAGTCCGACGCATTCGATCTTGTGCAAAGAGTCTACGATGGGGTTAAAAAAGCTTATGAAGATGGTATTGAGTGGTGCTGTGTTATAGAGGATGATTACTATCCGAAAGATTATTTTGCACTGTTCACCGCACAAATGAGATACCCATATAGCGTAATAGGAACGCCGACAACTCTATACTACAATTTACGCAATCGAACACACATGGAGTTCACGCACCCAACAAGATCCTCGTTGTTTAATACCGCTTTTAGGGCAAGTGATTTCATTCGTCATCGGATTTGGCGTAACACTGATCCATTTGTGGATATACGTCTATGGGAATCGGTTAACCAGGCCCAAAAGGGATTTGTTCTCACTAATTCATTCGGCATAAAGCACATGATAGGAAAGTGCGCCGGCAAAGGGCATACAATGGATATGACGCACAAAGATCCTGACCTTAAATTTCTTAGGCTATATCTATTTGAAGATAATGAAGCTTTCGACTTCTACCGCTCACTCTCCGAAGAACTTTACAAACCGTGAAAGTAATAATTGACCTTTCGAACGAACGACCCTGGCCTAGGCAGGCGAGGTGCAAACATTGCAGTTCAATTATTGAATTGACCGAAGACGAGGTGGAGGTTAATTCGGGTTATCAATTCATACCGAGATTAGCATATAGATGCCCGTGCTGCAAGGCATACACAGAATTTGTTGAGTTAATGCCCGGATTTAAATATGGTAAACCATGAAAATAGACGCATTCATAATCGCCTGGAACGAGGCTGAGATAATCCGGATGACGATCAACCACTACCAGACATACTACAGATCTAGGATTACAATTTTCGACAATTACAGTGACGACGGTACAGATAAAATTGCCGAATCAATGGGCTGTGAAGTCGTTAAATTTGGGCGCCCTGGTGTATTGGATGACAATACATACTTGGACATAAAAAATAACTGCTGGAAGCGATCTAAAGCTGATTTTGTTCAGGTTTGCGATGCTGACGAAATACTTTTTTGGAGTGTGCCTGGGTCTAATCCTTATAGCCAAGTTGAAACAATGGAAGATTCATTAATAGGAGTATCTATTGTTAAGCCTGTCGGTTGGGACGTCTATTCAGACAAAATGCCAGAACGCTATTTCGAAGAGATAACAACCGGATACGAGTATGAGAATTACGCAAAGTGCGTTATGTTCCGCCCCGATAACATTGCTGAAATAAACTATCGTCCCGGAGCGCATAATTGTGATCCTTCTGGGCGTGTGACTTATAGCAGAAAGGGAGATTTCACATTGATGCATTACCGCTGCATCGGCGGCATTGAGCGCAAGCTCGCCCGTAATCGCGCGTATCAACCGCGCCTAAGCAAAACGAATCTTAAAAAGGGCTACGGCGGTCACTACCTCTACGACGAGGCCAAAGTACGCCAGGAATGGGCCGACAACGTAGCTAAATGCCGCCCGCTATGGTAAAGATCTTTACCGTCCTCTACGATGACTTCAGCCAGCCGGTAAACGGGTTTATACCGTATTACAACAAGGCTAAGGATAAATTGTACCGATTTGAGAATAACAGCATTTTCAATATTGTTAACCAGCATTTGGAAGAGGTCGACCCTAATGATTGGGTTGGTGTGTTCTCGCCAAAGTTTCCGGAAAAGACAAAGTGCGACCATCTTTGTGTGATGCGTGGAATCCGATCTGCAAGGGATTATGCCGCGGTAAACTATTCGCCGTATCTGGGTGACAATATCGCCCGCCGTGGCTGGAACTTCATGGAATGGTCAGAGGATGGACACAAGGGTATTACCGAGCTCATACAGGCCTGCTGCTCGGCTACTGGCATAACCTATCACCCGAATCCTGATCACATCATTTACGCTAACCAATTCGTCGCCAGGAAGCGCGTGTACGTAGATTTCGTCGAGTCCGTCTTGCGGCCCTCAATTTACCTCATGGAGGGCGAACTATGGGATAAAGCAAACGTCGATCCAGGGTACACAAGAAGTGTGTATGGAGTTCACTATAATTTGATTACATTTGTCTGCGAGCGGCTGTTCATGCAGTACGCGCATAGTAAAAAAATAAAGGTTTTGGAATGGAATTGAACGCAAAATGTGAGCGCTGTGGGGTAGATGTAAAGACCTATTATCCCAGCTATCCATATTGCTTTGAGTGCATATACAAACCCTATACAGACTCCGAGAGGGAAGCTATTGTTTCAAACATGAAAAAGGCTTACAATTCAATAGTAAAAACGCCTAAAATAATGGAAGAAGAACCAATAAACGGCATATGGTCGCAATGGCAGGCCAATACCTACCATCAGAGCAGCCCGAAGCTCGCGCAATTCATGGCTTCACATTTTGATAAGTCAGAACATGTTATTGATATCGGGTGCGGTAATGCTTTCTACATTGCGGCGCTAAAAAATAAAGGATTCAATTGCACGGGCGTTGAGGGGTTCAGACTTAATAATTTCCTTCACCCGAATGTTCTGATCCACGATTTAACAAAGCCGCTTCGATTAGTCGAAAAAGGATCAGTCATTTGCCTGGAGGTTATCGAACACATCGACAAGCGGTACGAGAATGTTGTATTGGATAGCATCACTAACCATTGCACTGGAGACCTTATTTTTAGTTGGGCCTTGACAGGTCAAGCAGGAATTGGGCATGTGAACTGCGTTGATAGAAGCTACGCTATTAGGCAGATAGAAAGCCGTGGGTTTAGATATCTTCAAGACTCAACGGAAGAGGCCAGAACAAAATGGGTAAACAGTAACACGCCATGGTTTCGTGATACGCTTTTAATATTCTCGCGCCTATGAACATCTACGACCGCATAACGCTTGTTGTGACGTCTTCCGGACGGTTGGACTTGCTCGATCAGACGCTAAAAAGCTTCTGGAAGCTGTGCCCGCATAAGTTTGCAAAAACTATATTGCATGATGATTCTGGAGACCAGGGTGTATATGATTCAGTTATTAAAAAGTACTCCAATGTATTCGATGACATCTCATGCCCTTTTAAAAAGAGAGGATACTCTGCTGCTCTTGACTGGTGTTTTTCAAAAGTAGATACAGAGTATGTCTATACGACAGAAAATGATTGGGCTTATTATAAAAACCCTGGCTTCATCGAAAAAAGCATTAATATATTGGACGAAAATCCGGACATTCATCAAGTATGGATACGTGATCACAACTGCACGCGGCATCCAATGGCCAAACGACCGCACACCTTATCCGGCATTCAAGTAAAAGAAGTCATGAAAGGATACCAAGGCGTATGGAACGGGTTCAGTCTTAACCCTGGATTGCGCCGAATGTCAGATCTTAAGCGCTTCTTCCCGAATGGCCTGGCTGAATACGGTGATGAGATCGATTGCGCTCGCCGAACTGCTGAGTTTGGATACAATGCCGTGGCATTGATGGAGACTAGCATAAAACATTTGGGTTGGGGTAGACGCACAGCAAACTTTAAGAACTGATGTTGGAGGCTTTTCTATTTATGGTTCTTTCTGCAATTTGGGTATATCTAATTTGGCGAGTAATAACAGATAAGGATGATGTTTAAGATCTTCACACCGCCTCATACACTTCATGCCGCCCTGATTCTGTGCGATAAGCTAAACGGCATGGGCAGGGCTACGAAGATAGTGGACAAGATCGACCGCCGTGATCCGGACACTTACATCATCTACAACGCTGCAGCGCACAACTTCATTAACCTGCCTCGTAAGTACGTCGTTATGCAGACCGAGATAGCCGGCACACATTGGTTCAATCCGAATTACCACAAGATAATCTCGCACGCTATCGCCGTGTGGGATTACTGCGAATACAACCAACAGGCATACTCCCATCCTAAAATGTCGATTGTAACTCCTGGTGTAACACAGCCCGGTGTATACGAAAAGGATATCGATTACTTGTTCTATGGCTGGATAAATGGATCTAACCGTAGAGAGCGAATATTATACCAACTTAAAAAGGATTTGAATGTAACAGTGGTAACTGACAAGGTTGGACGTGATATATGGCCTATCCTAAAGCGAACGAAGGTCGTATTAAACATCCATTATTATGACAATTCACCATTAGAATTATATAGACTTTATGAGGCATCTTCTTTTGGGTGCCAAATAGTAACTGAAATTAAAGACGGCACCGTTGAGGATATGGTTATTGTAGCCCGATTACTATCTGGTGAAGACTGGTCAAATTACGATATATCCTACCTTGACAATACCGAGGAAATAACCGCAGCACTTAACCAAGCAGGAATATGAAATATATAAAACTTGTAATCTCAATAGCTCTATTAATTGCTATCATCGTTAATATATCGGTAGGTATTAAGCCATGGCTTAGCCATGTGGCTTTATTTTTATCGGTGCTGCAATTTATCTTCACGATTTTAACGATCAAAGTCGAGGTAACGGTAGAAAAAGACGAATCTGAATCATGAGGATTTACGAAACAGAGGTTTGGTGTATCGACAGCAGGCTAGAGGAAATTACCGGCGGACCTACTGATAATGAATTCCGTAAGATGGCATTTGACCTAGAAAAAGTCAGTAGTATACGCCGTAGGACGAGCGAAGAAGATGATCCGGAAATAATTGAAGACGGCATAACCATCATTTACACAGTAGATGGTGAGTATTTCATAACCCACGACAAATACGAAGACTTTTTAAATGCATGGAAAAAATATCACTGCTCGACTACTACGGAAGGATTCTTGCCTATTCGGTTCTAGTAATCTGGGGCGTTCACTGCGTTTTGAGCCCTCGATTCGTATTCCATTTCGTCGGAGAATGGATTAAACGGAAAGTCGGTGAATACTGGTCAAAGCCTATTTACTCGTGCCCGGCGTGCATGAGCTCAATATATGGCGTCGCGGCCTGCGTTATCGCGCGGGTTCACTTTTTGCACGCCCCTTTTTTCATACTCGCGCTTTGCGGGTTAAATTTCATCCTTATCGAATTTTTATACCCTTCGAATGAAGACACCGAAGAAGACGACAAAAAGCAGGATCAAGAAGGCGGTAAGTAAACCGCGCAAACGGAAGCCAGTAAAGCCTCCTGTTGCTGTTAAAAAGCCTGTCCGCAATGCCCACCACCCAGACATCGGCCACATGGTCGAAGAAGCTTTCAAGGCTGGAGGCGTACAGTATTACCGCTTTAAGAAGGAGTACCAGATGCCTACCGGTCGGTACAAATGGGTTCTCAATTACCTAAAGGAAGTCGATTTGCGAATCGATTTGAAGACTGCTAAGGGGTATTTAGAGGTGATCGAAACCCAGCTTAACGGCAAAAAAGGCTCCATCAATCTCGGCGAGATATGGAAAGTCGTGCATGCCTTCAAAAGCCGATTGGATCTGGAGTTTGAGGTTGAGACGGTCAAGCGCTTGGCCAGCGTAACCTATTTTGACGACACAGAGGACCTAACTGGCTACGATATGGCCCACGCGAAAAACAAGATGCAGGTCTGGACTGACTCCGGCACGCTCGATTTTTTTTTGACGAGTCCTATAAGCGATGTACTCAATCTGAACAATATCTCGCCCGAATCTTTGCAGGAATATTTGAACGATATGAAGACGATGATATACGTACCGACCTTCGAGACGCCACCGTCCTCCGAGCAGAATTCATCCGAGAATTCGATGAATCCATAGTCCTGATGGCCGACGGCGATCCCATACTGACCAAGGAACTCGCCTGGATGAGCATTTATGACTACTATTTCCGTATATTAGCGCTAAAGAAGCGGCAGGACGCTCGGAATTCTACCGGCAAGTCGTTCAGCCGTGACGAAACATGGCCTTAACGGGCAAATACCTTCCATTTTTTACCGTCTCATTCCCCCATGTAGATGCCGGAAGTAATAATTAAGTATCGGGTTGATACCTCAGAACTAAATAAAGCGCAAAGTGCCGCAGCGGCCGCTCAGCAGGCCACAGACAAGCTTCGCCAATCATCTGAACAGGCAGGCGCCGGCGCACAAAAGGGATATCAGCAAGCTGGTAATGAGGCTAAGAAATTCGGTAGCTCTTTGGAGTTCCTGAAGATCAAACAAGCCCAACTGAAGGCATCTATAGAACTCACTAATCAATCTGAAAAAGCGCGCCTTGAATCGCTCAGCGCACAATATAAGGCTGTCTCCAAGGAGATCGACGACGTTACAAAAAAGTACTTAAAGCTGAACAAGACCGTAGCAGACGGCAGTAAAGAACAGAAAGGCGCAAATGCAGAGCAAAATAAGGGATTAGAGGGTCTGGTCGGATTGGCTCAGGCCGCCCGGGGGTTTATTGCTGTTGGTCTTGTAAAAGAACTGGTTAGCTCAGGGCTTGAAGCCGCAAAGTTATCAGGAACAGTCGAAACGGTAGGACTTGCTTTTGCTCGCCAAATACCAAATGCAGCTATTCTACTCCAAGATCTTAAGCGGGCCACGCATGGCACAGTAACGGAATTGGACCTCATGCAGCGCACATTACAGGCTAAAAACCTTGGTATAGCTGTTGAAAGCCTTCCTAAGCTACTGGAATTCGCCGCTGTCCGAGCTCAGCAAACCGGTGTCTCTGTTGACTATCTGGTTAATTCTATTGTTAGCGGCATTGGTCGTAAATCACCGTTAATTCTCGACAACTTGGGTATAAGTGCCATCCGACTTAAGGAAGAATTTAACGGCGCCTCTCTCGCCGCACAAAGTGTTGGCGATGTTACGGCAGCGGTAGCGAAGATTGCTGAGGAAGAAATGAAAAAAATGGGTGGTTTTGTGGCGAACTCAGCCACCCAAGTCGATCAACTTTCGGTGTCATACCATGAATTAGGTGTAGAGATTTCAAAAACTTTCGGAGGTAGTGGTATCGCTGGGTTCCTAAAGGACTACACTGATTCCTTTGAAGCTTTGTTTGAATCCATCAATCGTGGCATATCAGTACAAGAACTATACGCCGACCGTAGCCGTAAGACGGACGCAGCTACCACGGCATCTAAATTCATCAATGATCTATCTAAAAAGAGTAAGGATGATCAAATAAAAGCTATCGAGGCAGAAATAGAGGCATTAGATAAATCCATTACAACCAAAGCTAAATACATTGAAATTGAGAAAGAGAACCAACGCGTTTTACAAAATCAGTACGAGGACAACAGGACCATTGCCATCGAGCAGTCTATAGCTTTAAGTAAAAAGCTGGTAGATATTAGTCGCGACGAAGCGCTATTTCAGACCGAGACAGCACGACTTCTTCGCGCTAAGGTTGATTCGTTGAAAGTAATAAACACAGAGCAAGAGGAGCAACTTGGCCTTATCCAAAAGCAACAAGATCTCATAAAGACTATCCAGGATGAGAAGACGGCGGCTACCGAAGAGAAGGAAATAGCGGATCTGAATCAAGAACTCCAGGATGAACAAAAAGAACTGGAGCGACTGAACAATCTTGGCATTGAGCGCAACGGTATTATTCAAAAGCTAAGAGACCGGATAAAGGAGCTAAACGAAGAACAGGAAAAGTCAACTTCCGTTTCTGATATCAATCGTATTAATTCCGAACTCGAGAAAACAAACGCAGAACTCAGCGCTCTCCTTGGTAATGGAAAATTGGTCACTAAGATGTTCTCCGAAATCCGAAAGGAACTGGATAACACCAAGATAATCGAGGGACTCTTCCCGAAAGAGAAAGGCGCGACGGAGGCATTGTCGAAGGATTTTATTGATGGCATTAAAAGTCGCTTAGACGATGCTTTAAAAACAGCCAGCACAGGTGAAGGAGGCCTAAATCTTGAAGTTGGCGTAACTCCTGTTGTTGAGTCGGATGGCTGGGATAGACTTGCAGAAGAATTCGCCAAGCATAGGAATGATCTTATCAGCACTGGTATATTCAGTGTAACCGACGTAATAACCGCAGGTTTGCAGGCAGAAGCCGACGCTTACGACCAGCGTCTTTCACAATTAAAGGACTATTACGATCAGCAAATAGCATACGCCGGAGATAATGAGCAGGCAAAAGACAGGATCAGACAGCAGGAGCAGAAAAAAGAACGTAAACTTAGACTGGAGGCCTTTGAAGCTGATAAGGAGTACAAACGAAAAACAACCTTGATTAACGGCGCGGCTGCTGTTATCAACGCGTTTGCTACTCTCCCATATCCGGCTGCTATTGTTGCCTCTTTGGCCATTGCAGCAGAGACGCTATCACAAGTAGCTGTTATCAATAAACAGCAGCCAAGATTCCAAAAAGGTGTTATAAATCTGCAAGGCCCCGGCACAGCGACTAGCGATTCGATACAGGCCAGGCTTTCAAAAGGTGAATCCGTGATGACTGCTGCCGAAACGAGAGGATCTTTCCATGTGCTTAAAGCTGTACGCGCAGGTAGATTGAATGATGAAGTGATGAAAGAAATAGTTAGAGGTTCAACGGGAGGAAGTCAGTTTATAGGACAAACATTTGATGCATCACCGATTGTCAGAGAGATACGTGAGCTACGTAGGGCTCAGCCAAATTATGCAAACGACTACGGTGTCCTATCCGAGACCCGACAAGTGAGCGAAACATTTAAACGAAAGGCCAGATCTAAATCCATGAGTATATGATTTATTGGCGATACACGCTAAGTCATGAAACATTAGGGTCGCTGGTTATTAGTGAGCCTGATGGCTGGGAAGATGGTTCCCTGCGCAAGGAGCGTGATAAGAAATTCCATTCTCTATCAAAATATTTCAATGGGTCATTCATATTTTATGGCGACACCGGCTCGTCAAATGGGGGTTATGCATTTCTAAAGGCCGCCGATACTATTGGCGTGGATGAAATTGTTGGCTTTAAAGTTGAGTACTCAAAAGATAATATAAACTTCATTGTTGCTTTTGATGGACAGGTTGATCTTGAGACAAAAGTAGAAACGCCTGATGGTAGGATGCGAGCGACCATAATAAGAAATGATTTGTGGTCAAAATTCTTATCAAGATTTACAACTCCAGTGAATTTACTATCACCAACTGACCAGGATGGCGGTACAAGGACTATATACACGCCGTGTTCTCTTGTTTCAAAGACTCAGATTATACGATATAACGGTAGTTACTATCAGAAATATTCGACTATATATGATCCTGATCCTGATTCTGATGATGGTGATTTCCAGTTAGGTTTTAATGAAAAAATAATTGATGATCTAAATAAATATTACGTTCAAGAACATCCTATAAGTACTGGACCTGATTCATTTACTGAATTCGATAATTCTCAACTACTAGCTTTAATAGAGGCTCCATTCGACGGTAAATATACTTTTGAGTTGGGCTCAGAGAGTGCAAGTTACTTTGTGCTTAGTGGTTATGTAGCTAACCCAACATCAATTTACATAAGAAAGGTATCCGATACATCTGTGATGCCTGATGTAATACATCTTATCCCATCAACATCGGTTTCGTATGGTCCTAACGAAGTACGTGTACATGAGGGATCAATTACACTAGATCTGTTTAAGGGCGAGCAGGTAACTGTATTCGCTAACATGAATAGCTCGGGTGGTGAAGGTGTCATATTTTTTGGTCGTGTTAGAAAGAATTGGAAACCTGATGTTGATTTAGCCACTACGACCGCAATTGTGCTATCAGGTGAGCAAACTATTGACGGCATAACTACCTCGTCGTCAAGGATTCTGGTAAAAGATCAAGGTAATTTTTATCAAAATGGGATATATGTTACCTCTGCCGGACCATGGTCCAGGGCATCTGACTCTGACACTGCCGATGAATTGGTAAATTCGGCTGTATACGTCACTGGTGGCACAAACAATGGAGATTCATATTATTTACAAATAAATGAAGAACTGACAAACTTAGGTGTTGATCCTATTACATGGTCACTAACCGACTATGACTTTGAAAAGGAAATTCCATATCCAGGATCTGGCGAACCTATTTCATATTTACGCGTAACAGCTGACACTACATTCCCGACAAGTTTTACAACTTCGTTTCTAATCCATGATGCTGCACTGTCGATTTCCGATAGAATTATTGGTAAAAATGTGTCATTATATGCGCCAGTATTAGGTAGTAATCTAACTGCGATAGCATACCCTTCTAATGGATGTTACTGGTCGTACATACTCGCCAAGGGACTTCAGTTTAGAGGATACGATGTTGATGTTAAGCCCGTGAGCATGTCCATGTCTGAATGGTGGGACGGTATAGACCCTATTCTAAATTTGGGACTCGGGACGCGAGTAATCGATGGTGATGAAAAAATATACATCGGCAAAAAGGAAGAATTTTATGACGACTCTAGTACGTCTGTAGATTTTTATAACCTCATGTTCGAAACTTCATACGACGAAGACCTGAATTTCAATAAGATTACCATAGGTTTTGAAACATGGAAATCCGAATCGGTATCAGGCATAGATGATCCGCAGACCAATCACGTTTATGCATCTAGATTTAAAAGAACTGGTAAAGAGATAACCATTCAAAGTAAATTCATTGCAGCGTCAACAGCTATGGAGTTTACCCGCCGTCAAAGCCTGGAAAAGACTACCGACTATAAATTTGACGACAATACGTTTATTGTCGCTATTAATCCTATCCCTTCGGAGGAGTTATACCCAATTCCAGCTACTTATATACCCTTCTTCCCAGAGTTTGACGAAAGCTTTGATTCGGTTACCGGGTTACACAGTCCTCAGGCCAAGTACAACTTACGGCTTACGCCTGCCCGTAACCTTTTACGATGGTTACCCTATATAAATGCGGGGTTACAATCATACTTGGGATCGGAGTATAAATTCCAGAGTGGAGAAGGTAACTATGATATGGAGTCTGAGATGTCGATATTCGATTGTGACCCAGCAAAATTCGAAGGACTACCACTATCAGAAAAGCAAAATATTCCAGTAACTGACATTACCATATCAGTTTCGATGCGATCTCGGGATATTTCTATACCGATGACCATAGATGAATTTATGGCAATGGATGCTGAGCCCGAAAAAGCCATTGGCATAAGCCAAACTGACGCGAATCCGGTGAAGTTTTTTGTTGACGTATTTGATTATAGCTTTGCAAAAGGATCTGCGGTCGTTACTGGATGGTTTAAAGAACTCTACAATTTAAATCTGGCAACTGGCTCGATCTCTCAGCCGATCTGCTTCGGGCGGTTCGATGCCCCGTGCGGGGATGACGCGATACTCTCTGAAGAGGGTGATTTCATGCTTTCCGAGGACGGCGAATGCATTGTAATGGAGTAGAATTTAACAATTTATGAAAAAATTATTTACATTAGCGGTAGTTTTACTCATGTTCGCCTCGTGCGAAGACACCAACCCCAAAGAAACATGTCACGCAGAGATGATATTTAGCGACGCATTACCCATTCAGGTCTGGCAGGGCGATTGTGCAACACACAACGAACAAATACCCTCGGGGTACTTTAAGCGCTGTTTCTATGCGCCGTGGCTATGTTCTCAGCCGATAAAATTCCAATTTAAAGACATTGAGCCCGGAGAGTATACACTAACGGCTTTTCATTCTGAAAGCGGTTCTGATATTTCGACCATCCCTTTTGAAGTTCAGGGTGCGGGGTTGCTGCCAGCGCTGGAGTTTACCAACGAGAACTTTGCTATCTCCTTACTGCCCTGGGGAAGTTATCCCGGCGGAAAC
>Ga0209522_1000002_pt1 | contig 36839 bp, 23 predicted proteins | sample TexAe_OM1H0_O2_FD_187935 | JGI IMG/M metagenome (GOLD analysis project Ga0209522, IMG submission 187935) | Forest soil microbial communities from Davy Crockett National Forest, Groveton, Texas, USA - Texas A ecozone_OM1H0_O2 (SPAdes) (version 2) | ecosystem: Environmental > Terrestrial > Soil >... | reverse complement strand
GTAACTTAAAATCTTCATTGGAAGTTATTAGATATTAATAAAAATACTCATTCATATTTAATTAAATAATTAATTGTTTAATAAAAATAATGAATAAAATCACTTCTACTAAAGATAGAAAATTCTAATTTAGCAATAAAAATATAGCCTCTTACTATTGATGAGGAAAAACTCATATAATAAATAATCTGAATCTATGTTTATATTAATATAATAAAATATATCCGGACGGCAATAGTATGCTCTATATATTGAAGAGTTAGAAGCCTTTGACGAGGTAATAGTAGTAATGATAACAAATTAAATATAAATGAAAAATATTTTAATAGATATATTAGCTTTTGGTACTTTACTTTCTAGTGTATTAGTTATTACATCTAAAAATCCAGTAATAGCAGTAATCTTTTTAATCTCTGTATTTGTAAATGCCGCAGGTTATTTAATATTATTAGGTGTAGGATTTATAGGAATATCTTATATTATAGTATATGTTGGAGCTATAACAGTATTATTTCTTTTTGTAATTATGATGATTAATATAAAATTAACAGATATATTAGAAACAGGTTCACAATATACAAAAAATTTACCTTTAGCTTTAGCAATAGGATCATTATTTATTTATGAAATCTTTACTATAATGCCCTTTAGTTTTAATAATGTATCTATAATTTCTGTATTATTAGATACTTTAACTAATTTTAATGGTTTATTATTTAATTCTGAAATATCAGCAATTAATTCAGTTAATATAGCTTATAATCCTAATATTGCTGATACTACATTTACTAATTTCTTACAAATTGAAGCTATTGGACAACACCTTTATACTACTGGTGCATTCTTATTAATAATTACTAGTGTTATTTTATTATTAGCTATGATAGCTCCTATCTTCATTTCTAAAAATAAATCTAAAATATAAATATTTTATCCCCCATATTTTCCTTTTGCTAATTCTACCTTATTTTTGGTAGATTGCAAAGCAGGCCTAGATTTATTTAAATAAATTATTTATAAAAATTTATTGGTTAAAATAAAATAATAAGTTAAAAATTGATTTAATTTAAAAGAGATTCTATATGTATTATATAATAAGGGGAAATCTGATAATGGTAATCAGTTGTATTTGCATTACAAATATGATAGTTCGAATCTATCTTTCTCCAATTTAAATAAAAATAATTTATAGATAAAAACTAAAAATAAAGCCTCGGTTGCTTAGTGGTCAAAGCGCTATTCTGAAGATATAGATATGTGAGTTCAATTCTCTCCCAAGGCAAAAGCCGAAATAGTTTAATAGGTAAAATGAATTCCTTGTAAGATTTAGATATTGGTTCAATTCCAGTTTTCGGCATATAAAAATATTTCTCCTTTAATTCCAGTGCTTAGCAATGTTAGCAAGCATGTTAAATTTATTTATAATTAAAAATTTTAATGAGTTGTAGTTTAACTTGGGAAAACACCATTTTTTGGTAATGGCTTATATCAGTTCGAATCTGGTCAACTCAGAATAAATATTATTTATTGTTTTCTTAATTCACAAGCTTAAAATTAAAAATGAAACAACAATAAAATTTAGCGGTGGGAGGATAGCTAGGAAGCAGAACTCGAGTGGTTGAGTGTCTCCCTTTTAAGGAGAAAGTTCTGGTTCAAGCCCAGGTGCTTTCAAAATAAATATCTAAAAGAGATTATATAAAAATATATATAAAAATAAATTTAAGGGCAGGTGATCCGATTGGTAATGGTGATTCTCTGTAAAAGAATTGGTTAATAGCCGTAAAAGGTTCGATTCCTTTACTGCTCAATATAATTATGTAATTATATTATATTATAAATGATTGCAATTACTATCTTATGTCTCCCTTTAACCAAAGCTTCGTAACTTTGTATAGCTTAGCATTATAAATTAAAATATTAAGGGGAACAATAGTTAGGTGAGGAAGAAATAATAAAGATTAATATCATAAGACTGTAGCATAATAGGCTAATGCAGTCCGCTCATAATGGATTTTATAAGGGTTCAATTCCCTTCGGTCTTAAATAAATTAAATAAAAGAGAGTAATACTTCAAAAAATAAAGAAGAAAAATAAATAATTAAAATATAAAATAAATTAATTTAATAAAAGGGTATTTGGTCGAGTCTGGTTTATGGCACTCGTCTTGAAAACGAGAACTTGTATAAAGTCGTGAGTTCAAATCTCACAGTGCCCGAATAATTAATTTAATAATATATAATTTGTTCTCTTATTTATTAATAATATTCTTGCTGTGACTCTATTAAATTTTGTAATAGTCTAGTAACAGCCTTCACCTTTTTTATAATAATGTAAGCGGATAGCAAGATTGTACATACAATTAATAATATATTAAATATAATATAAAATAATAATATTAAATTACAAAATAAATAAATTTAAAAGAGATAATAATTATTACTATTTATAGTAAATACAATACAATAATATTCAGGCTTCATAATGCAAAGCCTTAAAAAATATTATTTAAATTTTAAGTAAGAATTTAATTTTGGTTCTGATTGAACGTTTTTCAGTAGTTTTGAGACATGCGAATCATTGTTAATCTAAAAATTATTAAGGTCTATATTTAGAAAAGTTAAAGCTTAACTAGAGACTAGACCGTAAAAAATAATGGCTAAATTAATAAGGTGTAAAGGTGAGGATAGTAAATAAGATACCCTAGAGTCTCCATAAATAGGAGATATTTTTATATTAAAAATAATAATAAAAAATAAGTAAGCTATATTTATTAATAAAGGAATAATTCTGCTTTAGGATTCTATTTATTTCGATTAGGTAGTTGGTGGGGTAAAGGCCTACCAAGCCAACGATCGATAGCCAAGCTTGACAGAGCAAATGGCCACATCGGGAATGAAATCTCCCAAGTAGTAGTTACTACCAGCAGTCGAGAATATTAGTCAATGCTCGCAAGAGTGAACTAGCTAACTGAAATCATGCTTGTGTCAAGTGTGATAACGTAAGGGAAGATAATGACATTACCTTACTATTAGTGTTGTCCAAATCTGGTGCCAGAAGACTCGGTAAGGCCAGAGACGCAAACGTTAGTCGTCCTAATCAGGCGTAAAGGGTGTATAGGCAGCTTTAAACTTTATTCTTTTTCTAAAGCCTCAATCTAAAGTTTCAATCACTACCGAGAAGGTGGTTACCAAGCTCTCACCATAGGGATCAAGGTAATAGAGAGAGGGTGAAGAAATATAGACTAATAAATTTATTACCTAAATTATAAAAATATTAAAGAAAAGAATGAACAAATAAAAGCTAGAATCAAATAGAGGATAAATTAAATAATATTTAGAGGAGGGGTGATATCCGCAGATACTAAATGGAATATTAAGAGTGAAAGCTTTTTATCTACTAATGATTGACGCTGAGAAACGAAGGTGAGTATAGGAAATAGGATTAGATACCCAGATACCGCTCTCTGTCAACGATGAATGGTGGTTGCTAGTTATAAAAATAATTGGTGGCTATGTTAACACGATAACCATTCCGCCATGTGAGTACGACTGCAAAGTTGAAAACAAAAAAATTAGTCGGTCTCGAAGCAAACGAAGTGAAGCATGTTATTTAATACGATAATCCGCGTAAAACCTTACCAGTTCTTGTATAACTTGAAGTTTTTATTTTATAAAAATATTTTTGTTACAGGTGTTGCATGGCTGTCGTCAGTCCGTATTGTGAGAAGTGAGGTTAACTCCGCTAACGGACGAAATCCTTGTTGTTAATTTATACTTAACAATTTATGATACTGATAGAGTATCATTTGGGGCTAAGACAAGTCGTTATGGCCCTTATGAACTGGGCTATAGACGTGCCACAAAAACTTTTACAAAGTGAAACGAATTCGTTCCTTTAAAATTTTTATGGCTATTTGCTATCATCACTAATTTTTTAGTGAAGTCTAAAGTAAATAAGTATATTATTATTTTATTTTTTAAAATAGGGAAATAAGAATGAGGTAATCATTAAAAAAAGTTAATATTTAGTCAGATTGTCGTCTGCAATTCGGTGACATGAAGAAGGAATTTCGAGTAATCGTTGATCAGTAAGCGCAACGGTGAAGAATGCATTCGTGATGAACTAACTGTCTGTCGCTGGGAAGAAGCTTAACTTGGAGGAAACTGGTGCGAAATTAAAACTTTTATAAGGGTTTTTAAAGTTCTTTATATTTTTACCCTACTAAGCTTTAGCTAGAAGGTGCAAAATAGAACACTTTTGTTAAGATAATTAGCTTTAGTTAATTCATTTAAGTAACATCTCAAAAGTCATAGCAAGGTAGCCGTACTGGAAAGTGCTGCTGGAAAATAAACAATTTTATCCCCCATTGTTCTAGCTTTGTATTTTGTAGGATTCTAAAGGTAAATTTTAAATGAGTTCCTAACGTAACGTGAAGTTAGGTAAATAAGGCAAAGGATTACACTGTAAGTGTATAGTAAAAAATAATTATAAATATATATTTAATATATATAAGTATAAAGAATTTAATTTAAATTAAAAGGGGTTAGCTGAGTGGTTTAGCGATAAATTTACACTTTATAGACAGGGTTTCGATTACTCTACTCCTTATTTATTTATTTATATAAATATATAATTTTTATAAGGCACCGATTATATTCCTTGTTCAGCCTTCAAGGATGCAAGCGAGTATGCCGAAATGGTAGCCGGGTGAATCTTAGGAATTCATGCGCGTAGCGCGTAAGAGTTCAAGTCTCTTTACTCGTAATTTATATAATTATTAAATTATAAAATTATTATATATAAAAGAAATGGATTAAAGATTATTATAAATTATTTAATCCAGAGTTACATTATCTCTATATTAAGATTAGCTTAATATAAATAAGGGTGTGTCCCTATGTTTTCAATGTCAATTGTTAAACACTTCCTATTTTTAGTTTAATAGTAGCCTAATAGCCTGCTTAGGCTGAAACTAGGGAGAGGTAAGTACAAAAAAAGTTTTAAATCAAACTGTGTAAAACAGAAATAAATAAAAAATGTTACATAATACTAACACAAATTTAATAATTAATTCACCATTAGAACAATTCGAAGTAACTAGTTTACTAGGATTAAATGCTCCTGTTTTTGGTTATTTAAATATAACTTTAACTAATTTAGGTTTCTATAGTGTATTTGTTTTATTTTTAATAATAGGAATACACTATATGGGAAATAATGAAACTAGATTATTACCTAATAAATGGTCAATAGGATTAGAAAGTATCTTTGCAAGTATAAATGCTATGGTAAGAGAACAATTAGGTAAAGAAATATATTTACCATTTATTTACTCTTTATTTTTCTTTATTTTAATAGCTAATTTAACTGGTAATGTTCCTTATTCTTATACAGTAACAACTTCTATTATTGTTACAATTGGTTTATCATTTACTATTCTTATTGGTGTAACTATTTTAGGTTTATATATCCATAAATTACATTTCTTCTCATTCTTTGTACCATCTGGTACACCTTTAGCATTAGTTCCTTTATTAGTTTTAATTGAAACTATTAGTTATTTAGCTAGAGCATTCTCTTTAGGATTAAGATTATTTGCTAATATGGTTGCTGGTCACACATTACTTAAAATATTATCTACTTTCTTATATCAAATGTTTAGTAGTAGTATAATTGTAGCTGTGTTAACTTTTATTCCATTCTCTATATTCTTAGCTTTAATTGGATTAGAAATAGCTGTTTCTTTAATTCAAAGTTATGTATTTACTTTATTAGTATGTTCTTATATTAAAGATGCTATCGAATTACACTAATTATTAACTATTATATTATGATGGTTATAAATACTAATAAAAATATTAATATTTTATAATTGCCTACTTTCTTCAACCTGTGCTATTTTTAAAACCAAAATTGGTATTATATGTTTTACTTGTTTATTAAAAAATAATTTAAAAGCGATAAAAAAAGTCATGTTAAATTTCATTGATCCCCAGATGAGGAAACCAAAATCATCAATTAGATAGTATAAATATACTATCCCCAATATCTAAGGGTAATGATAATTACATTATCAAATTCTACTATATCAGTAATATCTGGTCCATAATATTCTAATTTAGTAAAACTTAGAAAAATGTTCATTGCTTTCATTGCTGTAATTGGAATGTATATGGTATATAAAACAACAGGTTTCTCCACTGATAATATATTAGCAGGTTTTGCTAGAATGGGTCACAGTTACTTAGAGATTTTTATCTACTTTAATAAAAAACTATTTAATAGGATATTTGATTTATTTGATTATAAAGTAGTTCCTAATTTACCTTCAAACAGTAACTCGTCACCTAGTTGGAAGTGATGGGGACCTAAAGAAAATACTTGGTTTACTAGACCAATGATGGAAAGTCCACACACTAAGTTAATGGATATGGCTAAATCACAAGATTGGTATAAAGGTCCATTTTATATTACAATTAATACAACACCTTGGTATAGAGATCTATCAACATATTTATGGATTGGAGGTATTGTATCTTTATTAGGTGGACTATATTTTGGTTATAAATTTATAACCGATCCATCATTTAAACCGGAATTATAATGGATCTGAGAATAAAAAAGTATTTATCAAATCGAGAGTTACATCGTTGAATGTTAATATTTAAATTAATATAGCATAGGTTTGTCCTAAATTAATATAGTGATTATATTAAACTATTTTATTCTTAATAAAGAATGAGTATCAACGAGTACAAAAAAAGTTTTAAGTTTACTGTGTTAAGCAGAATATATTTTACAATGAGAACAACTAGGTTTTTTCAAGGACTAAGTTTAACTACATTTAGTGTGGGTGTATTTAATACTATAATAAGAAATAAAACATCTATAATAGTAGAAAAATTAATTAATACAAGAAAAAATGTAATTAGTTAATAGATAAATATTTAAAAATAAAAGTATAAGGATTTAGTTAAATGGTATAACCAGATTCTGCGAAAATCTGAATTAGCAGTTCGACTCTGTTAGTCCTTTAATTAAAAGAGAAGTTATAAAAAATATTAAAAAGAAAGTAAAATATATAACTCTATAAGCAACCTATAATAAACAATATACTAGTTTATTCTATACTATTATTTTATATTTTATAATAATAGCTCGGAGAGTAAGTAAAATATTAAAATATAATAATTAAGTATAAGCATAGGTATATACAATTTAAATTTTATAAAATAAATGAATAATATCAAATTAAATAAATTTCAGTATCATCCATTTCATTTAGTAGAAAATTCTCCATGGCCTATCTTATTAAGTTTTTCATTATTAAGTTTCACAACAGGAGCAGTGATGTACTTACAAGGATATCCTAATGGTGGATTATTATTAACTTTAGGATTAATTTTAACAGCCTCAGGTATGGGATTATGGTTTAGAGATGTTATAACAGAAGGAACATATGAAGGACACCATACAAAACAAGTACAAAAAGGATTAATCATTGGATTAGTTCTATTTATTATAAGTGAAGTATTTGCTTTCTTCAGTGTATTCTGGGCTTTTTTCCATTCTAGTTTATCACCAGCAATAGAAATAGGAGGAGTGTGGCCACCTTTAGGGATAACACCTTTAGATCCATTTAGTATTCCATTATTGAACACTTTCTTATTATTATCATCTGGAGCTTTTGTTACTTACGGTCACCATGCTTTAATTGCTGGAGATAGAAAAGGTGCTATTTTTGGTACTCTTATTACAATTATCTTAGCTATTGTATTCACTGTTTTACAATATATTGAATATTCTGAAGCAGGATTTACTATAGCTGATTCAGTATTTGGTACAGTATTCTTTGCATCAACAGGATTACATGGATTACATGTTATTGTTGGAACTATCTTTATTACTGTAGGTTTCATAAGAATATTAAATTATCAATTAACTGATACTCACCATATCGGACATGAATCTGGTATCTTATATTGGCACTTCGTGGATGTAGTTTGGCTATTCTTATTTATTGCTGTTTACTACTGGGGAGGTAACTAACTCTTTCTATTACTTAATGGCCTATCTTATAATTCTATAAATATAAATTATATTTATCCCCCACTCCTAAAGAGTGTGTATCATTTTCTTTTTATTTTTTTATATTTAAATATAAGAGTATACTATTAAATTTTTAGTAAAAAGAAAAGAAAAGAAATACCCCTCAAATAAATGTTTTTCAATTTTGATTAGAAATTAGCAGCCTTAGAAGTCACAGCTGTAACAATTGTAAGTTTATTTTCATATTTTATTATAATATCTTTACAATAGAACATAAAACTTTAAATACTGTTGTATACAATGAAGTTAGTGTACAAACTAAATCTTAAATTTACACTAAACCTAGTTTAGATTCTATATCAGAATTACCTGAAACTACTTATCCTGTATTAGAACCTAATATTTTACATAATAACTTACATACTGTAACAGGAGTACAAACTTCTTATATTTCTTTATGGTTTTTTTAAAGACAGGATCTGAGAAAAATAAAATACCAATTATTTTATTAGGGAGAGTCGTAGTTCAGGGTTTTTAGTTTAAAGGTAAAACACTAGCTTTCTTAATATTAGTAATGTAGGTTCAAATCCTATAAGATCCAAATAATTAATTAAATATTAATAATAGAGTGGTTGTAGTTTATATCTTTAATTGGTATTTGGGAAAGTAGTTGTGGTGTATATCACGGATTTATGCCTATAGCAATTGAATCAGTTTCAGTACAAGATTTCTCAGCTCGGGTTGATGGTCAATAAAATTCATTTATTTTTTAGCGAAAGCTGGGTGAGTTAAAGGTTTATTAATATAATATTTAAATTTCCCATAAAAATATTAATTCTATGAATTTAGTTAATAATTCATGTAAAGAATTGTAATTTAATTATTGAAAATTAAATGCTATTATTTTTCCCTAAGATTTGTACTTTTATTTTTATCTTTTAAATAAATAAAAGAAGATCAATAAAATTATTTAATATAATATAATTAAACAATGCATATATATATTTATATATGTATCGGTCTAGAAAATTATTAATTATCTGTCTAGCCTACCTACCCTAACACTTAAGAAGTAATAAAATAAGCCTCAGGGTTAAGACAAAAAAATAATTAAAATAAAAAATCATAATATTCAATGTGTGGCCTTATTAAAGAAAAATATGAGCCTTCCTAAAGGAATAATACAAATACAAACCATGAATTTATCATTACTTTTATTTTTAGTAGGTATATTAGGGTTTATATTAAATAGAAAAAATATAATCCTAATGATAATTGCGATAGAATTAATGTTATTATCTGTAACATTATTAATATTAATATCTAGTTTTAGTTTTGATGATGGAATAGGACAAACTTTTAGTATCTTTATAATTTCGATAGCTGGTGCAGAATCAGTAGTTGGTTTAAGTATTCTTGTGGCATATTATAGATTAAGAGGAAATATTTCATTAAGAACATAATGTATTTATCTATTTTAGTTTTACCTTTATTAGGTTCTTTTGTTTCAGGATTTGGGGGTAGAAAAATTGGAGTTACTGGTGCACATTTTATAACTTGTACTTGCTTAATTTTATCATCAATTTTAGCTTCTATAGCTTTCTATGAAGTAGGTTTCTGTGGTTCACCGGTTTCTATTAATTTAACTAGTTGGATAGAATCAGAATTTATGTCTATTTCATGGGAATTCCTATTTGATCAATTAACTGTTTCTATGTTAATACCTGTTTTATATATATCATCTTTGATTCATATATTCTCTACTGATTATATGGCTGAAGATCCTCATAATCAAAGATTTTTCTCTTATTTATCATTATTCACTTTCTTTATGTTAGTATTAGTTTCAGGTGCTAATTTCTTTGTAATGTTTATTGGTTGGGAAGGTATCGGAGTAGTTTCTTATTTATTAATTAACTTCTGGTTCACAAGAATTCAAGCTAATAAAGCAGCAATATTAGCATTTACAATGAATAGAGTAGGTGATATGGGATTAAGTATAGGATTCTTTGCAATCTTTGCATTATTTGGATCCTTAGATTTTTCAACGGTATTTAGTTTAGTACCTTTAATGAATGAAACAGGAATAACAATAATAGGTATATTATTATTAATGGGAGCTATGGCTAAATCTGCTCAAATTCCTTTACATAGTTGGTTACCTGGAAGTATGGAAGGTCCTACACCTGTATCAGCTTTAATTCATGCAGCGACACTAGTTACAGCAGGGTTATATTTATTAGTAAGATCATCTCCTTTATTAGAATATAGTTCAACAGCTTTATTAGTTATTACTTTAATTGGTGCTTCTACTGCTTTCTTTGCCGCTACTTGTGGTTTAGTTCAAAATGATTTAAAAAGAATTATTGCTTTTTCAACAATAAGTCAATTAGGTTATATGGTAATGGCAGTAGGGTTAAGTCAATATAATGTAGCACTAATGCATGTAATAAATCATGCTTTCTTTAAAGCCTTATTATTCTTAGGTGCTGGAGCAGTGATACATAGTTTTTCAGATCAACAAGATGTTAGAAGAATAGGTGGATTAATAAATTTCTTACCTTTCACTTATACAGCAATGTTAGTGGGGTCCTTATCTTTATTAGCTACTCCTTGGTTAACAGGATTCTATAGTAAAGATTTAATTATAGAATTAGCTTACGGACAATATAGTTTTAGTGGTACTTATGCTTATATTTTAGGTAGTTTAACAGCTGGTATTACAGCATTCTATTCATTTAGACTTATTTCATTAGTTTTCTTAACTGTCCCTAATGGACCTAAAAATTCTTATTTAAATTCACATGAAGCTAATTTAGCTGTAATTGTACCTCTATTTGTATTAGCTCTGTTTAGTATATTCTTTGGTTTTGTTTTCTCTGATTTATTTGTAGGTGTAGGTTCAGATTTCTTTGGGAATTCTTTATTTATACATCCTAATAATATTTCTATAATTGAAGCAGAATTTAGTTTACCTATTTTAATTAAATTATTACCTTCTTTATTATCTTTATTTGGTGCTTTATTAGCTATATTATTATATCATAAAGGTACAAGTTTTGTTATTGATTTAACTGAAACTTCTTTAGGAAGAAAAATATATACTTTCTTAAATGGTAAATACTTATTTGATGTTGTATATAATAATTATATAGTATCTGTAGGTTTACAAATAGGTTATAACATATCTAAAGTTTTAGATAGAGGAGTTATTGAATTATTAGGTCCTCAAGGATTATCTAATATTTTCTCTAATACAGGTAATAATATTTCTAAATTAGATAATGGTGTAATTACTACTTACGCTCTTTATTTTACATTAGGTTTATTAGCTTTATTATTCTTAGTTTTTGCCCCTGTTTTAATTGATACTTCTTTATTAAGTGAAATAAGATTAATTATTATTTATTTTGCTTCTTTAATTATAGTTCTATCTCCACTGAATAAAAATACTAATTAATATTAATTATTCTATTTAATTATAATATCTAGCCTAGAAAGTTACAGTAACGCTTTATTAATAACAATAGTATAGGATATTTGTAACTATATTTAAGTATAGAGTTACTTTATTTGAATACCTTCATTCTAGTATTCAATTTTTCTCTTTAGCTTACGCTACGCGATGCTAAGAAAAGAATGTAATGAAATAATATCTCGACTTCCTCCTTACAAAGCATAGGAGAGGCATAGTAGATAATATTTATGTTTTAATCCCCACTTGTTTATCTCTCACCACTTAATATCATGCTAAGTAAAGATGCTAAGGCTAGCTGTGTTTTACCTAATGGGGGAAAACCAAACCTTTCCAGCTTTAAAAGGACCAAGCATAAAAGGGAAAAATGTCACTAAATTTTAAATATAATATTTTATAATTCAATTATTATAAAAAAAATATAAATAATGTAAAAGAGGTAAGATTAGTTTAAAGGTAAAATGACGTCTTGTGGCGACGATGTTCAGAGTTCAATTCTCTGATTTTGCCCAAATTTTTTGATAATATAATATATTAGAGTTCTAATTCTGTATTTTAAGGGATATAAATCTGTATATAAACAATATAAATTGTAATATGTTTTATATTAATTTATATTTTAATAAGTTTATTATTTTTTAATAAATCCTTTTTATTAACTTTACTTAAGGAAGGTCAAAGGTTAAATTAGGTAAATTTTATATAAATAAATTAATTTATGGTAAAACTATAGAAAATAAATAGTAAATTTTATTTAAATTGTATTGGGGCAGTGCGCAGCACGGCTATAAAAAAGAATATAATTGTCTAACACTTTATAGTCTATCTAATTTATGCTTATTTTTATTTTTGTTCAAATAAAAAGCAGTGCAGTATAATATATTGAGCTTAAGTTATAGTTAGAGACTACGTTTGTTTTAATGATAAAAATATTAGAGAATAGAATCCTATACCTGGCTTATTAATTTTTAGAAAATCAGCCTTTATTTGTTAAAATTATTAGATAATATAACAAAAGTATTTTATATGAAAATATTACAGGCATGCTCTAATTTAAGCAGAGTTTCAGCCTTAGTATTGTAATTTATTTTACTAATATATACTATATTTTTAGTATACTAAAGGACTTAACTTAATTCTTTTTAAAGATAAATCTTCTAATATTAAATATAATAAAAATATTATTATAAAAATTATCCCTACCACGCTTACGTTATGTAAGCTTGGGTGTTTTATTCTATATATTAATTATATATGTTTTCTTCTATAAAAGAAGTATTTAATTATAAAAATTAACGTCTCAATAGCCTTAGACACTATATCAAAATAAAAACAAAATGTTAGCAGCTGCAAAATACATAGGAGCAGGATTAGCTTGTTCAGGATTAATCGGAGCCGGAGCCGGAATCGGATTAATTTTCTCATCATTAATAGCATCAACAGCTAGAAACCCTCAAATAAGAGGACAATTGTTTAATTTCGCAATCTTAGGATTCGCTTTAGCTGAAGCTACAGGATTATTCTCATTAATGATTGCTTTCTTATTATTATACTCATAATTTTAAGAAATATTATATATTTCTCTTATTTTTAAACACATAATTTTAAGAAATATATATTTTATTTATTTGTTGTATATTAAATAAAATTATAAAAATTAATTTATTTTTATTAATATGTTTATTTATTTAATAAATATACCCCCATAGGGTTGCAAATCAAAAGAAAAGAGAGGATGCTAAACAAAGGAGTATAAATTTATAGCCACCGTATTCTAAATAAAATAATAAAGGTTTCGATGACAATAAAAATAATAACATCAAAAAAATAAAATATTTAATACCCATGCTCCTGACGTTACAACCACTAACAACCTAAATTATTTTAAATAAGATTTACTTTTTATAAAGCAACACTCTTTAACAAACACCATTTTTGCAGCTTTAATGTACCAAGTAGCGCCTGCGTGCTTGTAAACATACAACCTTACGCTAGGATAAATCAGAGCAGGAATAAATTTATACTTAGGTTAGGTGAAAGAAGAGAGGCTTACAAAATAAAGGTTCGATTCCTTTACTTCTTAGATTTTATGGTATCCGAGCCAAACTCTAATTTAATAAAAAAATTAGGCTAGGTAATGTAAGGGAAATAAGGTAAAATAAAAATATAACCATATTTACATAAAAGAATTGTTTAAGCTCAATCTTAGGATACTATATATATTTACAAAATATATTTACAGTATTGTCTCAGAGTTTTATTATTTGGGGTACCTTGCTTAGGTTACGTTGCCAAATTAATTTATAAGATGAATTATTTTTATTTTATTAAAAAATAAGCGAGGAAAAAAGAATATCTTTTTATAAAAAAATCTAAGATTCTTTAATTAACTTAAAATGTTAACTAATTTAACAATCTTTAGTACTATCCATAACGATGCACCTCAACCTTGGCAATTAGGTTTCCAAGATAGTGCTTCACCGAGTTTCACAGGAATAGTAGAGTTACATAATACTATTTTCTTTTTTTTAGTTGTAATTGCTGTAGGTATATTTTGGGTTTTAGGTTCAACTATTTATTACTATAATTATAAAAATTCACCTATTGTACATAAATATCTTAACCATGGAACATTAATTGAATTAATCTGGACTATAACACCAGCATTAATCTTAATTGTTATTGCTTTTCCATCATTTAGATTACTTTATTTATTAGATGAAGTAGTTTCTCCAACAATAACTATAAAAGTAGTAGGACACCAATGGTATTGGTCATATGAATATTCAGATTATGTTAATGAAAGTGGAGAATCTATTGAATTTGATTCTTATATGATACCTGATTCAGATTTAGAATTAGGACAATTTAGAGTATTAGAAGTAGATAATAAAGTTATTGTTCCTGTTGATACTCATGTTAGAATCATTGTAACTGGTGCTGATGTTCTACATTCATTTTCTGTTCCTTCATTAGGAATTAAAATTGATACTGTACCTGGTAGATTAAATCAAACTTCTTTATTGGCTGAAAGAACTGGAACATTCTATGGTCAATGTTCAGAAATTTGTGGTGTATATCACGGATTTATGCCTATAGCAATTGAATCAGTTTCAGTACAAGATTACTTAGCTTGGGTAGACGCTCAATAAAAATATTATTTTATATAACTTTTTAGATAATAATTATCTAATCCCCAACCTTACCGCTAGCAACTAGCAATCCTCCTAGTTTTGGTAGAGGAAAACCTTAGAAGAAGCTCTGTATCATAGTTAATTTAAATGCTAAAATTGTAGTCTACACGCCACCCAATTAAGGCGTGAGCAATCAAATAATTATAGGAAATATAATATATAAAAGAAGAATAATAAAATAATAAAATATATAAAATAAAAAAGTATATAAAATACGAGTATAGTTAAGAGGTATAACTTCTACCTTCCAAGTAGAAATCATCGGTTCGAATCTGATTACTCGTAATAAACGCTATATTGATTTATAGTTTAGCGTAATAATTAATTTATAGTTTAGCGCTATAATTGATTTATAATTTTGAGTAATGTTATTTATTAGTATCTTATTGTTAGTTATGGTAATGGCCATACCTTCTCTTAAAACTAGAATTTCTCCAGTTTTATTCCAGAGAATATCATCTATAATTTTAATTTATGCCGGAGCATTATCCTTAAATGCTTTATATATTCAGTCAATTGGATCAGGTATAGGTATTTATAGTGGATTATTCCATGTAACCTTTATATCTCAATTATTAGAGATATTTATATACATAATAGGTGCAGCTATATTAATAGCAAGACCTTTATCTGTATATGTTATTGAAAGCCCTGAGGGCGCTAATATTTCTATTATAGAAGAAAATAATAATAAAAATACAATAGAATATTGTTTACTAATAATGTTTAGTACATTAGGAGCTAGTTTATTAATATCTTCTTCAAATTTAATATCTATGTATTTAAGTATAGAATTACAATCATTTGCAGTATATATTCTATCAACTATATATAGAAATTCTGAATCTGCTACTAGTGCAGGACTAAAATATTTCTTATTAGGAAGTTTAGCATCTTGTTTTATTTTATTAGGTTCAGGATTCATTTATACTTTTACTGGATTAACTAATTTAGAATCAATCTATAATTTAATTTCAGTAACAGAGCTTTTAAGTAATAACATTAGTCAAGGTATTGCATTAGGATTTATCTTTATATTAGCAGGATTTTTATTAAAAGTAGCTGCAGCACCATTACATAATTGGGCGCCAGATGTATATGATGAAAGTCCTACAATAGTAACAATATGGTTAACTATTATGCCTAAAATATCTATTTTAATTTTTATTTTAGAAATCTTTACTCAAATTACATCAGTAAGTCCAATTTTAGAAAATATAGAAACAGTTTATCCAGCATTAGTTGGGGTAGGAATAAATACTATTATTAATTTATTATTAATTAGTTCTTTATTTTCTTTAATAATTGGAACAGTAGTAGGTTTAGCTCAAACGAAAATCAAAAGATTATTAGCTTATAGTACAATCTCACATATTGGATTTATCTTATTAGCTTTAGCTATAAATAGTAAACAATCTATTGATTCATTTATTTTTTATATTTTCCAATATACCTTAACAAATTTAAATACATTCTTAATATTATTAGCTATAGGTTATATTATAAATCATAATATAAATATTAATAAAGGTTCAGAAAAAGATATAAAATATATTTCTGAATTAAAAGGGTTATTTTTTTCTAATCCTATATTATCTATTAGTTTAACAATATGCTTATTATCTATGGCAGGAACTCCACCTTTATTAGGATTCTTCTCTAAACAGTTTGTATTATATTCTGCTATAGAAAGTGGATATTATTTTATGGCTATATCTGGTATATTAGTAAGTATAATTAGTGCTTCATATTATTTAAGAATAATTAGAATATTACATACTGAGACTGAAGGCTTTGCGTTAAATAAGTCATTAAATGATGAAACAAATACAACAGTAAGTATAAGTAATATTCATAGTTTATTAATATCAAGTTTAACTTTATTAATATTATTCTTTGTTTTAAAACCATCTATCTTATTAAAAAGTACACAATTACTCTCTTTATCTTTATATTCTAACTAATGAATACATTATTAATGTTATTTATATTTGTACCGATTTTAGCTGTTTTATTATTAGGTTTAAATTTGTTATTAGCTGCTCATAAACCTGATGAAGCTAAAGTATCGGCATATGAATGTGGATTTAGTCCTGTATATGGACAAACTAGATCTACTTTCCAAATACATTTCTTCTTGGTTGCATTATTATTCTTAGTTTTTGATCTTGAAATCCTACTTTTATTTCCTATAGCTTTAACTTTATATCAAGTAAGTATGTTTGGGTTCTCAGTAGCTTTAATATTCTTTATTGTATTAACTATAGGGTTTGTACTAGAAATAGGTTCAGGAGCTATTAAAGTTACATCATCTAATATAGAATAATGTTGTTTTTAATATCTAACTTAAATTTAGAAAATTATACAGCATTAGCTGTAACTGTTACTGTTATTGGAATAACTTTTACTTTATTTAATAGTTATGGTTACTTGAATGATTTTAATATTCAAAGACCAAGACCAGTTGATACAGCTAGAGCGCAAGAAGGTTTACCTACTGAAGTGACCTTAACTCCTGAAGATTTTATGAGACATCCGGAATTAGCTCAAATATTTGAAGGAGTAGATGTTAATAGTAATTTAGATCTTTTATTAGAAAGCAATGAACATTATGAAGAAGTTGAAAATCAATATGCAGCTATTGATCACAATAATTTAATGGAATTTTATGATATAGTTGAAGCTTTTATATCTGCTTTATTTTAATAAGATCTGTTTTTTTTGTAACAAGAATTGTTACTATTTATATTTTATATATTTAATATATCCCCTTTCCCTTGTGCATCTTCGTCTTAGGAGCACTCTTTATATTATAATTTGTTTATATTATTTATAAAGATACCCCTTAATATCTCAATTTATAAATAGAAATTTCTATTTATTGTAGTTATTATATTTTATAATAATTATAGAGGTAGCTTTAATTCTCCCTATGTCTCTGCTTCGTAGTCTTGTATTTTTAACTACCTTCCCTTACGCGCTTGCGTGCCAGGGTTGAATAGGGAGGTAACAGAGCAATCAAATAAAATAAATAGAATGCCACAATTAATTCCATTTTATTTTTTAAATCAATTATCATTTTCATTCTTAACTTTATTAGTTTTAATTTATGTATTTTCTAAATACATTTTACCTTTATTTACATTTCAACAAGTTATAAGAATGTATATTACAAAATTAAGTAAAAAAGCTTAATTATTTTTAATTACAGAAAAATAAATTATTATTTATCCCCAGCTTAATAATTTCAAATTTAATAATCTTAATAATAAAAAAAAAAGATTAATTAATAGATATATAAAATAAATATATCAGCTAATACTTAATATATAAATATAATGAAGTATCAATTATATTAAACATCTATTTTAACTATAAAATAGTAATTCGAACAATGTTTACGATTAAATAGTATGAAATATTAAGTAACTAAGTAATAATAATATTTAGTCCTTGTATAAATTAAATTTCAATGTAAATTAAATTTGTAAAATAAAATTTACTCAAACATATATCTTAGAACCAATGAAAAATAAGAACAATAAAAATATAACTTTAATTTCACCTAAGCCACAAATAACAATATTAAAAAGAGCAGTTAATGGTATAGTTTCTGGTTGGAATTTGCCTATATTGCCTGATAATACTGTAAAATACAATAGAATTTATTATGTAAGAATATTTAGAGTAATTGGAGCTTTAAGTACTTTTTATATTCTTAGTGGATTAGGGATGAAATCTTATCTAATAATCTACTATTTAAGTATAGCTTTTTCTTTACCATATGTAATATATAGATTAGTTCTTGTTTTCTTTATAATTAAACAATATATATTTAATATAAGAAGTGGAAAATATGCTGTTAGAGAATCATCTTTAGATAAATTCCAAACTATTTTAAAATTAACTATGGGTTTAATAAAAACTATTTTTAGTGCTACAGTTGGTACAGGTTTCGCTGTTGCTTTATTGTTTCAGTTAGATGTTTATTTTAACTGAAGAGAATATTTGACCTGCTTTTTAAATTAAATGAATTGCAATTTAATGAGTCAAATAATTAAGCTTTAAAAAGATAAGATATAGTAGATTTAAACAGAGAATCAATTAAAAGTTTAGATTTTACTTATAATAAAAATAAAATATATATTAATCCCCCAGACAGCCTGAGTGTATACTTTAAGCTGGAGCACAGCTAAAGTATTATAACCTGTTTTGTTCTTATGCTCATACACTGTCACTGCCTCAATAGTTAAAGACCCTATATTCTTTGGAGGTAAATATCTTATAATAGTGGTGGTTAAATTTAAAAGAGAAGTAATTAATTAAATTATTATTTAATATTTACTTATAAAATTAATTAAAAATATTTAATTAAAATTATTACATAGGAAATAAAATAACATTATGTAATAATTCCTTATAAATTAATAAAATAATTTATAAATTAGTTTAAGAAAATTCCATTCCCCTTAACGAAGATAAAAATCTAGATGAACTAGAATCACTGTTGCTAAAATGTCCGGGTTAGAGCAATATAAGTTAAAGGATAAGGTAACAAACAAAAATAAATATAAAAAACAATGATTCAATTACTAATATTAATACCAATATTAGGTTCTTTAATTTTACTACCTATAAAAGAAATTTCAATCTATAGTAAAAATCAAATAAGAAATATAGCATTAATTACTTCTTTAATTAATTTTTTAGTTTCTATAATTTTATGGATAAATTTTGATTCTAGTACAAATCAAATACAATTTGTATATGAATATAATCAATTAAGTTTTTGTCATTTTAATTTAGGAATCGATGGGATTTCTTTATATTATGTATTATTAACAACATTTTTAACACCTATAGCTTTATTATCTAATTATAATAATATAACAGAAAATGTTAAAACATTTGTAATTTCTTTCTTAATATTAGAAAGTTTACAAATATGTTTATTTACTGTATTAGATTTATTTTTATTTTATATATTCTTCGAAAGTATATTACCAATATTATTTGTAATAATCATAGTATATGGTTCAGGTCAAGCTAGAATAAGATCTGCTTATTTATTCTTTTTATATACTTTTGCTGGATCATTATTTATGTTATTGGCAATACTACAAATATATAGTTATATAGGATCAACAGATTTCCAATTAATATCTTTATATGAAATTAGTTTAGAAAATCAAAAAATATTATTTTTAGCATTTTTATTAGCATTTGCAATAAAAACACCATTATGGCCATTTACTGGTTGGTTATATAGAGCACATGCTGATAGTCCATTAGCTGGTTCTATTTTATTAGCTGGTACTGTTTTAAAATTTGCCACTTATGGTTATATCAGAGTTTTATTAAATATTTTACCTGATGCTTGTAATTATTTTGGTCCTTTATTACAAACTATTGCTATTGTTACTTTAATTTATGCTTCTTTAGCTACAATAATTCAAAGTGATACAAAAGTTTTAATTGCTTATTCAAGTATAGCTCATATGGCTGTAGTTATATTAGGATTATTTTCTAACAACATTCAAGGTATTGAAGGAGCTATATTATTATCTTTAGCTCACGGTTTCGTTTCCCCTGCTCTATTTATTTGTGTAGGTGGAGTTATTTATGATAGAACTGGAACAAGAATAATAAGTTATATTAGAGGATTAGTAACCTATATGCCTGTATTTTCTATATTATTCTTTATTTTTACTTTATGTAATAGTGGTATACCTTTAAGTTTAAACTTTTTAGGGGAACAATTATCTTTAATTGGTATTTGGGAAAGAAGTCCTATAATTTCTGCTTTAGGTGCTACCGGTATAGTATTCTCTGGTTGTTATTCAATTTATTTATATAATAGAATTTCTTATGGAGCTTATTCTCCACACTTAAAACCTTATAAAGATGTTTCAAGAAGAGAATTTATTTTATTAATAACTTTATTAATACCTACAATTATTTTAGGTATTTACCCTAATATTATTTTAGATTCACTACATGTTTCAGTATCTACTTTATTATTCTAATTTATAATTTATATAATTATTTAATATCCCCACCTCATCTTATTTCAAATTATTAGGTCCTTAACAAGTACGCTAAAGATTTTCTATATTTATAAATTATTTATTATAAAAGTAACATATAATAAATAAAAATATATAATAAAAGTATCAAATAAAAATGATAGATGACAAACTGGTTCGTCGCTCCCTTTGGGTGGGAGACATATAGCGTGTTCGAGTCGCGCCTACCATATACTAAAGATTAATTTAATTAAAGTAAGGTTTCATGGCAGAGTGGTTAATGCGGGGTACTGTTAATACTTTTTTCAGAGGTTCAATTCCTCTTGATGCCTTTTTATTTTTTTATAGAATTTATTATTAAAAGAGATAATAATATTTTATATTTCAAGCGAACATGTTGAAATTGGTAAACAATCTCCTCTTAAGCAGGAGTGGAAGTAATTCCTTAAGAGTTCAAGTCTCTTTGTTCGTAAGTTATTTCAACTATAGTGTACCAACAGGCGATATAGTGTAAAGGTAGCACAGCAGTCTCATTATCTGCTAGAACTGGTTCGATTCCTACTGTCGCTCTATTTTTTTAATTTAAATGATTTTTTAATTATTTAAGGTCTTTTAGTATAATGGTCGTACAACTACCCTTCACGTAGTTAGTGTCAGTTCGATTCTGATAAAGACTAATATTAATAAATTATAATATATTTATATAATTAATATTTTATAGTATACTATACCAAATCTTCAGAGATTGGGGTTTAGCAAATAATAAGCAGTAAGACTCAGAATTCTAAAGATCAAAAGGAATAGTTTACATTGGTAAGTTAAGACGATTGCTAATTGTTCGGGGAGACCCTTAGGTGTTCGACTCACCTCTATTCCGACAAAATGGTAATTAAAATATTAAATTTGAAGAAGATAAGTTATAATACTTATCCCCTTAATTTATACCCTGTCTTTCTATAATGTTTAGGTAGCAGTTATAACATAAAGGTCTGATTACAAGTATGTACGCTAAAGGGTTTATAAATAAGTGGGTCTTACTGCTGCTTTTAATAATTATTTATATAATTATACATATATTAATCTTAAATAAAGTGTAATATTCTAGATTAATTTTATTTTTATACGCAGGCATTGCTCTAATTAAAGAGCAAGGGAGGAACACCGACCAATACAGTGTATTCTTTTTAAAAAGCCTTAATAAAAAATATTTACACAATGTAATTTTAATATAATTCAGTGCCTTCAGGCCTTTATATTAAATAATGAGCTAAAACGTAAAAGAGTTTATAAAAAACAATGCAATGGCTTTTTTCTACAAATGCTAAAGAAATAGGAACATTATACCTAATTTTTGCAGCATTTGCTGGTATGATTGGTACTGCTTTTTCTGTCTTAATTAGATTAGAATTATCAGCACCAGGTGTGCAATTTTTACAAGGAGATCATCAATTATTTAATGTAATCATTACAGCTCACGCTTTCTTAATGATTTTCTTTATGGTCAAATTTAATAATATATAATATCAGTACATAATATAATTAATATTTATATTTTAAATATTATTTTTTACTGTTTTTTTTATATGGCATGGCCGGGATTTATAGTAATATAATTCTTTCTTATCGCTATATGCTGGAACACCCTTAGAGTTTAACTTACTAAGTCTACTCTTGAGTAGAACACAGTGACAATAGTTAAAATTGGGCAATCAGCAGGAAACCAAAATTCTATATATTAATTTAATTATATGTCTTTTTAAATATAAAAGAAGTATTTACTTATAAAAAGTAACGTCTCAATAGCCTTAGACACTATAATAACTATAAAATTAATGACTCTAGATAACAACACTTTATTTATCGCTTCTGTTATCTTAATAACATGTTTTCAAACATATGTAATTTGTTCTCAATATCAAACAGTTACAGGAATAGATTTATTAGGTGCTTTACCACAAGTTCAAGCTCAAGTACAAGATTTTACTAGAGAAGTATTTTTATCAGATACAGATTTGTGGGAACTATTAAGATTTGTAATAGAACAAGCATCGCCGGGTAATATAATAAGTGCCGAACTTCTTGTAAGTTTAGGTTTATATACTAATTCTGTTATTGCATATTTAAACCTTTTTGGTTACATTATTCAATAATATTTTATTTTAATTATGATTTAAAATTATAATTTATCCCCCATTTTAGCCAATGCTAAAATAATATATAGAATGAGTAGGATCCTCAGAGACTACACGCGATATATCCTAAATTAGGATAAAGATATAGTCCAACCCTAATAGAAATATTAGGAATAATTGTATGCCTGCTTTAGTTGGTGGATTTGGTAATTATTTTTTACCAATTCATTTGGGAGCGCCTGATTACTTAAATTATTTAAATAATCTTGATTCTCCATTATTAAATACCTCTCCTATTATTTGTTTTACAAATAAAAATGATAATTTATCTGCTTCTTTGCCTCTCTATACACAAGAAAGTGGGGAGAGTGTAGGAAAGCAAGCAACAAGAAATAACCTAGAGTTTCTTGGACCATACTTAGCTGGTTTATTTGAAGGTAAAGGTAAAATTGTTTTATCTAAAACAATTATAGTTCATTCAGTAGTTAAAGACCTTTCACCTTCTATATCTATAACTTTTGTTAATAAAGATCTACCTTTAATAAATAAATTTATAAAAATATTTGGAGGGAGATTAATATTTAAAGATAGAACAAATGCTATAGTTTGGATAATAAGTTCTCATAAAGAATTAGTAAACATGATAAATCTTTTGAATGGTTATTTAAGAACACCTAAAATTAATAAATTTAATAAATTAATAGTTTGGTTAAATAATAAATATAACTACAATATACCTATTCATTCTCCTGATACTACCCTTTTTTTTGAAAATGGTTGGCTTGCTGGATTTATAGATGCGTGTGGTGAATTTAAAGTTAAATTCGCTGAAAAAATATTATGTGCAAAAACATTTAAATTTATAACTAAAGGTAGAAATGAAGTAAGATTTACTTTAGAACAAAAAAATAATGAAAATAAAATGGTTGTAAAGAAAAATATATCTTCATATGAAGCTTTAATGTTACAAATATATTCTTTTTTTAGTGTACCTACTAAATTTATACAGTCTACACTCAATGAAGATAAAACTTATTTCACCGTAGAGGTGTTTAGTTTAACAAAATTAAATGTACTTATTCAATATTTAAAAACTTATCCTTTATTAACAGCAAAAAGAAATGATTATGATGATTGGGTTAAAATTTATAATTTATTGCTTGATAATAAAGATTTAACTTATTCAAGTAAATTAAAAATTAAACAGATTGAATCATTTATGAATAAAAAAAGAGGTAAATTTTACTGGTATCATTTAAATTATTTAAATAAAGTACAGTAGTCCTAATTATAGTAACCCTATAATTTTGCATCGGGTTAATTGCAAGAAAATCTTTAATTTTAACAATATTGGATTTTATTATAAAATAAATTACCCCACCTTTTTTAATCAACGCAAAGTAGACGTAGAAAAACAGAGGGTAAAAGACTAAAAGTTATAAAAAGACAATTTGCAGCGAAGATTAGTTCAGCATATAACTATATAAAAAATCGTTTATATAGTGGATTAATAACGTTCAACGACTAGAAAGTGAGTAGTGCAGACAATAATCTTTCCACGAACGCCCGACAAAGGAATATATTTGTATACCTTTGATGACATAGTCTGAACCATTTAGTGATAAATGGAAACCTAGGATAAAGAGCCTAGGTGTTAACACAATTGATGGCTTTCCCAAGATTAAATAATATATCATTTTGGTTATTACCACCATCATTAATCTTATTATTATTAAGTGCTTTAGTAGAAAATGGTGCTGGAACAGGATGGACTGTTTATCCTCCTTTATCTAGCATTGTTTCTCATTCTGGTGCTTCAGTAGATTTAGCTATTTTTAGTTTACATTTAGCTGGGATATCTTCATTATTAGGTGCAATAAATTTCATTACTACAGCATTAAATATGAGAGCAAATGGTATGAGTTTACATAAAGTATCTTTATTTGTATGGTCTATATTTATTACAGCTGTATTATTATTATTATCATTACCTGTATTAGCTGGTGCTATTACAATGTTATTAACTGATAGAAACTTTAATACTAGCTTCTATGATCCAGCTGGAGGTGGTGATCCTATATTATATCAACATTTATTCTGGTTCTTCGGACATCCTGAAGTATATATCTTAATTTTACCTGCTTTTGGTATAGTTAGTCAAGTAGTATCTACATTTTCTGGGAAACCTATTTTCGGTTATTTAGGAATGGTATATGCTATGTTATCTATTGGAATATTAGGTTGTTTAGTATGGAGTCACCATATGTTTGCTGTTGGGTTAGATGTTGATACTAGAGCTTACTTTACAGCTGCTACTATGGTAATTGCTGTACCAACTGGAATAAAAATATTCTCATGGTTAGCTACATTATATGGAGGAAGTTTAAGATTTACTACACCATTAATCTTTACATTAGGTTTCTTAGCTCTATTTACAATAGGAGGATTAACAGGAGTAGTTTTAGCTAATGCATCATTAGATATAGCATTACATGATACTTACTATGTAGTAGCTCACTTCCATTATGTATTATCTATGGGTGCTGTATTTGGTTTATTCTCAGGATTTTATTATTGGACACCTAAAATTGTAGGTAAAACTTATAATGAATTCTTAGGTAATGTACATTTCTGGATTTTATTTATTGGAGTTAATTTAACTTTCTTCCCTCAACATTTCTTAGGTTTATCTGGAATGCCTAGAAGAATCCCTGATTATGCTGATGCTTTTGCCGGATGGAATGCTGTATCTAGTTTAGGATCTTTAATTTCATTAGTTTCTGCTATCTTATTTGGATATATAATATATGATTTATTTGCTAATGGTAAAGAAGTTTCAAATAACCCTTGGGCTGTTCCTTCATTCTTTACTTCTTCTGTACTATTTAATGGTGATACACAAAATGTTAATACTTTAGAATGGTCATTAAAAAGTCCTATTCCATTCCACGCATTTAAAATGTTACCTGTACAATCTTAATTAAATTCTTAATTAAATTAAAGCTTAATTATCCCCCATCTTTCTAGGCCATTATTTTAGTGACCTACTTCGTAATTCTCAAGTTTTTAGCAAGGAGGATTGTATTTGGTTTATTCTCAGGATTTTATTATTGGACATCTAAAATTGTAGGTAAAACTTATAATGAATTCTTAGGTAATGTTGATTGCTAGGCGCATTTCAATGTGGTCTTTTCTACTATTTGAGTAATATGACTAATTTCTCTTTCTGTGAGCCTCTAACTTGTAAAAATAACAATAATCTTTAAGTTATTAATTTGTGAAATATAATCTTAAAGTTAGCTATAAAAATATTATAAAATTAAAAGAGTAGATTAAATAATAGATACTATAAATAAACTATATCTACTAATATTTAATATAAATATAATGAAGTATCGATTATATTAAACATCTATTTTAACTATAAAATAGTAATTCGAACAATGTTTACGATTAAATAGTATGAAATATTAAGTAACTAAGTAATAATAATGCTTAGTTTAAGTATAAAATTAAATTATAATCCAGCTCAAACACAAATATTAGTATAAAGTATTTGTATATCTACCAATTTTAACTCGGAGAGCATAAATTTATGCTGCTTGTGTTTTTAGTTGGCAAAGGATATTTTATTAAAGAGCAATGGAAAAGAAATAAAATTAATGAATATAATAAACAATAAATCAAAGTTTGCACCTTTATTTGGAAATGTAAATAAAACAATTTCCGGAGAGTCTTATATACCACAAGAAAATAATAAAGTATTATCATATAAAAATAATTTAAATAAAAGTATTTTATGGATGAAAATTTATGATAATAATTTATATCTTTTTTTAAATAAAAATCCTAATAAAAAATTCAGTATTTTAGAACCTAAAAGTAAAGTAAATATTGAAGTAAATAATACTCTAGCACCAGCTATAGGTGAAATAATACCAGTGGCGGCAGAGGAAAATAATGTACAAATTAATAAAAATATTATAAAATTAATTAATAAAAATAATAATCAAGAAGTCAAAAAAGAAATAAAAATAAATAAATATATTAAAAATATTTCTAAATTTAATTCTGAAACAACAAAATATCAAAATATAGTATATCAATTTAATAAAAATAATATAGGAATACAGAATAGTAGTGTAGGAATAAATAAAAATGTATTTACTTTATTAGAATCAACATTTTTATCAATGTCAAGTTTAATAAGTAAACCTTTTATTGTTATTACTCCTAATAAAGTTGTTATTCAACTATATTATTATTTAAATAAAAATTATTCTAATAATAAATTATTAATAAATTTTAATGATAAATTACAATCTCTATGTTTAAATTTAAGTAATATATATAAAAAACCAGTAGAATTGGAATTAGATAGATTACACTATCCATATTATGATAGTAATATCTTAACTAATATGATTAGTTATATTAGTAATATTGTTAAACTTAGATTTATTATTAAAAAATTATTTACTATTGCTAAAATAAAAAGAAATAAATTGAATAATAAATATTCAATTAAACCTTCTTATTTATCAGGATTTAAAATCAGAATAGCAGGGAGATTATTAACACAAAGAGTGATACCAAGATTAACAGTTAAAACAATACAAAGAGGAACATTATCAAGAGGTAAAGCAGAATTAATAAACACCTCAAGATTAACTTCTAAAAATAGAAGAGGTTCATTTAGTATAACTGTAACTACTGGACACATTTATTTCTAAATTTTAGATCTATCCCCACACCAAAGTGTTAACTTAAAAGAGTATAAAACTTAAAAACCTTATATTATAAAATGTCTCAGGATTATTAATCTAAATGATGGAGCGAGCAAAGGAAGACGAGTTTAATATAATTTAGTAACATCTGTACACTTATTAGTGATTACTACACCTCCGAGGTAAAGAGAAGACTAGATTAATTCATTAGCTTATTGGATGTTGTGAAGTGCTCGAGTGTTAATAACAGTTAAGTCCGCGACGGAGCTTTTATAGAGTGCAATACTCAAAGTACAAATATATTAAAAACAATGTTAAAATCAAAATTATATAATTTACAATCAAATACAATACTAACACAAGAAGTATTAAGTGCATACATCACCAATTTCTGGAATGATGTATTCACAAAATTACACAAAGATTCTAATCCAAAATACTTAATGATCTTATGTAAAATAGAATTTACAGATTTATCACTAGGTTACAGAACTATAGGTTATTTAAGAAAAGTAAACTTTAGTGATAAAGAAATGTATATAAACTATATACAAGAAAGACTAGGTTTATTGACTGATGCTTATACAACTCATCCAATATCTAAAGTATTATTCACATACATGGTGAGAGATGGTATTACTGAAACAAATTTATTAGACACATCAATTAATATTGAAATAAAAACACACAGATTTAACAATGTACAACTACCTATATCTATGGATCCATTAGACTATGGAAAATTAATAGATAAAATTGAACACGATGGATTTGTGAGATATATTACTAAACTAGACAACAAAATCTACCAAATCGATGTAAATAATAATGGTAAAGGAAACATAGTTAAAATCTTATTAGGTGCTTCAGATTTAAGTTGGACTGATACATTAGTTAATGATTTTATAATAATGAGAGAAATTAAAAAATCAACTATTTATTTTATGGATGGAGAATTAATCTTAAGAAAACAAATATTACCCGCAAAACCTTACCTGAAATAAAATACACTGATTAGTCAAATCATACAATACAACCTTCGAAAATAATAGAAGAATAAAAATAATCCCCATTATTATTGTATTTAATATTTAAATATGTTATTTAAAAGAGAAAGAGAATAAAAATTATAAGAGTGTAGTATCAATTGGTTAGTATGGCGATCTCCAAAATCATCGGTAGGTGTTCGAGTCACCTCGCTCTTGAAAATTTAGTTATAAATTTATTTAATATATATTTTATAAAGAAAATGTAGGGCTCTTAGCTTAACAGGTAGAGCACTCGATTGTCAATTGAGGTGGTCCCAGTTCGAATCTGGAAGGGCTCGTTTTAAAAATGAAAAGTAAATATTTAATTACAAAAAAAAAATAAATAAAAGTATCGATGACAATATAGTAATAACATCAAAGTAATTTAAAGGGGTTATTAAGGATAACTAGCAAATTTATAAAAAAGGAGGTGTAAACCAAAAGCCACAAATTCAATAAACTTATAAAAAATATTATATTATAATAAATATATGAGCTTGAATTAAAAATAATGTGGCGATCCTAAGGGAAACCTTTATATAAAAACTTCCTGAAGTAAATCATTTTAGTAAGGAAAGGAAAGGAAATCAACCGAGACTCCGAGAGTAATGGTGAGTGAAATCGGATTAGCCTAGTAAAAATTTATAAATTGAAAATCTATCAATATTTATGAATGTAAATAAAGATAACTAAAAAAGGTGAAAGTCCTGTAGATTTATAATGAAACTAAATAAAAAGTACGATGAGAGAAAACTTGTCGGAATAAAGGGGAACCATCCTCTAAGGCTAAGTATAATAAATTTAGCAATAGCGAAAAGTACTGTAAAGGAAAGTTTGAAAAGTATTGTATTAACATAGTGAAATAGACTTGAATTAGTAACCCTATAAGCAGTCGAAGTTTTAATAAAAAAATGACGGCGTACCTTTTGCATAATGGGTCAGCAAGTTAATAGGAGTAGCAAGGTTAAAAGCCTTAGCGAAAGCGACTGGACTGACTAGCTTAATTAATTTAATTAAGAATTTTTAATTATAATATATCGTAATAATTAGCATTGTAATAAATAATTATTTGTGAGTATGTGAAAATAAAAGTATATTATAAGTAGAAGTAAGATATTACCTTAGAATATAAGCTAATATTGCCTAGGAAATAGTGATGGATAAGTTACTTCTATTAGACCCGAAGCAAGGTGATCTTTCCAAGACCAGATTATAATGGATCGAACGGGTGAATGTTGCATAATTCTCCGAAGAGTTTTGGAAAGCGGTGAAATGCCAATCTGACCTTGTGCTAGCTGGTTTTCTACGAAACATATGTAAGTATGACATCTATACAAAATTTATGGAGGTACAGCACGGCAATTCCCAACAAATCATAGAATAAAATTTATGAGGCGTTTAGGTTGCGGGGACCTCGAAAATCTTACCAATGGAAGCGAATCTCGGAAGTACATAAATTGATGGTAGATATTCAGACTGCTCATGCTAAGTTGGGTAGTCAAGACGGAAACAGCCGAGAACACGAAATCAAGGTCCCGAATGATTATTAAGTGAAATTAAGGAAGTAACAAATTGAATGCAGCTGTAAAGTGAGCCTGGTAGTCGCTATCTTTTAATGACCGTTGTAACAACGTAGCAGCCCTTCAATAATTTTATTTATAAAAAAATAGAATGATGAATAAGATTGTAGCGCCGAAAATTTAACGGGTCTAAATAATCAACCGATATCGTGTTGATTAAGAATTTATTAATATTTATTCTTAATCTAGGTAGTAGAACATTCAGTAAACCGATGATAGAATAGTGTTTCATTATTTTAAGGTAACTGAAGAGATAATGCTGACATGAGTAACGTAAAAAGAAGTTATAATACTTCTCGCCGAATACGAAAGGGTTATGAGAAAAGGTTGAACCGTCTCATGTTAATGCGGCCTCTAAGGTCCAAAACCAGTGTTTTGGCTGATGAGTAATTTACTGAAAGTCCAATTAAGTAATTTATTTAATATTTTATTTTTATTAATTAAATAGCCACAATGTTATGTATTTAATGTTGTGGAGGACCAGGAAAATAATGTATTACTTATTTTATAAAATTAAAATAAGAATTTCTACCGTACCCTAAACCGACACAGGTTCGTAAGTAGAGAATACTAAGGCGTAGAGCTAAAAGTTGTTAAGGAACTCGGCAAGTTCTCCTCATAAGTTTGACAATAAGAGGAACCACTTAAATATAAAAATTTATGGTGGTGTCACAAAATCGGAGGCCCCGACTGTTTACTAAAAACACAATTCAGAGCAATGATGAAAATCATAGTATTCTGGATGAAATTTGCCCAATGCCATTAACATAAAAGAGGTAATGGGAAACTGTTACTAATTGAAAGTCTGGTTAATAGCGGTCTTAACTATGAGGATCCTAAGGTAGCAAAATCAGTTGGCCATTAAATGTGGTCTGGTATCAATAGTGTAACGATGGTCTCACTGTCTCTACAACTTGCTCAGTGAAATTGAATTATCCGTGCAGATGCGGATTGCCTCCAGGTGGACGGGAAGACCCTATGCAGCTTTACTGTAGTTAGTTATCACATTGATCTACAACAACCTTAGTTAATAGAAAATAGGATTGTCGATAGAAAATCAATTGGAAGCCTTAAAACTGGGTTGGGTCTATGTTTACCTTCTAATTTATAATTAAAGGGATAGTTGACTAATTGGCAGTTTGACTGGGGCGGTCGTCTTTAATAAAGTAGCAAAGTACATCCAAATATTTATAATTTATTTCTATAAAAATATTATTTTAATTCAAAATTAAAGTTTTACGACTGTAATAAGAATATAATAATATCCAGACAAAAAATTATTTATTAAACAAATTTTTAATATATAAAATAATACTTAAATTTCAAAAGGTATAGCTAGAAATTGAATGGAGATCAATTAACCAGTGAACGGTTATGCAGAGTGTAAAGGCGGAAAGCATGCCTAACTGAAAGACTTAGAAGTCGCACAGATACGTAAGTAGGGCTTAGTGACCCTTCGCTATATTATGGAATAGACGGGGATCAATCAATAAAAGTTACGCTAGGGATAACAGGCTGATAGCCGGCGAGAGTACACATTGTCCCGGCTGTTTGGCACCTCGATGTCGACTCATCCTATCCTCCCGGAGAAGAAGCTGGGAAGGGTTCGGCTGTTCGCCGATTAAAAGGGTACGCGAGTTGGGTTTAATACGACGTGAGTCAGTATGGTCCCTATCTTCTGGAGGGACAAATAGTAAAAAGAGGCAGACCTTCTAGTACGAAAGGATCAATAGGCTGTGTTTCTCTAGTGTACCAATTGTTGAAATTTTATTATATAAATTAGTAGGCACAGTTGGGTAGCCACAAACATAATAGATAAGCGCTGAATGTATATAAAGCAAGAATCTAACCTCTAGATACTATCAATATTTATAAGAAATAGATCATTTCTTAATAGGATACAAATGAACATACTGTGAAGTATTTAGTTTAGTATTACTAATTTATCAAATAGACTTGATGTTAATAATTGTCAATTAATTTTTACACATAATTGTTGTATCTTCATTTCAGGCCTCTGGCCTTTCACTACTTTTTTAAGTATAATTTATATAATTTAATAGGGGAATAATGTATCATAAGGGTATAAAGTATTTTGATTAACTTAAAATGGAAGTAAAGATCTTTCCATATTAAGAGGATATTCAATATCAACTTCAATAATTCCAAAGAAGTTATTTAAATTAATATTATCCATATTTTTATGTGATTTAATTAGATTTAATGGCATAGGATTTTTCATGGCAAATGGATAAAGACTGTTAACATCGTAATATTTTAAATTGGTTTCATACGCTTTATAATAATCAGTTGCTCCTCCGTAGTAACCTAATCTAACAAATGAGTCAATTTCGTTAGGGAGAATAGGAATATTCGTTTTTAAGAATTTTCTTCTGAATATTTTTAATGATAAGGTGGATGTTGAGAAAATAGTAGTTATATCAACTCTAAAATTTCTAAAATAAATATTTTTTGCCATTCTCAATGCTTCATATAAAGCAAGTGAATCTTGTGCGGCGAAATCTTTGAAACTATGAAATAATCTAGGATTATTAAATAAATCGATATTATTAAATCTAATATCGTAGTTACTCAATTTACCTTTGATTTTAAAGGTATTACATAATTTATCTAATGATACAGGGAATATTCTTAGAGAATCTTTCCAAACGATTGTATAATCCTCATCCAATTTCAGTGAGATAGTAATAAATCTTTTAGAATCATCTATTATCGCATTAACCATAGTTGGATTAAACTCAATAATTAAACCTTTATAAAGGAAGTAACCGTCAAAACTACCTAAGTTGTGTACAAAGATAGTTAAAGTATTGGAAGGTTCACTTTTGGAATTAAACCTGAATAATACATCTTTATTTCTAATTAAATAATCAAAGTATTGTTTCCACATTTGACTTATAGCTAAATTTAAATCAGTTTTGATTAATTCAGTATCGACTATAAAAAGTTTGGATCCTCTACCCATAATACTTTTAGAGGAAATAGTTATAGCTTTTTGATTACCATTAAAATCCATGGTTTCTAGATCCATAGTAGCAAAATTAACTAGTGAATCTGGTTTAGTAATTGGATTAATTTGTGCATAATTAACACTAGTGGTTGAAAATGTTCTATGCCCTAATAGGTCAATACCCTTATTATGTATTTTAATTTTAGAGTTTTTAACTAAATCTAAGTTCCATACTTTAACTTTAAAATATTCAATTGAATCATACCCATACCCGTGTTCCAATTTATAGTTGAATGTTTCTCCAACTTCATTAAAATAATGATTAAAGGTAGTTGTAGAATCAATTGTAATATTTAGATGGAAATTATATTCACTAGAACCTGTATAGCTAATTTCTATTATTTCTTCATCCATTACTGCAGATATAATAATTGATTTTATATATCCAAATCTTATAAATGCCTCATGAGTAGTTACAGCATAAAATATTACGTAGGTGATTTTTCTATATAGCCACTTTTATTTATCTAACCAATTGTTTCTCACTCAGATATTTCTTAATCTTTTCAAGAGTTGAGTTTACAGATGGTTCTGTAGTAGACCTGCAAAGTCTATCAAATTAGGGTTCAATTCCCTCTTAACTCTTATTATTTTTAAATAATTGTCAATATATAATAAATTAAAACTAGCATTACCTGAATTTATAGAAGGGTGGAGTTCAAAATAATAATGAAATTGAATAAGATGCTCAAGCTAGAAATTGATATAATAATCTTTATATTTTTAAAAAAAAATAACTTAAAAGAAGTGATTAGTAATAAATATTATTTTATTATTATAGGGTATAATTAAACCCAATATTTATATATTTAATTTATAAAATAAAATATAAATTAATAATTTAATAGTCTGAAAATAATATAAATAAATTAAGAAATATTTTATTTTCCCTTTCTTTGGGGTGTCACATCAACCTCTTTTAGCTAAAGCAATAAGGGTTAAGTAAAGGAAGGCTAGGATAGGACTAAATAATGTTTGCTTTGGATTAAGCTCTAGTTTTTATTAGTGTAGATAAATTGGCTTTTTAAATTAACACTAAATAATATATAATATCAAATTTAAAATAAAGCCTATAATTTAATGGTAGAATAATTTCTTGATGAGGAATCTGTAGAAGTTCAAATCTTCTTGGGCTTAAAAATTTAAATGAATTAAAACCAATATAGTTATAGTGTCATACAAAATAAAAAATAAAATAAACTAAATATTTTATTATTAAATATAAAATATTAATATATAAGTTTTAAAATAAATATTAACTTTATAAAATAAATATTAATTTTTATCTCTATTTTCATTAATTAAAAATTAATATAAAAATATAATTATTGATAAATGAAATGTTCTTTACTTTACCAGTCTTTAAATAAAGGGCAAAACAATAAAATAAATTATTCATTATTTAATTTAAAAAAATAGTAATGTTAAATTTATAATAAATTAAAAAATAAAATGAGATTATTAAAATCGCATGTATTACTTAGATTATTTAATTCTTATGTAATTGATTCTCCTGAACCAGCTAATATTTCTTATTTATGGAATTTTGGTTCCTTATTAGGAATTTGTTTAATAATACAAATTTTAACTGGGAGTTTTTTAGCAATGCATTATCAACCTCATGTAGATTTTGCGTTTTCATCAGTAGAACATATAATGAGAGATGTTAATGCTGGTTATATCATTAGATATTGCCATGCTAATGTTGCTTCATTCTTCTTTATTTTTGTATATGCACATATAGGAAGAGGATTATATTATGGATCTTATAGATCACCTAGAGTATTATTATGGTCAATAGGAGTAATAATATTAATTTTAATGATGGCTATAGGTTTCTTAGGATATGTTTTACCTTATGGACAAATGAGTTTATGGGGTGCTACAGTTATTACTAATTTATTAAGTGCTATCCCTGTTTTTGGTCAAGATTTAGTTGAATTAATTTGGGGAGGATTTAGTGTAAGTAATGCTACATTAAATAGATTCTTCTCTTTACACTTTTTATTACCTTTTTTATTAGCTGCTTTAGCAGTAGCTCACTTAATGGCTTTACATATACATGGATCTAATAATCCTAATGGTATAACAGCTAATACTGATAGATTAGCTTTCCATCCTTACTTTATTTTTAAAGATTTAGTAACTATTTTCTTATTCTTATTATTATTATCTATTTTAGTTTTCTATTATCCTAATTTATTAGGACACAGTGATAATTATATTCCAGCTAATCCTATGCAAACTCCTCCTTCAATAGTACCTGAATGGTATCTGTTACCTTACTATGCTATATTAAGATCTATTCCTAATAAATTATTAGGAGTATTAGCTATGTTTGGTTCTTTATTAATTTTATTAGTTTTACCTTTAACTGATGTTTCAAGAATCAGAGGCTGCCAATTTAGACCAGCTATGAAATTAGCATTCTGGTTCTTTGTTGTAGATTTCTTTATTTTAATGTGGATTGGATCTCAACACCCTAATACACCTTATGTTGAAATAGGACAAATTGCTACAGCATTCTACTTCTCATTCTACTTAATTATTGTACCAGTTATTGGTTTAGTTGAAAATACTTTAATGGATCTAGCTACTGATAATAATTAATTTTTAAATAAATAAAGCTTAATTAATCCCCAGCACCTTGATCCTAAGCTAATAAAAGTGGGAGAGGTAACAACGCTTTCACTCTAACCTAAGTAGTATGGCTGTGCTTTTTAACAAACAAGTCAAAGTCGTCAAAGAAAGGGAAGGTAAGCCTATAAATCTGGCACAAAAGAATAATAAATTAATTTAAAAGAAATAAGTCACAAAAAGATTATGGGCTGAAATAGTTTAAAAGGTTAAAACATATCATTCATGACGATATAATAAAGGTTCGATTCCTTTTTTCAGCTATTAACTTTATTTTATTTTCTATATTTTTTATTTAAAAGTAATAGTAAAATTAATGTTGTTAATTTAATTTAGATAAATATAAAAATATTTCTATTCTAATTTTCCAGCACTCTTAAACTTTCCCACAATTTTAATTTTATAATTTAAAATAAGCATGGGGAATATATAAAAACCTAGCCTATGGTAATCAAAAGTATAAGGCTAGTCTACCTTTAAGAAAACTAAAAGGTGAGTTTGTACAAGTGTGAACTAGAAAAATAAATATTTAATATAAAAAAATAAATAATTTCTCTTAGTTTAATGATTAGAACAGCATTCTTCTAAAATGTTAATGTTAATTTTGGTTCGAGTCCAAAAGAGAATAATTTAATTAAAGATATAAACAATAAAATAATTAAAATAAATAAACATAGTTATAGTGTCTTACAAAATAATAATTGTTTATAAAACATAGGCCAACCCTCGGGTAATAAAGCTTTTCTTAATTAGAAAAAGGGAACAGCTGTCCTTATCTCCTTAAGGCTACCTTATTTATAAAAGACCATTCGGTCACTACCTTGACTAATTTAATTTAAATTTTACTAAAGTAAAGAGGGTTACAAAAATATATGGTAACTTAAAATCTTCATTGGAAGTTATTAGATATTAATAAAAATACTCATTCATATTTAATTAAATAATTAATTGTTTAATAAA
>Ga0209522_1000001_pt1 | contig 39330 bp, 69 predicted proteins | sample TexAe_OM1H0_O2_FD_187935 | JGI IMG/M metagenome (GOLD analysis project Ga0209522, IMG submission 187935) | Forest soil microbial communities from Davy Crockett National Forest, Groveton, Texas, USA - Texas A ecozone_OM1H0_O2 (SPAdes) (version 2) | ecosystem: Environmental > Terrestrial > Soil >... | reverse complement strand
TAAGGAATTAAATATTTCATTATCGGCAATAGTGACTGAGTCTCCTTCAATAAGCACATTGCAAACAACATAAAAAAAATCTCTTTTGTATTCACCTCTGTCCCACATCTCCCCGCACCCTACTTTAATCGGAATAATATCTTTAATCTTAGTTTTAAATATATCTCTAAAGCTAAAAAATCTCGAATAAATATAAACCTCGTCTCCGACTTTAAATTTAGGAGTAGGTGTTTCTTCTTTTAATGACTCCAAATATTCAATTTGTGCATTTAGTGCTTGGCCAAGGATAGGATAAAGATATTTCTCTAAATAAATGTGAAGATTATTATCTTTCTCCTTAATGATAGCTGAACAGTAATAACCCCTTTCGTTAGTGCCTGATATTATAAAGTTCTCTACTACGCGCCAATTTTTGGGTTGTGCTGATAAACCCGGTACAAAACTCCAAACTTCTTGACCTATTTTATATTTAGGTTTAAGTTCATAACTTAGATTGGGCTTATCATTCTCTTTCATAATTCTATCTGTATGAAAATAAACAGTATCATAAACAAATTTAATCGCACCGCGTATGTCAATATCAATAGATTCCTTGCCATCTATGCGCCCAACTAAAAATTTCATCATTTCTTGTATGGTCTTGCAACTTTTTTCAATATCCTTATTGTTCATTACGCCTCCTTCTCTCTTAATTGTTCTAAATATGATATTTGAGCATCTATTGCCTCATTCTGTCATTCTTTGCTCTTACTTGTGATATCCTTAATATACTCATCCATCTTTAACGAAATAACTTTTTCAACTTTGGAGGGTAGCTCTGATTGCGATAGATATTTAGCTCCAAGCATTACATACATTGACTCTTTAGAGGGTATAATGATTGCGAATAAGCTCAATAGTAAAAATATCAAATATTTATTTAAAATCTTTAAAGCCTCCAATCGCATATCTTCATCGCCTTCTTTAGCAGCTAGATATAACAAATAAAAAGCTCCAATAAAAAATAATGATGCTAAAATCCATAGTATAGTTACTATACAACCCAAACTACCTAACAACTCTATTAAATATATTGCTAATGTTGGGCTCATTATTCTCTCTCTTTGTATTTTTTGGGAAATGGGATAATATTAGATGTATTAGATTTAGCATATTCTGATTGTATATTAAGTGAATTAAACCACTCTTCAGCTGCTACTGCTTCAATAGCACGTCTTAAAGATGGATCAATATTATCCATTAATTCTTTATATCTATTATTATCCATCTATATCAATCTCCTTAACATCTTTAATATATTTAATATCGGTATATCCGTTTAGTTTCAACCACTTTTCTTCGCTAATTTTTCTTAAGTTCTTCTATATTACTTTTTATTTCTTTAAGTAAATTTGATAATTTTCTCTGATAATATATGACAACATCAGCAGCCTTTGTTTTATCATCACATGCTATCAGTGAATGCTCCCTACAAATCAATTGCGACAATACATTACAAATATCATCTATTAAATATTTATATGCATCATTATCCATCTATATTTCTCTCTATATCAATCAAGCAACTCAGTCATCAAAAGACAATCCAATGAAAGCTGGGGATTTTCTTCACATAATTTACCTATCCTAACCCAATATTCTATCTGCTTTCCAATAGAGCGGAACTCTGCTAATGCAACTTTTTTCGCATCATTGTAAAGCTCCTCATTAATTCTTATTGGGATACTAGCCATAAAAATTTATACCTCTTTTGTCATAAAACTGGTCTCCCGGGGTGGATTTGAACCACCGACTTCTCGGTTCCAAACCGAGCTCGCTACCAGGCTGCGCTACCGAGAGATTAATTAATATCGGCCTTTCACCGATTGGTAGCTACTAGTACTGCTAGCTATAGCAGGCTGATACTTATGGCTGTATAGCATAGCCTTTCAATATAGGTCTATAGAAATAGACCTGGGTTAATCCTCTCCCCCATGACTGCCATAATCATCTTAACCGCACAAACTTTGAATAATCCATGGATCTGCATGTCTTATTTTCTCTAAATACTTAATTTGTGCATCAATTATCCTATAATAGTTTTTTGTACGTTTAGTGCATCTTCTGAACTAATACCAAAATCTCCCAGCCAAGCTTCAAGAGTTATAACAGGATCATCATAATTTGGTTCGCCATCATCATCCAGCCAATATTCATTACCATCTTCATCACGATAGTATTCGGCACCGTCGTCCATACTATATATTCCACTTTTCATCAACTATCCTTTTCTTTAAGCTTATTTTTCAAATCTTCCATTTAATCCCTCAATTTATCAATCATCCTTTAATTGTACAAGCTTTGATATTATCAAATCTATACCCTCATTTTTGATATAAGAAAAAACACGATGGGTATCCCATTCATGAACGGGCTTATCTGAACAAAAATCACTTCTACCGAGCACTTCTATTTCTCTACCCTCACCGATTCTAAAATCTATAATATATAACTTTTTATCAGTTTCTTTATTCATAATAAATTATCTTCTACCTTATCAATCTCTTCTAACAAACACGCACAAGAAATTGGAACCGTTGGAGATTCGCAGTCATAACACACAGCTATCAAACTACCCTTATAATCTACTAGCACAAATAAATCACACCCGCATTTTAAGCACATACATTGTTCACACATTATATATGAAGGAAATTCGATAACATTGTTCAATTTTAGTCTGCCAGTTTATTTACACATTTTAAATGAAATTTTTTTTCAACAATGTCTTTCCTATATGTTTCTTTTATTTCCTCCTTGACTCTTTCTATCATAAATATTAAATGATCGAGAACTTGCCTACTCTCACGTGAAGACTCTAATGAGTCCAATGCAATAGGAATAGAAATTAAATAATGACAATCATGCTCAAAATCGTGAGCTTCTAAAGCTGCTTTAAAAGTTAATTCCATACATTAATCCGCTAGTTTATTGTCTTTTACATGCTGCTCAACAATTTCATGTATTATCTCTTTTATTCTGAACAGCCCATCTACATACTCAGAAATACCAGGGACATAATTGCGACAAGAAGCTGGTAATTTTTGAAAGCTACTGCAATACCATAGCGGTTGTTTTGTCTTAAAATCTATAACTTTACCCATATTAATCCACCAATTTATCAATCAATTGCTCTACGCGAGTCTCAAGCCTAGTCTTATCCTCAGCATCCTTCTCACGCCAACGTCCACGGGTTTTAAGCCAAAATATCTGAGCGGCAAGCTCATCGCCCTCAGTAGCTTTCTTGAATAGCTTATTAGCAACCATGGAATTAGCGTGAGTAACAGCGGTGTCTAGTTCAAAGCGGTAATGTTTAGCCAGTGTGTCTACGCAAATACCAAGGTATAGAGCTATATCTTCCTGTGTAATACCAAAAGATGTAAGCGCACATACCTTGCTGCGACTGGCGTCTGTGGGTTCATGCTTGGCTGTCATCTTTATAATCCCGATGTCAAGCGCCAGCTTGCTTGTTGCTTTTCTCGCCCCGCATATCGCCACCAGCTTCGCCTGGCTCACAATATTTAGGCTGCATACGATTTTGTTCTTCGACTCGTTTGCCGTAAGAGCTTTCAACACCATTGTAGTGAGTATTGCCCTCAGCAGAATCTTTAGATGTATAGTCCTTTACTTCCATTTTCTAACCCTCCTGGTTAAATATAGAACAAGGGGAAATAACGGATTCGAACCGCCGCAGGACTCTTGGTTGTACCGCCCTTTATGGTAACGTAAGTCCACATCATAATAATGTTAAGTTTTCCGCTTCTTATTAATTTCCCATTCTTAAAATAGCATAATATGAATATAAATAAAAGCAAATTAGAATTATTTTAAATATATTAAAAATATATTAATATATCTATTGCATTATAAATTATTTATGTTAATATATGTTTTGTAGATTACAAATAAATAACAAAAGGCAGAAAATAAAATGAGTAGAAGAATAGCTACAAAAGAGGATTTTAAATATGGAAATTATTTTTATGATAAAGATGGTAATGAATTTATCATACGCGATAAATACGATGAGGGTATTTATAATACAAATAAACAAAATGTAATATTTGAAAGTGAAGCGAGATTTTACACAGTCAACGAATAATAAATACAAACCAAAGTGGAGAATAGAATGAATATAGAAGATTTGCAGTTAACACAAAATGCTTACGTAACTGGATCCTTAGAAGCGCCATATTACACTGCCCATGCTTTAGATAAAGACGGCAACGAATATGAGGTTAGATGGAAAATAATATGTGATGACTTTGATAATTTAGAAGACGAATCAAATGCTTGTAATTGGGCCAAACCTTCTTCAATAACAAAATTATAAATAACTTAAAAACAGGAGAATAGAAGAATGAAAGCAGAAAATTTAATAGGTTTCTTAGAGAAAGACGTACCCCAAGACGGTCACAGCATTTTTGCTCCCTTCTGGCTGTTAGAAGCTGACTACCCCTGTACTCTAAAAGATGCCGAGGGATATTTAGAGGCAGCTTTAGAGGTTTATAGAGATAAAAACAGTAGTTTCACAAAAGGTGAAATCTTAAATGCAATTAGATACTACAATCAATTTAGAGATGATGAAATTTTTAGAGAAAAATGCTGTCATTTATTTATGGATGAGGCTAATAAGACTTACGAGGATAGACTAAGAGATGATGAAGATTAGATATAAATAACAAAAGTGGAGAATAGAAGATGAAATCTGAGTGTGGAAGATTTGAATATATCCCAGAGATCGGAATAAAAGATTACCTAAGCGGTCGCCATGTAAATTTGGATGGCACTATAAATCAAATACCTGGACTAGAATATGTAATATTTACCGAGGAGACAAAAGCAAAAATAAAAAATTTTATTGAGAAGATATCTCCTTTTGTTAAAGAATTAGACAAAAAAGCTAAGATTGGAAGATTGAAGGATAAATACTGGCACGAATTTAATAAAGTTTTGAACGAAGGGTATGTAAATTAACAAAAGCGGAGAATAGAAGAATGAAAGATGATGGAAATAATATAACACAAGAAATAAGAATGCTTATAAATGAAAAGCTATCTGATTATTACGAAGGATACTTAGATGAAACCATTACCGAGCATCAACGTGAGATATTTCTAGCTCTTATCGAGGCTTTTGAAAATATAGCTATATTTGCTGGGGGTCTACGAACCAAAGATAATGAAAGGCGTATCGATAGAGAGCTTGGGAATTTAAAATATTAAAACAGGAGAAAATAGAAAATGAAATATAGGGAGCGTGGAAAATGCCAATTATTATTGTAGTTCTAGTATTTTTTGTTCTGATGGGAGCCGTAATCTTTGAAAAAGAAACAATAACTGTGAAGGCCTGCAAAGAATTAAGATGCGACTGTAAATGCAGAGACCTAAATACTGCGGGAGAAAATAGAAAATGTTAAAAAATAAATACAATATCGGCAATACAGTGTGGTTTGTAGGTGACGGTGTATATCCATTAAAAATAAAAGAAGGATTAGTATTGCAAGTGAAAGGCGTAACTCAGCAGTTAAATTGCATAAAATGCATGGATGATGTCTTTGCTGATATACATTATGTAATTTATCCGATTTCTGTGAAAGAAAACGGAGAAAAGTACTTATGTGAGGAAGACAATCATAATTTGTTTTGTGAATACGAATTATTCTTAACCAAGCAAGAAGCCATAGAATATCTACAACATCAAATTAATAAGCAATAACATAAGAAGGAGAATAGAAGAATGAGTGCATTAAATATAAAACCATCTCCAATAAAATTGGCAATAGAAGAAGATAAAAAAAATGTAAAATATCAACATAGAATATTTATAGCTGCAATTATGGGAGTGGTAATTAATCTACTAATTAATCTCACAGTGCTGACATATAAATTTTATACATCATAGTAAATAAAGATGATGCAATTAAAGTGTTCAAAAATATTGAATCAAAAGAGGATAACAAATGAAGATAGAAAAAATAATAGACCAACATAGACGCGATTTTATTGCATTATTTAAATGCGAGCATTGCGACAATCGCTCAACGATAAAGGGTTATGATGATGCATATTTTCACAATCACGTAATCCCAGAAATGAAATGCGAAAAGTGCGGAGAAAGTTCGCCAGCAGATTATAAACCATTAGCTACAAAATATCCTGCTGGATTTAGTATATAAATGACAATCAACATCTAAAAAGGGAATAAAATGACAGTATGGATACTAAAACAAAAACAATACGTAGACTGGGATGAGCTAACAATATTTGCAAGCAAAGTTGATGCTCTAGACGAGTTAACATGTTTGCAAATAGATTTCCCAGACGAAGAGTATACTATACAAGAAATGGAGGTGGTTAAGTGAACTTAAATGACATAACGCTTTACGATCTCATGGCAGCAGACCATGATATTTGGATAACACCCAATAAAAAATTCGGCTTCGATATACAGATAGATAATGAAGACGGGGAAACAATAATTGACGACAAGGGGGTGCATCCCTTTGCCGTCGAGGGTTTTGCAAATATATGTAGAAGATTCCTAGGTTTTTATGAATGCGCAAACGATAAAATAGAAGAAGGAGAATTCAAAAATGCTTAAAAGAATTAAATGCTTATTTAAAGGACATAAATATATGATGGGTTATATCATAGACTATCGCAGTCATTACCCATCAAGCAATGATAGATGTCAATGTTGTCAAAAGACAAGAAAAAATTTAATTATCTAAATGCACATTCTTTGCGACTGGACCTTTAAGGGCGGTCGCAGCATCAAATGTAACCACATCTTTTTCTTTCAAGCTCTTAAAACCATCAGAATTTATTTCTTTGTAATGCACAAAATAATCTTTGCCGCCACTTTCTATAAATCCAAAACCTTTGGAGTCATTAAACCACTTTACAATACCTTTTTGCATTTATTTGCCATCCTATGCTTAAAAATCAAATTTAACACGTCAAATTCAATCGAGATTCAATTTTCTAGTGTTACCCTATACGTTTGCCTATAGTTACAAAAATAATGCCTCTAAGAAGGAATTTAGAGGCATTAACATTTAGAAATCATTTACATAATCACACATTCCGTTATTCATCCACACTATAACAGCTGTTTCTAAGTAGTCGGAATCTATGACGCCTGCCATTATATCTTCTTTGTCCTCTATGCTCAATAGCCTGCTAGAAATCAGCTTTGGCGAAACCCCGAGTTTCATCCCAATTTTAAACAGCAATTGCTGACATTGGCGCTGCGTTAGCTGCATTTCCATAGAATTCCCCTTTTAATTTTCTAAAAGCTTCTTGAAAGCCTTTAAATCCCTCTCCCGTTGCCACTGCAGCAAATACCTGTTTAGCAGCTTGAGCCTCTTCCATGTATTGTTTTTGTTTTTCTACGTGATCCCTTTCTTCTTTGTCTCGTAGTGATTGAGAAGTGATTCCGTTGTAGCCCTGAGGGATTAGCCATTTTCCTTCGCGTACTTTCTTTAGAAAAATATTTATGCGTTTGTTCACTGATTCGAAGCTTTTGTCTTTGTTAGTTTCAAATGCGTAGTAGATACCCTGATCAACAATCTCTTCTTCGAGAAAAATTTCTCTATTGGCAACGATCTGTTCTATGTGGGTTTTAACAATTTGTTTGTCAGAAAAAACAGAAACAGGGGGTTTAACAGAGTTCCCTTGTTTTTGTTTTTTCTTGAAAACCTCTTGTAAAGACTCTTGTTTATATAAGTCTGCATATTGTGCAGTACCCTCTGCACGTGGTGCAGTACCCTCTGCACGTGGTGCAGTAGGTGACAAATTTTGAGCAAAGTTATCCACAGGGTCTGAATGTGGTGCAGGGTTAATTTTTTGTTCGGATTTAAAAAACCCATAGGTCTGAGAAACACTAAATATGTTGGTTTTGCCAAATTTGAAGTTATAAATATTTGAGCGTTGGATTAAATAATGTTCGAACTCTAGTTCGTTTAGGACATCGTAAACTTTTCTTTCTGATATTCCAGAAGAAAGCGCGAGATTTTTTACAGTTATTTCAGTTTCATCTACTTCTCTTTTGAAACTAGTTAGCTTTCTAAGTTGTCCATAAACTTTTAGTGCGTATGGGGATAATTTATCAAATACAATTTCATCAACTATTAAAAAACTAGTTTCTTTTGCGCGTCTGAACTTTACATTATCGTTTTGCATGTTATAATAACCTCGTTATGTATGTGCCCGTCTAAAGCACTATTAGGGATATCGACAAAGGACGGCTAATCCTTTGAAGTTGGGCATGATGCCCAAATTTATTTTTTCATATATTTATTCTCTATGTGGGTACCCACATAATTCTTATGTAGGTAGTAGTACATGATAACAACTCAGTATTATATTTCCTAGTACGGCCAACAGGTGACTATCAGAAGTCACCCATCTTGATTTAAGATTTTAATTCTTCTTTTATCTCATCAGCAAAATTAGTAAGAAATTCTACTGCAACTGATAACTGTTCTGGACGAAAACAAAACATTCCGCCTCCTCTCTTTAAGACTTCGTCATATATTGAATTTGCCAGTTTAGTCAGTAGTTCCTCAGCTTTTTTATTAATATCCATTTAATCTCCCTCAAATGCATTACAAATTATAGTTATTACGCCAACTACAAAAGACATTCCAGCTAGGACGCATACAACAAAAGACAAATTTTCTCTCACAATGTCCGATAAATTTATGAGTGAGCATAATAAACTTAACAAAAAAACAACAATGAAAAACATTGCTGTAGTATACCTTAATGCTTTAACTACCAATTTTCTATTTTTCATGGTTTGGCCACCTTGGAGAATAATTTCCCAACTATTTCATTTGATGATGACAATAAATTGCCTTCATTATCTGCATATAATACGATTATACTTTTTCCTTTTTTGCCTTCCATTAATGTGGCAATATTAACCCATGTACCTCCGCTCTTGCCTTCCGTCTTAGTTCCATCCCCACCATTGGAACAAACTGTATAATTACGGCCATCCTTTTCATTAAGAGAATTTCCTTCTTTGGTATGAAAATACCAAATTTCATCTCCTACTTTTAAGTCTTTAATTTCCATTTGCTGTTTTCTCCTTATGTGCATCATATTCAATAGCCTTTTCAATATCTCTTCCTAATTCAATATTTATATATCTATCAAGACACCAAGCAGTAAACATAGCTCTACTCAACAGCGGCTCTCTTTGCCTAACTATATGTCTTTGTACTGTTTGTAAAAATTTAATGCTTTTCTTAAGACTTAGCTTGGCATCTTTGATAATTTGTTCGTCCATATCAGTTTTATCCTCCGTAAATTTAAGTTTTCCCTTTGTAATTCTTTCTAGTTCAAGCTGGGATCCCCTAGGAACAAATCCCCACTTTATCCAGTTTGCAAAAGATACATTTGACATCCCGGTTTCTTTCGCAAATCTGTACCCATTTCCATAATATTTCTTAACTTCATCTGGTGTCATCTGATCCCCTTGTTTATTTTTCAAAAATATTAAAAATATATTAAAATATTACTTGCAATAAATCAATAGGTATTATATTATATATTTACGTCAATGCCGACGCTAACTTAAAATTTAAAAGGTAATAAAATGCAAGCATATGAAGATACAACTGAAAGAATGCATATATTAGAAGAAAGTATTAACGAACTTAGGCAGATAAATAGGAATATTGCTAAACTTTCCTTAAGAAAGGAAGCTCTAACAAATGTAATTGTTGGTGCATTTGGCCATGAAAAAGATGGCCAAAAAACTTATGAGCATGGAATGTGGAAGATAGAAATTAGAACCCCTTTTATTTACTCATTAAATAAAAAGCTATATGAATCTGGTGAATTTAAATTGCCTACAAAATTTAATCCAATTAAAGAATCTGTATCTTATTCGATTGATAAAAGACTATGCGAAGAGTATTTATTAAATTCTCCTGAAAAAGTAAGAAATTCCTTGGTTTCTCTTATTGAGAAAAAGCCAGGTAAAGTGTCTATTGCTATTAAGGAGAATGTGTAATGTCTAATACAGTACTAGTAATTGGTCAATCAGGTAGTGGTAAATCCACATCCCTAAGAAATTTAGATCCTAATAGCACATTTATTATTAATGTGCTGGATAAGCCATTGCCATTCAGAGGATTTAAAAAGAACTACTTGCCAATTAAGTCAGTTAAAGATGATAAAGGGAATAAGACCGGGGAGACGATAGGTAATTATTTTGCTTCTGATAATTGGGAAGATGTAATTAAGATAATTAACTTCGTTAATTCAAAGCGTCCAGACATTACTACTCTGATCATAGATGATTGGCAATACATATTGGCTTATGAATTTATGAGGCGCGCTAGCGAAAAGGGTTACGATAAATTTTCTGAACTTGCCAATCATGGTTGGGCAACAATAGATAATTGTCTGCGTGCGCGTCCAGATTTAACATGTTTCATTTTGGCGCACAGTGATACGGATATTAATGGAAAGTCAAAGTGCAAGACCATCGGTAAAATGTTGGACGAAAAAATATCCATAGAAGGACTTTTTACAACTGTGTTGCATTCTAGATTTGTTGATGGGGAATATATATTTCAAACTCAAAATGACGGTGACTTTTTAGCTAAGTCACCCATGGGCATGTTTGATGATTTGCTTATTCCAAATGATTTAGTAGAGGTCAAGGGAGCTGTTGAAAATTACTTTAATGAAGGGGCTTAAAATGAGTTTTTGGGAATCAGAAATAGGTGAAATAACAGGAAATGCTAATGATGCTTTTGTTAAGAGCTTCACGCAAATACCAGACGGTACAATGGCTTTAGCTAAAATTGATTCGTTTTTGAATGGAGAGTATCAAGGATTTAAATATCTAGTTATTGAGTGGCTATTAATAGATGGTGACTTTAAAGGTCAAAAAGTACAGCAGAAACTTAAAGTATATGGTGGTAATAGCTACGATAAGGATTCGTCTAAAACTAAACATCGCGCTTTAAATATGTTTAAGCTTTTGTACGAACTCTTTGCTATTAAGCCAAAACATTCAAATGACCCAACTGACCAAGACTTGTCCTCATTTGGAGGGAAGATAGCTGGTATTAAAATAAGAGAAACTCCTGACGGAAAGTATAATTGGATATCTGAAGTTCATCCTTCCAAAGGATTTAAATGTGAAACTGGCATTAGCTTAATAGTACATAAAAAGAATTCATTTAATGAAGATATGCCATTTTCTAATAATGGAGACCCAGGAGCTATTGCTGATGATATACCTTGGTAAATTTATAAATTAAAAAAAAGTTTTGACAATAGCATCGTGGACAGTGACACGACAAGTAGCAACATAAGAACCTACAAGCCCTTAGAAGGCAAGCGGGTGCAATTCCTGCCTATTGTCACCTCTATGAGGAATAGGTAAATGCAAAAAAATATATTAACAAAAAAAATAGAAAAATACCAAGAAAATATCCAAGATGCCCCTAGAGATTACATCGGGGCGTCTAGTATAGGTGCAGATTGCTGGCGTCAAATTTGGTATGAATTTAAAGGGGAGAAATCTAATAACATAACTCCACAAACTAGGCGTACGTGGGATATTGGAAAGAATCTTGAGGGGCTTGTAATAGAGTGGCTGTCAAAATCAGGGTTAGCTATTACTAATTATCCTTGGCATTTGGGCTCATTAGAGGTAACTGCATTTAGAGGCCACATAGATGCTCTTTTAGTAGATAAAGATAAAAATATTATTGTAGAAATCAAGACCGCTAAGGATTCAAGCTTTAATAATTTTGTAACCAAAGGATTAAAGTTGTGGAACCCGCAATATTATGCTCAGGTTCAATCTTATATGGGTATGAGTGGTATATTTAGTGCATATATAGTTGTACTAAATAAGGATAATAGTGATATTTCTGATGAAAAAGTAGAATTTGACCATGTTTTTTATAAAACATTGGAGAATAAGGCTAAGGAAATTTCTGAAGCAGTTACCCCTCCTCCGCGTATAAATAACTCTCCTTTGTGGTACAAATGTAAGATGTGCAAATATCATGGAGTATGTCATGGATGATCATCAAGAAAAAAACAAAATTTACAGATTGGATATAGAACTTACTGAGTTTTGTGGCGATTATCCTTTTCAAGGAGAATCAGAAAAGAAAACACAATGGTTTTTATTTAGGGAAAATGGTATCGAAAGCATTAGTAAAAGCATAGCTACTCAAATTAAAATTTGGACTGGAATTTTGGGCGCTATAAATAAGGATAGAAAATGGGGGTTTATAAAATTACTAGAAGGCTCAATAGAAAATGAAATTCCTTAGACCATATCAACAAGAAGCTATTAAAGAATGCTGGGAATCATTAAATAAAAATAATCACCCAGTATTATTAATGGCAAGTGTAGGCGCCGGCAAAAGCCTAATGATTGCTCATATACTTCTAAAAATGCAATTAGCTGACAAGCGCACCTTATGTCTTGTAAATAATTCTGAGTTGATACGCAATAATCATGCCGCTTATGTAGAAGTGGGCGGAAAGGCATCAATATATTGCGCTTCTTTGGGGATTAAAGATGTATCTAGCAATATAATATTTGGATCTCCGCAGTCAGTCTTAAATGGCATCAATAGAAACGAAAGCATCGCTGATATTAAATTTAACCTCATAATTGTCGATGAGGCGCATACTATTAACTTTAACAACGAAAAATCATGCTTTATGAGGATACTTCGACATTATAAGCACCAATATCCAGATATGCGCTTGCTTGGAGCCACAGGCACTAATTTCCGGTTTAAAGGAACTCCAATTGTTGGGGGTAATGCTTTGTTCAAAACTCAAATTGGCAACATTACTACAGAATGGCTTATAGAAAATAATTACCTAATAAAGCCAGAGTTCGAAGTTGATAAAAACTTACTGCTAGATTTTTCCAAAGTTAAGATTAAATCAAATGGTATGTTTGATCAAAAACAATTAGAGGATGTAGTTTCTAAAAGCTCGAGGTTAACGGAACTTATATGCAAGCAAATAATACACATAATAGAATCTCAAAATAGATTTGGAATCTTTATTTTTGCTACTACTAAAAAACATGCTTATGAAATTTTGGGGCACTTACCCCCCGATGAATCGGCAATAATTCTAGGAGAAACACTCCCTGAAGACAGAACGAGGATATTGAACAATGCGCGTTCGGGATTTATTAAATACTTGGTTAACATTGCTATTATTAGCGTCGGTGTTGACGTTCCTTCCTTCGACACGCTTGCTTATCTTCGCCCCACCGAAAGTCTTGTTCTTCTTATACAAACAATGGGACGAGTCCTTAGATTATCACCACTCACAGGCAAATATGGAAGTCTCGTACTCGACTTCGCAGGAAACATCGAGCGACATCAAGACTGGGATAATCCTATTTTACTTGAGGCCGTTAAAAAAGAATTAGATAAAGACAAGCCTTTAGTTATTATTTGTCCATACTGCAATCAGATGAATGCTGATACAGCTAGGCGATGTGTAGGTAAGGTGAAGGATAAGCGTTGTGCATACTATTTTGAGTTTAAAGAATGTCAAAATAGTATAAATGGTATTGTTTGTAGTGCAAAAAATGATATCGTAGCTAGAGAGTGTCATGCTTGCAAAAGCGAATTAATAGACCCAAATGCTAAGCTTTCTTTAATGAAAGCTCCCACTAATGTTCAAGAGGTAACAGTATTAGAGGCCAAATATGGAATATCAGGAACAAGGACGCATTTCAGAATTAATTGCGCTTATAGATGCGCAGATAAAAATGGACGTGTTGGCTCTATATTTGAGTATTACTCTCCGGTTTCAGAAAAAGCACAGAGAGTATTTTATGGTCAATTCGTTAAGAAACATCTTAAAAATTCCAGCAAATGGTATCCGCACTTATATAAACGAAATAAGGTGGAAGAAATGTTACAAGAAGTTGAAACCCCTGCTAGATTATTGATTTCGCTCGAGGGCAAAGGGGTTAAGATTAAGAAGAAATATTTTTATTTATGAATATAGGATTGAAGTTGATGAATAATTTAAATGCAGAAGACACCAATTATAATAATTGGATGCTATTGTTAAATCAAAAAACCAGAATTTGCGCACACACAAAAGAAATATTTGAGCTGGATATGCTTGATAATAAGCCAAGAGCTTTAGTTATAAAGTGTGCTAAATGCAGAGCATGTTGGTCTTTGGATGGGTATAGTCACAATGAGGCATGATCATGAATAATATAAAGTTAGTATCAAGAAGAAATTTAATTTTTACTGGCGCTGATACTGAAGAGCAGAGAGAATTTATTGTTGCGCCTCCAATTATAAGAGAAATATCTAATCAAATTAGACATTTATGTGTTTCTTTGCCGGAAGGTGATCTTTATTTATTGTCATGGACAATAAAGAAAGGGTCATGGAGGGAACTTTATAATGAATGATTTTACTGAAGAAGAGCTTATAAAATTAAAGAACGGTTTAGAGTATTTGCCTAGTATCGCTATTTTAAGCTCTAAGTATCTGAAGGAATGCAACTACATCATAAAAAAAATAGAGTCTATGATTGACAACTATTGTGAGCATGCATGGGAGAATCCATGTTGCGGGTGCTCTGACTCAGCTTGTTATTGTACGAAATGTAATAGGAAGATATATGATAATCAGTAGCTTTAGCTTAATCATATTTGCTTTAGTTTGTATTAGTTCAGGGGCAGTAATTGGCTATGGATTTTGTTTAATCTATTTACATATAAATGGACACTTAAAATGATAATCAGTGAAAAACAAATCATGCAGCTAATGACGATAGTTAATGCATATATAGCTACGATGCATGGAGTTGGTGAATATAAAAACGCAGAGATAGCACAAAATCTATTGGCAATAATTAACGAACAGCAATCCGAAGAACTAAAGGTGATTGAATGACTCATATAGAAAAACTCAAATTATTATCTGGAACTACTTTTTGGCATTACTTTTTACAATTTAAGGCCGAATTAGAGTTGCATCTTGATAACGATTCAACTTACGTTACATCTCTTTTTGAATCAGAGCACGAAAAAGAATGGGGTTGTGATTCTGCAACTGCCTCTGACAGTATAGGGTGTTCAGATGGAGTCTGTGATTTGCTCACCGCATTAAATATTAATTTTGAAATAGTTTAATTAAAGATGATTGAATGAAATATCCATGCGCTTATTGCGACCACCCAGGAACCATTGAAAAATGGTTTGCGTGCCCTGGAGTTGTTTACAGACCTAATGCATATCTTGTATGTGTTGCGCACAAAGATGAATGGTTGACTTGGGAAGAAGTATATCCAGATGAATGTGGCGAACCAGTATTGAAGCATATGCCAAAAAAAATAAAGGAGATTGAATGACGAAAAATATAGACAATTATGATGCATTATTTGGTTATGTAATTACGCCAGGATATTATTGCTCTCTAAAATACAAAAAACCAACTAGAAAAGAAAAAATAATGGGATTAATTTGGAGTTCAGTAGATATTATCCAGGAGATGGGAATTGTTATAGGTATTTGTATAGGTATCGGCATGCAAGTAGCAGGGTTGGCATATATTGCTGGAATTTTCTTTAAAAAAGGATTTTTATAACATGAAATTTGAAGAAGTACTCCCATTAATGAGGGAAGGTAAAAAATTTAAATGCGGGGATCAAGAAGGATGTTATCTCCTGGTTAGAAATTCAATATTTGATACCTATCTTGGAGAAAGTATTTATTGCTGGCGAAATGATCCTAACTTGATTGAGTTTTTTGAATGGGGAGTAAGCGGATATTCTTTATTATCTGAGGAATGGGAAGTCACCGATAAAGAAATACCTCAAGAGATATATAAGATTGAATCGACCATGAAAGAAGCAATTGAGAGTACTATTTTCAATTATTTTTTGAGTATAACTAAAGCTTTTACCCCAGAAGGAGCATTATTACCCCCATTGGCCAAACCAATGGCAGCAGAAATATTCGACATGCTAAAGAAATTTTTTGATATTAAAAGGATAGGCTAATGATTACTAGAGAAGAACTTATCGCCAATGAAAGTAACTGGCACAATATGAATGGGCTAAAGCCAGAGGTTTTTGATGAAATTAATAAAATTAGCAATTTATTTTATTTAAAAATAAAAGATTCTGATAGAATATATTTTGGCATATATAGTCCTGAATATAGATCATTTAACTGTCACGAGATGGAAACCCATAAACCAATTAAAATTCTAAGAGAAGATATATCTCACTTTATTTCATTGCCTGCCTTAAACTTTAATTTTGAACAATCATATAAGTCTGATTATTAAGATAATCAGACTTAAGGTGTAAATACTATATAAATCCATACAATAAATATAGCAATTATGCAAAATGATATTAAATCTATCAATTTATCTTTGTTCATATTTTGCCCTACAAATTGTATAGATTAAACACATAAAAATGGTATATTATTAATACTTTTAGAATAAATAGGTTCCAAATATAGCAAAATCATTCTCTTTGCCGCTTCAAATCCCCATGCGAATCCAACTTCATAATTTCGTCGAATTTTTCTTGCTGCAAATTCTTGTTGTTCCTTTGTTGGTTTATTTTTTCCTATTTTGAGTTCTATCCAAAGACCTGACTTCCCATTTACTGGGATAGCCAAAAAAAAATCAAGCACACCTTTTTTGACGGCCATGCGTTTTAATAATCTTCCTTGTTGAATTGAGCATTTTCTTTCATTAGCAAAATGATGAAAATCATCTGCAAGTTCTGGTAACTCATAATGAAACCAATTTACTAGATTTATATGATCGATTTGTTCTGGAGTAAGGGGCATTATTTGCCCTCTCTAATCATTAAAGCTATATCTTTTGCCCTATCTCCCACCTGTTTAGCCCAAGAACTATTCACGGCCTCGTAAGCTGCAATAACATAATTTTTATCTCGCAAGGCATCTATCATCTTTTTAAATAAGCAAACTCTTTCAATTCCAAGGTTAAATGTCATATTTATGAGTGCTTTCTGGACTCCATCAGGTTGAATATTAAACCATTTATATCTTTTTAAATCGTTTATAGTATCGCGATAATCGTTTTCGAACATTAATTCAGCTTCATCTAAATTAATGCCTCCCCCAAGAAATCTACCCCATCCAATGGTTAAGTTGCCTAATACATCATAATAAGGGATAAGTTTTAATCCTTCATTTTTTTTAATCCAAAGTTTTAATTCTTCTTCTGTCATAACAATCCTTTGCAAAAAGAGGCACTATAAAGGCACCTCTTTTATTAATAGGCACATGAAACTTACATTTAATGCCTTATATAACTCCAAATTATTACAATCCACCGCGAATTCTATACCTAATGTATAAAACCAAATCAGAATTTCCGGTAGCAAAAGGAGCGGAAATATTTGATAAATATATTCCTGTGTTAACAATAGCAGACATATCAGCAACAACGGCTCCTGCACCTCCATTCACATAAATAGCAGTTTCAGTTACTAATCCATCTATAGTATCTTCGCCCACAGTGCTTGATGCTTTTGGCCCATTACCATGATTTGTATTGCCATATTGAGCTGCTATACGTCCTCCTCCAGTGTACTGAACGCCGCCATACATGAAATCAATTAATATATCATCTAACAATATTAAATTTCCTGGTCCAGCGGAAGGTATTAACAATTTAGGCGTTGCATACATTGCAATAAACTCGGCATCCGTTACTATAACTTGGATTTCTTTAATAACTGCTGATGAAAGATTGGCATAACCAACGATGTCATTACTTAATGTTGCAACTCCAGCGTTATTCAAAGTAAAGGCGCCTGATGCTGCGACTGGAGTGGCAATGTTTGATGCATTACCCACAAATATTTCTGCGGATGGCAAGGTATTAGAAAGATTGCCATTATCTGCTAAAGAAACAAATGATTGCGTACTTTCATCAAAAGTGAAAAATCCTATTTGTACAGGAGAATAAAATATTAAAATTAAATCTGTAATTTCTCCTAAATCATTTCTTTCCCATTGCCATACACCATTATTTAGAAATTCTATGTTATTTTTTTCGTTTGCAAAATAATCAGTTGTAGTGATAGCTGCCAGATCGGCTGTTGTTTGGATACCAACAAAATTTGGGCTAAGATTGAATTCTCTCTTAATACTAGTGATAGTAGATGTTTGTGTCATTTTAATTATCTCCCTATAATTTATTGACTAATTAATTATCTTAATTTTCTGCGTCTCATCCTATCCATATCATCAACACCTAAGCAACCTATTCCTTCGGCATAAGCATCAGTACGCTCATAATTTCCAGATTTTTTGGCATTTTCGATACACTCATCATGACTGTATCGCTTAGGTCTATCTTCTCCATCCGTATCATTACGTCTAATTTTAGGTTCTTCATAAGCCATGATTAGCCTCCTTAGTAACCACAATCTTTAGTTTTCTTCTCCATCTTGCGTTTTTTCCCATCTTCCTTTCTTTCAGATTTCTTTTCTTTATCTTTACTTTCCTTTTTCATTTTCCTCTCCCATTTTAGATTCAATCCATTTGATCACACTAAGAGCAAGAACTTTTATTTCCTTTAAAAAGAAAGCTTGAAGCTGGGGTTCATGTGAAGCTAGCTCCTGTTCAAGCGTCTTTAAAAGATGATTATTAAAAAAAGATGACAATAGACTCATTTTATTTTCTCCCTTTTTTATCTGAGGCTTTAATATCTTCAGCCTCGGATTTCTCTTCTGCAACTTCTTTTTGCAAGTTTTTATTTTCCTCTGCTATCAAAAAAGATATTTCATTATTATGACCTTCCAACATATGAAAATAAACTTTGCTACTATCTAATTGTTCTTGCAAAGAAGAAATATTTTGTTTGGTTTTTAATAATGCTTCTTGCAATACTCTAGCTCTCTCATGTAAAATTGCATTCATTTGTAATGTTCCTTAAAAATTTGTTAAATTGACATACATATTTGCCCGATAATGCTAGCACTTATAGTACCTGATGTACTTAATTTAGCATAGTAATTAGCTGGTAAATAAATGCTAATTGGCACGATACTTAGTGCGGCCAATGTTATCCCTGAGACAATAGTTTGTTGGTCGGGACTATCATTATTACCAACCCCCAATAAAATGTTACCAACCAGGGCAGAAGTTACAGATAAGTAAACTGTAAGCATTACATCATAGCCCAAAGTATTTTGATAAGCTGTTCCCAGACTTAAAGTAGAGGCTGAAGAAGCTGGCGGATTCGTAATTAAAGTTGTTATGATTATGGGGCTCAATGGAATCAAATTTATATTTGATAATTCATCTACTTCTATTTGCAATTCTACTACACCCTGGTCAGTTGTTGTAACCTCCGCTATTTGGCCGGCTTGGAATATAGGTTCTTGACTAAAAAATCCCGTAGCTGATAATGTTTGACCATTTAAATATCCTATACCCGTAACCTCAGCAAGTGTGTCTGATGTATTGATATAAATCAAACCTGGTATATTAGGACTTGACTCAACATTGTATAGTAATGTTGTAGAGCATGATGCATATGCACTTATAAATGACATTTTGCTTCCTTATATTAATTATTGAAAATAAGCCCATACATATATAGCGCCGTTGCCTCCTGCGCCTCCTGCTGCTCCTCCGGTGCCAGCGGTGCCAGCGGTGCCACCTGCTGCGACGGAATATGAATAAGAACTAACCGGACTGCTCACAATTACATCAACAAATCCGCCAGCTGACCCAGCTGCTGCCCCCGCCACTGCCGCACTACCACCACCTCCTCCTCCTCCAGAGCCGCTATTAGAGGCGGCAGCAGTTCCTGGAGTGGGAGTTCCTTGGCCTCCAGTGCCTGCGCCAACAATAGCACTTTGACCTCCATTACCACCACTTCCCGACGCCGAAAGAGATCCCTGAGCACCTCTAGAGCCTGTAACTTGCATTCCTACTGCCGGAGCGCCGATTATTCCTGATCCCGGAGTTCCACCATTAATTGCCCCTCCCTGGCAAGATAAAAATGCCCCAAAAGTGCTCACTCCGCCAGCGGTAGCAGCACCGGGACTTGTCCCGCTACCGGAACCACCAGCACCTCCTCCGATCATTATAATGCGTATATATAATGTACCTGCAGGAGTGGTGTAAGTGCCTGAACCACTAGTGAATGCCTGGAAATTTGGAGCGGTATAGGTAGGTGCCGCCCAGGTTCCATCTCCGCGCCAGAATGTAGTTGAACTAGCGCTTGTACCACTATTGAGATTGGTAACCGGAAGATTTCCAGTTACGCCAGTAGTTAATGGCAGCCCAGTGCAGTTGGTTAAAACGCCAGCGCTTGGCGTACCAAGATTTGGCGTGCTAGTAAATGATGGTAATAAAGTAGGGCCAAGTGACTGTAATAATTGACCCGAAGTACCTGCGGGTATTTGTTGTAATGGCCCGGTAAATGTTGCCCCACCAGCTAAAAGCGTATTGGTGACAAATGTCGTTAACCCTGTACCACCATGGGCAGCATTTAGAGTGCCTGCAATGTTGAGTGTAGATGTAGCGCCCGAGGTTGTTAATCCAGTTATGCCGCCAGAAATTGTTACGGCTCCCGCAGAAGGTGTTGCAGAGCCTGAATCGCCTGTTATGGTGGTGATAGCACCTGAAGCACTTACAGCCTGCCAAGAGGGCGGCACGCCGGAATTGGCAGTAAGAACAAAGCCTGGAGTGCCACTATTAGCTAACCAGGAAGGTACTCCAGTATTGCTTGAAATTAATACTCCGTTATTGTCCGCAGTTAATGCAGACATGGTATTGGCTGCAGAAGCATATAATAATGTGTTAATGGCATTGGTAGCTGGATAGGTGCTAGTTGACCAGGTAGGCGCAGCATTTGATCCCGACTGTAACATTTGACCCGCTGTAGCAGTGCCAGCCAGCACGGCCAATGCAGAAGAGGTACTGTATACTATACCCCCATTAGAAGCCGTTAAACTAGCATTCGTACCACCTCTAATTAATCCTAATTGCCCCGTCCATCCCAAGGTCAAAGATGCAGCACGTAATAAGGCTGTAGCAGGTGTGCCTCCGAGCGTTAATGTAACATTAGTATCATCTGTTTTTGTAAGGGCAGCTCCCGTGATATCTCCCCCTGAAATTGTTGCCCATGCTGGGGCTGCTGATATCGCTCCGTTACCAGTTTGTGATAAATATTGTTTTGCTGTAGTTATATTGCCAGCTAGTTTTGATAATGTATTTGCCGCACTAGCATATAATGTGTCTCCCAAGACATAGGTTGATTGACCAGTACCCCCATTTGCTGCGGTCAAAGGAGAGCTAAGAGTTAATCCTGCAAAGGTAGGGGATGATAAAGAATCTATATTCTGTGGTAATGTTAATGTTATAGCTCCCGTTATCGGACTCCCGAAAGTTCCATTAACGAATACTTGTTGCGCGGTTCCCGCAGCACTTGTAACTGTATTCGTTACGTCTGAGAGCCATGCTACTGTCCCGCTTGAATCTTGCCAGGTAGCAGTTACAGTATTAGCGGTATTAGAGAATGAAAATAATGTATGATGCTGATAACCTGTACCTGTATACCATGAAATAGCACTTGAAGATGCTAAAGTGCTAAAGGCAATTTGGCCTGCATTTTTACTCGTTAAATTAAGTTGTATGTCCGTACCTGAGCCATCTACTGTAACCATAGATGGAGTTGTAGAGTTGCCATTTCTAAGTACTAACCAATCTGTAGCTGTAATACCTATGGTATTAAATTGCACTATATTAAAATTATTAATATCTTTAACGCCAGCAGGGGCTGCTAGATAACCACTCATGCCTGGCCCATAATAATCGGTATCTACTAGAGCAATTGCGGGAGTAGATACCCCGAGTGATACGGTCTGTTTTAATATGCCGCTTGTTAGGGCGCCAAGATTAAAAGCATCGGGAAGACTAAGGGAGGCCGTGTAGGTTACAAATGGCCCTGTTGTAGAAGTATTTTCCTGCAACTGTGTCCATTGTCCCAAAACGGCGTCGTAATATTCGTACAATTGTACGTCTGTATTAAAGCGCAAACGATAATTAATAATACTGGACGGCGCGGGTCTCTCGGCTGTAGTACCTGGTGGCAAGAAAGTCCAAGGATTGTTAAAAAGTACATTCCCCCCTCCTAGTAGTCCTGGAAATTTAGTATTATTATTTATATCTCCGCCATCAGTCATTTGACTGAATTTTATCGTCTCTATAGCCATCACTAATCCTTGTGAATTGATTGAGATTTATTAGCTTTGTATTTGTCTTAATGAAACTCCCATATATACTCCAGCTGAATCTGAGGTAATAAATGAGAGGATGTCTCCCCCTTTTGCATATCTTTTCATGGGCTTGAATTCATTATATTGCACTGTACTTTGCGAACCTCCAGCTGGTAATATAGCGGTTCCATTTTTATTCACAAAAACACTTGCATTTGATGGATATTCAAATAAAGCTTGAAATTGTTGCGTACTTGTTCCTGGAATTGTCCAAGATTGAGGTGTATTAGCAACTAAATTAAGAGATAAGCATGTGTCGCTAAAAGGCATAGTCTCGTTATAATTATTATTCCATTGTGTAGTCATCCTAATCTCCTGTTATTCAAACCTAATTAATTTTCTTGCTAATTTTGTAGGTTGCACTATAGAAAATGGTGTTGATGTTCCTCCTCCAACTCCGGTCAATCTATTAATATCTCCATTGGCATTAATTAATGTTGATCCTCCTCCGCCTAAGAAAGTTGATCCTGGAAATGCATAAACATGCTGATGAGGCGGCAAATTTGCTTCTATAAGTGTAACTTCATCGCTGCCACCAGATGAACCCACTCCAGAACTCGGGAAAAGATTGCCAAAGGCACCAGCAAGTACATAGCCGCTTAACATTGGAGTATTAAAAGTAGTTGAGCCATTCCCATTATTGGTTAAGAAAAATGTTATAGGATGTGCGCCATTAGCGATAGCGGGTAAATTCATAGTAATTACATTGCCTGCTACATTAGAAATTATAGTCCCTGCTTGAATTCCTGTACCTTCCAAGGGCAATCCTATGCTATAAATTAATCCTGATGCTACTGTGAAGGTAGTCAATCCAGATGTTAAAGTCACAGTCTCTACATTTGTCAATGCATCAAATAATAATGCATATTGAGTTCTGCTAATTTCTGTACCTAAACAATCAAGATAATGGTCGACTGAACTTTTAAATCCAAAGTAATCTATAACCATTCCAACTGGCACAATAGGATATGCAGTATTATAAGTATTATCTATTTGTCTATTAATTGAATCTTGAGTAAATGATGGCTCTACAGGCTCATCTTCTACTATTATTTGTATACTAGTAACATAAACTGTGGCATTGCTTGGTAAAGACAATTTATAATCTATATATGCTGCAGGTGGTACATCAGGATTTGTTGATGCTCCAAGCTGCGCATGACCTGTATATTCTACAAATGAATTATTAATTAATTGTGGTGGCAATATCTGACCAAGAGTAGAATCATTAGAGTCAACCAAAGTGGCACTAATATTTACATTTAATCCTTGTACTCTTGCGGTAATAGCAGTAGATACAATCTTATTAGCCCATAACATGCCATTTTGTTGAAATCTTTGTCTCAAAAAAACTGAATCTTCAGTCCAGCCTGTTAAAGATATTTCTAATGCATAAGGTGCATTACTGGGGTTTGGATTGGTATTATTTAAAGGAACTTGAGTCAATGTAACTGTCCCTGTTCCTGCCAACTCTAAAAACCATCCTGGGGCAATATTAATTGGATCTGGGTCTGTACCAGAAAAGGTATAAGGTGAATTAAAATTAATTAGTGCAAATTGAGGATTAGTAATTTGATTTTCAGTTGCAAAAGTTGCCGTATCTATAGGACTTGTGCCACTAGATTCAGGAACATAATCTTCAACTAAGTATATGAGTGGATCTTCCTGAGTTGGAACGCCTAAACCAATATGTTGACGAAATTCCAATCTATAAACTAAACCTGGAGCAAAAAATTTATCAATTGGCAGTGTTCCATTGCCTAAAAATTGAACTGGATTAGATAAAGGAATAGATAAATTAGCATCTTCGTATATAGTTTCTGGGGCATAAGGTATTTGATTTTGCAATACCCACATCCAATATGTGTCATCAAATTGCTTGCCAGCTAGGTCTACTAAAGACCAAATCGGATTGCTTCCTCTTATTCCTAATGTTGACATAATAATATCCTTATTTTTATGCTTGTTTTGTTGCCAATACATATAGTAAACTTTAATTTTTGAGTAACTACTATGTTCTGGTTAATGCTAGCTATAATTTGGGTCTTAATAGTTATTTTTTGGCCTTAGGCCAAAATACCCCAATCCTGTTACTGATAATCCAGCAGCAATGTACATAGCACGTTTCTTAAATTGCTCTATGTCCTTTTCTGCTTTTGAAATTTGTTTTTCTAACTCTATTTTTTTTTGCAAAGATATATTTTTAGCTTTTGCCTTTTTCTTTAACTCAGGAATATTTCTTCTATAAGCATCTATTTTGTCTTGTATCTCTTTTAATTCTGATTCTTTTTTGCTGCGTTTCTCCTGTGTTTTTTTCTCTTCTTCAAAACTTTTTTTTACTCTTTCAGATTCAGCTTTCATTTGTTCGGCCATCTTTTTGGCTTCTTCGTGCCCAACCTTAGCTTTCTCAACATTGGCCAATGATTCGTTGTGCTCTTTAATCAAATTTCGTGTCTCTTCTGGCGCTGCTTCAATAAATTCTTGAGCCAATTCATCAAACTCATGTATATTTGATGGCTTATCTGCATAACGCTGCCCTAAAATACTGCGCACCAATGTGGGATTTTTCTTTATGATATTGCGGATAATTTCCTGCCCTGAACCATTGCCACGCAAGTTATAAATTAAATCTTTTGATGGCGCATAGCCTTTATTCAAAAATGTTTGATAAGTAGAGTTCTTATAAAGCGGAGTGATTTCCTCCCTCCATCTTTTGTTAGCAGATTTCAAATTCTCTAATTCGCCACCTAAATCGTGACTTTCCATAAGTTGCTCTAAGTCATTGGCATTCTTTTCCATTTCTTCTGCCTGAGCCAACATATCTTTTTGCAAGTCTTTATTGCCAGCAACTTCGCGAGAAAATGCCTTTGTTCGAATCTTTTGAGACATATTCTTAAGACTGCGATAATTAGATAGAACATTAGCAGCAGGTATAATGTCATTGCCTTTTGATGATGGCTTCATTTGTTCAGCAATTTCTTTTACTGTTTTTTCATATTCAACATCATTCTTAAAAAAACCTTTAGAATTTTCCAATGACTTGCGCGCCTGATTCTCAATTTCTTTTAGTGTTTCATTGCGCGGAATGGTAATATTCTGTTCTTTTAAATTCTCTTCAATATTATTGTATTGACTTCCAATTTCTTTTTTAACGCCACCCATGCGACGCTTTGAGCCTTTAATTGGGATGCCTTCAATTTCATTTACAACTGATTCAGCTATAGGAACGCCGTGCTCGTAGCCTTTATATAAGTGAGAAGCTAATTGGTTACCCGCTTTCTCTGATTTTTGTTGCTTAGTTTTTAATAAGCTTTCAGCTTGCGGTACTAATTCCTCACCATTTGGCGCGCCTAACATATTTTCAGTGTTTACCTTAGGAGTACCTTGGACTTCCTGGGCTAGATGACTAGCTTGCTGCTGCAATTCTGGTAATTCAGCTTCCATTTTATTGACATCATCTCCTAATCCTTGGCTACTAGATAATTCTTTTAAGGCTTCTTCATTTTGCAAAGCACTTTGATACTGCTCTTCAGTGATAACCCCTTCTTTTTTTAACCTATCAAGATTTCTAATAGATGCTATCCTATTTTTTAATCCAGAAATTCCACGAGCTACAGATGGTAATGCAGACCCCAATGCCCCTAACCCAGCACCCATCAACGCCCCCTCTCCTCTATTGCCTGGAGAAGCGAAAGCAGACCCTAATGCAGCGCCCTCAGCACCATAAACTGGCAATCTTCTTAATAAAGATGGGGCAGATTTTTGCACTATATTTCCCCAGGAGGGAATAGAACGCAAAGCTAACACACTTCCAGCTCCAGGAGCCAAGAATCCTGTCAATGAACCAGCCAATTCTGCTAATGGATGAGATTTATCGGATTCGCTCTCTTCTAAAAAATCTGGCCATTTAGATTGTCTATCTACAGGCAATCCAACAAGTGATGCTAAATTCTCCCCTGCTTCCAATGGGGTTCTTATAGCAGAGCGCAAAAAAGCACCTGTTGCTGTACCACGCGAATTATCTTTCGGAGTTTCTGCCATCTTCGTAGCTATAGGCAATAATGCCCTAATCACAAATTCAGGCATGCGTGGATGTTGCGCCTTAATCATTTTAAAGGCTTCTACTTTATCAGAATCTGTGGCCTTTAAAGATTCAGGCGCTTCATATTTATCCCAATCAAATTCATGATTTTGATTTTCGTATTGACTCCAATTAAATTCAGGCATACTTGCCGCCCGCTGCTAATGCAGCATCAACTTTATCAGTAGGAATAATGACTTTTTTCCCGTTAGGTGAAATCATTGGTATGCTCTCACCTTTTATATTATGATTTTTAGATCCTGTTATTTCTTTAAAATATTTTTCAAAATCATAAGGAAATTTTTTACCATTACTTAACCTTTCATATTCATTTTTCATCTGATTAAATGATTCTTTCATAGAGATTTTTAATTCTTGAATAACACCTTTATTAAATGCGGCAGACTTACCTATATTAGGCTTTCCTTGTTCAACTAATTTAGAAACTCCATATCCACCTCTATTTGATAATTCTTTGGCCATATGAGCCTGTAAATTTTGTGCAGCAGATATAAATGCACCCACATCCTTATCTTTTGTTAGCCCCAATGCATCTGCTATTTGTGTGCTTCTCCCGGTAATATCTGGCTTATTTGTCAAAATATTTTCAATAGTTTGAATATTATTAGCAAATGGCAATAAGGATTGTGCTGTCTTCTCAATTTCATCTAACTTTTTACGATTTGATTTTGCTTCATCAATAGAAATTGCTCTATCTACATAAGATTGATTTTTCTGTTCTGGGCTTTCCTTATCTAAATCAACTCCATATGCATGTTTAATTAATCCCTTTAGCATAGGATTGCTCTTAATATTCTCTATTCCGCCTAATTTCTTAGAAAAATTAATAAAATTATTCATTTCCCAATTAGGATCATTTTTATGCTGTAAATTCTGTAATTGCTCACCCAAAATAGCCCTTTGCAAATCCATATTCTGACCACTTCTAGCAAATTGCTCTCTTCTAAGACCCATTTGCTCAGCAAATTGTCTCTTCTGCTCCTCTAATTGCCTTTTCCTAATTTCTTGCTGCTCACGCTCTAGAATAGGCTGCATGATGCGTGAATATAAGCCACCCCCTGTATTAACTCCTCTAAGCAAAGCATCGGCTGGCAGGCCAGGAATGGGAATATTTAAGGCCATCATCTACCTCCTGCAAAATTCCAACGCTTAGCAAGTGCACCCCCAATTGGGCCTTTTAAGGCTCCAGCTCCTAGGCCACCAATCAATCCTAATAATGTGCCCAGTGTATTGCCTCCAGCATTTTCCCGCCCAAAGGACAAATTAGCTGAATCTTCACCCATCCTAGAAGCATTATTAGAAAGATTAGAGGCCATATTAGCCCCAGTATTATAAAGTCCAGAAGATAAACCCGCGCCCTTAATATATGTATCTAATATTCTATTAAGATAATTTTCTTTGTCTTGCATGCCTATTTGCGATGTTCCTCTTTGAATAGCATTTAATGCTGTATTTGAGCCATTTAATCCCAATGCAGTTGCTGCATTAAGCCCATGTTCTTGAGCTATCTGCTCTTGATTCTTCGCATAATCAGATTCTTGATATCCATTTGAAAACTTGTCTAATAAATTTCCTGGATTCTTAAGAGAATCTATGAATTCCTGCAAAGTACCATACTGTTCAAGGCCATGCTGATTATATGGCTGCAAATATCCTTGGCCTTCTTGATAATGCTTATTAAGCTCATCTTGAGCATTTTCATATCCTCTTCCAGGATTTAAAAAACTTGATAGCCAAGACATCTCGTCTCCTTATGGATAGGGAGTAGTAGTAAATTTAACTAATACCCCACTTTGCATCCCTACATATTCATTATTTGTTGTGTCATATAAAAATATTCCATTTTTTAATGCACTCGCAGTGAATAAATCATTAATTTGTATTGCTGTAAGATTGGGGGCGGTTAAAAAATTAATTGCTCGCTCCATATCGTTTAAATTTTCATTTAATGTATCGATTAAAACCCAAATCCATTGTAAAAATTGTGGATCTAATTCTTCTTGACTGATGATTGGAGCTGAATCTATTCTATCTAGAGATAATGCCATTAGTTAGCACCCCCCGAAACGCGCCTTGTGTTGCGGACTCCACCTAAAATAACAATGGGAGCAGAACTCACACACACAAGTTTGTAGCAACGATTGCGACTAACTGAAAGTTCATACCAACGCATACGCCATCGGTATTGACCGAGTTGACTAAACCCTCTTAAATCAGCACTGGTAAATGTCTCACCGCCATCATCAGAATAATAAAGTTCAAGATGAGGTTTAAAAAGAGCATAATAATGATTATCATCAAAAGTTGGCGTGTTCCCACCTTCTTCAATAAGAAATTTATCATCTTCTGAAAGCATGAAAATAGGAACTTGAAGTGTGCTATCTTCACCAACAATATAAGTTGTATTAAGAAATGGAGCATTGCTTTTATAAAAAGTTTGATTACCAAACACAAAATCAATTTCAACATACTCATCCATGAATTCCCCGTAATCATCCATACAAATTTGCTTTGTGATTAACTCATACCGCATGGGGTATTTCAGAAATGCATCATCTGCTTGGTGGTTTGGCTGATTAGGATTAATCAACTCATTATAATATATATTACCCGCCATTTCATAAATGGCGGCATCTCCAAGAACCGTAACAAGATGTGTATTGTTAAAATACACATGCTTTGTGATCCTATTACGCTCCCCATTTAATTCAATACATCGACCCCATTTACCGGTGGAGAAGTTATATTCAATGCAATTTGCATTATCTTCGATGTCTAAATTACCTGAATCTAAAAATTTACCTGCAGAAGTCCTATAAAAAATTGTGTTTTCATATTGATATAAAAATCCATCGACTTCATTAGATAAAAATGGACTTATTTCCCCTTCATTAGCAGAATTTTGCAATAAAACATTAATGGCCTGCGATGAAATGACCTCCGGCTTTTGGCCTCCTGTCATCATAAACGTTATTAAGCCTGTGGAATTTCTGGCAAGCCATACCATCATTCCGAAATCAACACTTAATGAATTTGGATCTGCTATTCCGTAATCAAAATTATAAGAGCTATTAAGTTTCCATGGGAATTCTACAGTGACTCCACCAACTGTAAGCGTAGTAATAATATTAGCCCATACATCAGTGGTAAAATCACACATGATATACAATTGATTTTGCAAGACCGCAAATTGACCTATAACCCCAGACGCCCTTCCATTTAAAGATGAGCTAGTAGATGGATTGGTAAAATAAGTATTAGCATTTCCAGCTAAATTAATTTGCGATAAATAGAAATTAGGAGTCCCTGCCTCACTTACGACAAATCTATTACCAAAAGTCGCCACATATAAAGGCTTGCCTCCGGTGAATGTTCCTCCAGGAGCATTTGGATCTGTCACAACCTCTGAAGTTACACTTGAACCGTTTTCTGTTATCACAAAAATATTGGCACCATCGATCAGCATATTATAAACAACGTTGTCTACAGCTAAAGTTGAAAACCACAATGGCCCACCCAGAGCTACATTAATAGTCAAGGTTTTACGATTATAAAATCTATCGAATTGGTACACCTGCGTTCCATCTATCACATATAAGAAATTAATAGATTTAAATTCAGCTCTAGGCTGCGCATTAAATATCAATCTATTTTGATTTAAAAAATGTACATGCTTGCGACCCATAGTAGGATATAATGCTAATTGTTTTTTGCCAGATTCCACAGAAATACCGTACCAATTAGCACAATCCATCGCGCCAAATTGTACGAATCTTTGTTTGTCGTAATAACAAAATATCTCTAATGGCTCTATATGAGCTGATGCATCTTTCCTTAAGGCAACCATTATATGCCCGCCCTAACTCGCCAGGAGCCGTTTAGCAAGCTTTGCTCATCACCTGCAATTGAAAGATTAATTTCACTAGCGGCCTCCATTTGGGCTTTTAATTCTCTGTATTCCATCTCTAAATCATCTGTCCAGGCACTTCCTCTACCCTTAAATTTAGAAACATATTTTGCAACTGCATAGAGAAAAAATAACTCAAAATATTCTGGCAAATCATCTAGGGAATCATTAGACGTCAATGCCTGTAATTGAAATTTACCTCTAGCATTAAATTCAAAAAATTGACTAGGAGCAGGATATAATTGCGTCTTTAAAATATTGGTATCTGGAAAAGTAATAATAAACCTTGGCAATCCCTGTAAAGGCTGATATTTCCATGCAGCTAAATATTCATCACGAGACTTGTCAATCAAGGGATAAGTAACGCCGCTTAATAATAGCCATGCATTATCAAGATTTGCCATCCTTCCCTGTGCTATATAAGCAACATTAGGCAATCCAATATAATGAGCAAAGGTTAATAATGATGCGCCACTTAACGTAGCATTTGCGGTTAAAGTAATTGTATTAGTTGCAATCGATAATATTGATGTTAGAGCAGGTATACCATTGCCAGTTACAAGGTCTCCTACTTGATATTTGCTGCCATCAACCACCGTAAAATCAGGCGAGCCGTTAGTTAACGTCACTGTTTCAGTTTGGAAAGAATATAAAGGATAATCTTTAGGCACAAACCATACATCAGTAATTCCAAGATTAACAGGTACTGATACAGTTTTAGCAATAGTTAATAAAAGGCCATTGCTTGCGTAATTAGATAATATTTGATTCATAACCCGAATAGCTAACTTCTCATCATCACCATGCAAAGGAACCGTGGGATTTGATGCCGTTATCAATCTATACATCTGCAAAACAAATTCACGCACCGTTGAAAACATAATTATGCCTTTGCCTTAGGCTTCCTGCCTGGTTTTTTAGATTGCTTTAATATTTCAATTGATTCATCTACATCATCACTTATTAATGGAATAATATAATTCTCAGCCTCTTTTGCTGTTGCAAACCAAATTCCCATTGCCATATGACGTTCAAATTCATCCCAAGACTCAACTAATTTCTTATTACCATTCGGTGAATAAATAAAAACTCTAAAATGAGATTTATCAACTATCTTTCCAAGATAAATGGCTGGTGTTCCTTGCATGCTTAATCCTTAGTTAAATTTGGCTCTCTATTAAGAGAGCCATATGTCATTAAGAACGTATACGAACCGCAAATTCTGGGTTAATAGCCACACCACAGATAACGTCAATACGGTCTAACTGCTCATAATTGCGAATATCAGCACCAAGGGTATAAGTTAAAGAGAGCTTGTACAGATCGCTATAACGAGTCACAGCTTCCACGCCACCCCTTAATTCTTTGATAGGAGGAGCTGCGAATACTATGGATTGAGTATGATAAGCAATACTTACATTATGAGTTCTAGCAAGTAATAGTTGAGCACCATTGGGGATAGCTGCTGAGATATTTTGGCGTGCACCATCTGTAACTATCGTAGGATTGACAGGAATAGATGCCGTATCGCCATCAGCACTAATAACTTGAGCAGTTACAACGAATTGCGCTCTTTGTTCTAAAGGTTCGTAAGTAAGTGGATTGACCATGAAAACACCAGCACTGTCATCAATCTCTATACTATCGCCCGCATTAAATACTACAGTACCAGGGGCAACTCCCAATCCATTAACATCTATAATATTGCCGCCATTTATTGGCCCATTCGTTACAGTTCCTCCTAATACAAAGCCATCGGGAGGTGTGCCCCCTGATTGACCAGCACCCGCAACTTGACGACCCAGAAAATTAGTCTTAAAGAAGTCAAATCCTGATAAATGACCAACGAAGCCATCAATCAGAGCACCAGTGTTTACTGTAGGATTAAATACATTAAATAAATCGTTTGATAATCCTGCGGCTGTTCTAGGTTGTACCGCGCAATAACGCTTACCGTCTTCAGGTATAGCCAATTCCGTCATATAGGCATCAGCAATTAGAATAGTATTTAAATCAACAGGCACACCCGGAGTACCAACAGCTTGATAAGTTTGCGGCCAGAAATTATCTCTAGCAATGAAGCCTTCAACTAAGTTAGCTAAGCGTTTAGCTCTAGGAGCATTTGCCATTTCTAAATATGGCTCATCTCGCGCACGATCGAAAGTAAGCTCAAAGCCTGTATATTCGATCATTGTTCTAAATTGTTTGGTAATAGAAAGAGGACGTATAATTTGAACGCGTGCTTCAGAAGTTGCAGTCGCACCTTCCCCAGCTAAATAGCGCTCTTCTAAGCGATAATCTATTGTTTGACCAGTTGCGAATCGTAAATTTTTAAAATCACCTTCTAAATTTCTATTAGAGGTTCTTGCAAATGATAAGCTATTCCAAAATCTTACAAACACGTCATCCAGCACATACTGGGTTTCTCTAAATACATTAGACATTTGTTCTCTCCGTGAACAAAATTAAAATTGCCTGTAAAGGCTCCTTTTCTTTTGTCCGGCGGACGACAACCAACTCGCACCTATGTATTGCTTAGCTAGATGGATACTAAGACTTTAAAATTCGCATCTATATTTAAATTAAATCATGAGAAATTAACTTTGGGAATCCCCCCCCCTATTTTGTGTATATTTTTTTACTACTATAATTACGTTTACCAGATTGCGCTTTTATTTTAAGCTTTTCTTTTTCATTTAATGATTCATTAATATCTAATAAATCTTCATGAATTGTTTTATTATGTTCAAAAATGCCTTCTACTGGATCGTAAAAACCTTTTTTTATTGCTACTAAAACTTCAGCGCTAATCCCAAAAGCCTCCATAATGTCATAATCTGCATATTTATTATTCAAATAAAAATAAATTCTCTTTAAATCGTGAAATCCAGGCTGCTGATTAAAGTCATTACCAATTTGCTTTCTTCGCCATGCAGATTTAGGAATTTTCCTTATTTTAGGAGTAGGCTTCCAATTATCTATGCTACTTACATCTTCAATTTTTAAAATATCCATATCTTTCACTTAAATCTCCACTACCTTTTAAATTTAGAACGTGCATTTGCAAGTCTTTTAGCATCATTTCTTGCTATTAGTTCATCGCCATTGAGTTCTTTATTTTCTTTTGCCTTAGGTTGAGCAATAATTGCATCTGCTTTTAATTTATCCAATGGTCTAGGGGCTGATGATATAGGTTTATTTTTTCTCATTTTCTCTTCTAACTTACCCATTTCTCGTATTTGAGCATATGGATCACTTAATTTAGATATTCGTTGCAATTCGTCTGGATGTCTTTTTGCTGCTGCATACAAAAATGCCGCTGGATCTTCAAGAGAACGCGTAGCGTTTGTCATATAATTCGTGATATCACAACCCACATCTCTTATAGCCTCTCGAAAATCGCTAAACCTGTCCATTCCACTTAATAATTTTCTTTGAAAATCCTGATCGAGCCGCATTTCTTCATTTCTTTGTACTTCTTGTTGTTTTTTAGCATGCATATTATTAACAGTTTGTTCTACCATTGACTCAAATTGACGTTGCCAATCTTCATCAGAATTGGGGTCGGCTTGAAAATTCTTGGCTTCTTGTTGTAATTGTTGATGCTGCAAAGGCGTAAGTTGTGATATTTGAGATTCTAAAGCTTGGATTCGCGATTCATATTTTTCAGCTTGTTTTTTAAGCCTACTTTTCATAACTTCAGTCATGCTTTCAGTTTCATTTCCATATTCATCTATTTCTTTTGAGGATTTCTCTTCAATTTTTTCGTGATTCTCTTCAGGCTCATGTGTTTTAGGAATAATAGGCGAAGCATCAATCCCATAATCATCGCTGGACTCAACATTTTCCTCATTAATTTCTTGTCTTTCTTCTTGCTCATCTATATGTTCAGGAGTTGGGGGTTGCTGCGAATTACCTTGTCCTGTTATTAATAAATCATCAATATTACTTATGTTGCCTGACATTGCCTGCATCTCCTGTATTATGTGTTAATATTTTTACCATGTTGTCAGCATGTGCAATAGCATTATCACTTTGAGTCCTTTCTGTTTCTGCCATATAACGCATTCTTTGCTCTTCAATATTGCCAGCAAGCTCTAATTTGGCTATTTCCAACTTCATTTGTTCAATTTCAATTTCGGCTTGCATTTGTTGCTGCTTAAGCGCCAATTCTTGCTGTTTAATCTGTATTTGTTGCTGCTTAAATTGAGCATCTACTGCTAAAGCTTCTTGTTCTGGGGATGGGCCTTGTTGCTGTGGCATTTCTCCCGTTTTGCCAGCTTCGATAATCTGAGGGGGTACCCGTGTCTTAAGTCTATTTTTAATTTCAATAGTATTGGCAAGAGGCAAGTTTTCAGCGTAGAGGTCGGCAATAAGATTAAACGCAGTTGGGTCAGCTTGGAGTACTTCCCGCAAGCTTTGTAATGCCTGTTCTTTTTGTCCTTCATAACTTGGCCCCGGTTTAAGCCTAACTTGATACGTACCCTTTCTAATATCATTTTCAATTTGTTCGCCATATGGATCTGTCTCTTTATTAATTGTAATGTTTTGGAATCCCTTATCCGGCATCATAAGAGTCATAACACGTTCAGTGTCATAAACATTAGGAATCATTTCATTGATAACTTCGCCCCCAGCTTCAATTGCCATATTTATAGAATTGAAGAATCCATAGGTTACAAATGATCCCTGGCGGGTGCGAGCGTCTAACGCCTTACCACTAGCCTCATCTCCATTATTACCCATACGAGCCGGATAAAGACCAGTAGATGTATAAAGATCTTGCATTGCAAGATTATATTGGGTCTCCAATGACTGAGAGAGTTCAGGAGGCCTGATTTGTTCGGGTTTAAGCCCATCTGGATCTTTATCATAAGCCAATAAGCCTTGGGTATTAGTTGGATCTGCCCAGTTTCTTCTTGTATCAAGACTTGAGACTACTGTTTTTGGCCCAAACCATTGATCATATCTGCTAACTTTTAAAACATAAGCCGACTGGGTACGTAAATAATTTATATAGCGTTGAGTATCACGGCAATCTTGGAAAAATGATCGACAAATTTGTTTCCCAGTTTTGTCATAATAAGAATTATTATCAACAAAAATTATAGGAAGACTTTGACTAGGGAATACAGTTTTATCTAATTCATAATTACCAGCAATTCGATAATGAATAATCTTATAACGATCTTTAGGTCTTTGATTTACAATACGGACAATTTCATTATTACGCCAAAGCGTAATAACTTCTGGCTCTTCTTCTATAACTACTTCATTGGCTTTAAATTTATTTAAATTCATTCCTTTAGGTTGAGGCAAAATTTCATGCGATCCTGCAACCCCAATGCCGTCCAATGGCAAATTCAAAGGCTCTTCATCTACTAAATTTAATTGGCCATCCATGGCCATAGCGGAATTTAAATCACCGCCTAACATCTCCCTATCAACTAAGCGATTACGATCGTTAATCGCCTTGGAACTCTTTATTAACTCGTCCATCTCCTCTTGGTTGAGCGTCTCACCATTAGATAATCCATATAATCTATCCTTTTCATATTCTCGCACATAATAATCAATTATGGTAATATGCTCATCATCAGCCCAATTAAATGGATTTGTAGATTCGTCAGGCTGCACAGCTAAGGCGATTTCTTCTTGCGTCTGTGTAATACTGCTAGATTTTAATATATTTTGCTCTACATCTTTACCATATTTCTGCCTAAACTTTTTACGAGACATACATGATATAAAACCACAATGCATACCGTCAGTTTTATTTTTCTTCTCCGCACTCAAATCCCAAAAAGCTCGAGTTGAATCTTTAAAATGAAAATGAACTATTTTTTGATTGAGAGATTTTTCATGCTCATAATCTGTACCAATCCCATAAGCACCATATCCACCAATGGCAGCTTGTCCTGCCGAAACCTGGTAAGCAATAGTTGCATCAGGAGAAAAGACAATATCTTTTGTAATAATTTCTCTGAGAGAAGCCACCTTTTCATCACAATTAACCATTGGTACAACTTGTAATTGTGGGGTGTTTTGCTGCTGTTCTCCAATTAGAGCATTTGACATTGTAGCAAGTTTATTTGCTGTAAGAGCTACCTTGCGGTAGGTCTTAATCATATCATCCTCTTCTTCTTGATCCCATTGCCTACCAAGAATGAAAGAGTGCATCAAATGATAATTATCAATATTAACTTTAAATTGTTCCTGAAATTTCTCGCAAGCAATACGAGCTTCACGAGCTATCTTCTCGTTTTCTTTAGCCATATCAAATCCTTTTGATATATGATTTTTTATTCTAAATGTTTGCTATCATCATGTGCCTCTAATTTATCTCTTATTTCTCTAATACTATCCCCATGCCATTCGACTGCAACCCTCAATCTATTTATTTCCTCGGGCATTCTTAATGCAACTTCATCCATAAGAGATTTAAGTCTTATTTCCAAATACCTTTTCAAATAATCACTTTTCACATCATCTAAGTTTGCTGTGTAGGCATGCGCCATATTCTGTATTTTTTCTTCAAATTGTTTTAGATGTTCAGATAATATTTTAGTGAACTCAGATTCGGGCTTAGAAATAAGTAACTCAACTTTTTGTAGTTTTTCTAGATACAAATCACTATGTTCTTTCATTACTCTACCAACATCGTAACTTAATTGCCTTTTCTGCTCATCAAAAATAGTTATGTATTCATAGATTTTTTTTACATATTTATTTAAATTATACAAAGTTTTAATAAATTTTATCATATAAACATCCCCGCCATCCTTTCCGGTAATTTCCTAACCTGATATCCACCATCAACTACATATTCACCGCCATAGAACGTCAGCATTAATGCATCTCCTGTATCTGGAGATATCCCAGTTCTTTCTTTTGTAGCAGATTTAAGCTCAATCTTTAATTTATCACTAGAGTCATATTTGTAACCAAATGAAGTTAAATCAGTTTGAAGTTCGTCAGAGTCAGGTATTTCTACGGGCGAATCTTGTATTATCCACTCTCTTAATCTATCCCATAACTCGTCACGCATATTATGATAATGTCCTTTATCCTCCGGCTTTCTTGCTACATTTACCCCAACAACAATATCTGAATACCCAAGTTCGTGAAGCCTATCCACAACACCCGCTCCTATGCCAATGTCATCAATACATACTTTACTAGGGTTTTCTTTTTCAATAATGCGTCTTACAATTCCCGATAATTCCATGGTATCAATATGATAATGTGTCTGCAAATTGTATGCCCTTCTGCCTCTACGCCTAATAATAGCCGTTCTATCATCACCCATTCTAGCAGGATCAACCCCTATAACCAAATTAGACTGGCTATCTACTATATTTTTACGAGCTTTAATGACATGCTCTACATGAATAAACGTATCAAGCATAGAGCTTAAAAAAGCCTCTGAATCGTTAAAAGGATATTCTTGCCTAAACTTACGACATTTTTGTTCATAGTCACCCTTAAAATCATCAAGCTTTAATCTTCTCCAATTTAAGTGTCCAGTAGTAAGGCCATTAGAACTATATAATGCTAGCCACTCTTTTTCTTCATCATGAGCAACAAAATGAGGGTTTTCTATGCAGTATTTATCTTCCCAATACCAGGGCACAAATATTGCTTGATATTGGGATTTGCCATTCTTGGCCTCACACCACTCACGATAGAAGTCATTATCTTGGCCGTTAGCTGTGGATTCTTTTATGATTTCAGTCCCACCCCCATAAGCCACAGTTTGCAGCAATCCAAGAGTAATACGAGCTGGGTCTTTGTAAAATGCATATTCTGATAAATGTAGATATTGATTAGTCATTGAGCGGCCAATTTCTGCGTTACCCGCCGTACCGACACGATAACCAGAGCCGATATCATTGAACATCAATGTATTTTCATTATTTTTAGAGGCCTTACTAAATAATTCCACCGGCAAATTTTCATCAAATCTTTTTGTAATACTAAATATAGTACGTGTAGCATCAGCTGAATGAGTAAGAATAAAGGCTTGCTTTCCTTTTTTTGTCCTTATTTTTGATAAATCTCTGCCTTGCACATAAGTGCTAACTCCCTGCTGACGTCCTTTTAATATCAAAGCTCTTATCATGCCTACAGCTTTTAATTGCGTATCTAATCGTTGGTCTATGTATCTTTGTGCGCGATTAAAAATGAAAGGACGCGAGACGCCATAGCTATCATGTATAATTAGGAAATTCTTAGCAAACAACTCTGGTGACTTTAATATTTTTATCAGCTTTTCATCTGACATTAACAAATCCTTTTGTTAATAATTTGGCGAACCGGAGGGATTTGCACCCTCACCTGAAGCCTCTACGGGTCCGGATCTCATATCTTCCTGGCATCCTCCGCCAGTACAGACGTTTCTGCATTGCTGCAAGAAATCTTTAATTATTCTCTTTAACTAAATGCCCATAAGCAAACTTAGGGCTAGAAGCCCAAGTAGTTTCGTCATAAATATCGTATTTCCAAAGCGGCGGAGGCATTTTATACTTATGTCTATTTAGATAATTAGTAATACGTGCATGTATCCGGTTGATATGCTCTATATATTCAATGACCCTAGGGTCTTCTATCTGCATATACGCACCATCTTTCATTCTCGGACATTTATGAGCTTTTAAACTATTGTAATGCCGCAACCATCCTTTGTATATTAAGTTATCCATAACTTTATATTGTCCTGATTTAAAATAAAAAATATCCTATCGCAAATCCAATCATAAATAAGACTAATATTCCTAGCAATTCTTCCATTATTTACTTCCCTATTCGATTGAATTTATAAATTTATATCTAGCCCTCTCGGCCTCTTCTAAGGAATTAAATATTTCATTATCGGCAATAGTGACTGAGTCTCCTTCAATAAGCACATTGCAAACAACATAAAAAAAATCTCTTTTGTATTCACCTCT